>Ga0114959_10002244_pt1 | contig 16118 bp, 13 predicted proteins | sample C_130625_EF_Meta_FD_87317 | JGI IMG/M metagenome (GOLD analysis project Ga0114959, IMG submission 87317) | Freshwater microbial communities from Lake Croche, Canada to study carbon cycling - C_130625_EF_MetaG | ecosystem: Environmental > Aquatic > Freshwater > Lake | place: Lake Croche, Canada...
CAGCGCGAGCATCTGACCCGCCCGCGCGGGCCGTCCGCCAGGGAACGGCACCGCGCACAGCACATGAAGCGCCCGGGCCCCAGGCCCGGGCGGTTTTCGTTTCTCACCAGGGGTCGTAAAATTAGAGCGCGATGCGTTGAGGCGGAATCGCCGAAGGCGCTGAATCGCGCGATCCAACACATGCTAGAGCGGGCTGCGTGAACACATGTGAACGCAGCATGCTCTAGCAGGCTGGTTTTGGTATTTTACGGCTCTCAACCGCCGGGCGGAAACCTCCGGTTTCCCGAGGCGCTCGGACCCCGTGAACGCGGTGCGCCGTTGGGATCAGGCCGCCGATTCCTCACCCAGCAAGGCGGCGTGCAGCGCCTCCCAACTCTCCCGGTCAGGCGTCACCAGCAGCCCTCCGCTGCGCCGCTGCGGCCCATACGCGCTGCCATCGAAATGGGCCGAGTAGCCGCCTGCCTCCCGATGCAGCAGCCAACCCGGGGCATGATCCCATGGCATAAGCTTGTTGTAGACGAGCGCATGGGCGTGCCCGCCTGCGACCAACCGGTATTCATGCGCCGCGCAGCGCAGACCGACCGTCGCCGCCAAGCGCGGCAAGCGCCCGGTGACGCGCGTCTTCAGCGGCTCCGGCATGAACCCCCAGGACACGGCGGCGACCATCCGGGACACCGGCACGGGCGCAGCAACGCGTAGCAGGCGCCGCGTGCCGTCTTCGGCCGAGATCCAGGCCCCCTCGCCGCGCAGCGCGATGGCGGTATCCCGGCCGAGCGGATCGTGGATCCAGGCCGCGATGATTTCGCCGCGGCGGATCGCCGCTGCCATGCAGGCGAAAAGCGGCAGGCCGGCCGCGAAATTCTGGGTTCCATCCACGGGGTCAACCACGAAGGCGAGATCAGCCCCGGCCAAAGCATCGAGCAGCGCCGGCTGCGTCGAGCTCGCCTCCTCCCCCACCACCAGGCAGCCGGGGAAGCGTGCTTCGAGGCCGGCGGTGATCATCCGCTCGGCGGCTTCGTCCGCATCGGTCACGAGATCGAGCGGCCCGCTTTTGGTACGGACCGCATCGGCCCCGAGGCGCCGCCAGCGCGGCAGAATCTCCGCCGCCGTGGCTCGCCGCAGCAAGGCCTCCACATCGGCCAAAGCCGCCGCGTCAATCATCGCTGGGCTGCTCGAACCGAGCCCGGTCGACCGAGGTCAGGCGAACCGTCAGCCGGGTGCCGCTCTCGCCTTCGGCGCGTTCAATGACCTCACCATGGCGGTAGAGCCAGGCGAGGCGCGCCCCGTCGGCCGCGGGGATGGCATAGGTTACCGTCTCCAGGGCAGCCGCCAGCCGCTCATCAAGCACGGCGAGCAAGCGCTCAACCCCCTCCCCCGTCAACGCGGAACAGGCGATCGCGCGGGCGCTTTCCCCACCCGGGACATGCGCTGCGCCACCCAGCAGATCGGCCTTGTTCAGCACCTCGATCACCCGCCCTTCCCATTCGGGATCGAGCGCCGCCAGAGGTCCATCCGCCATCTCTGTCAGCACCTTCAGCACATCTTCGCGCTGGGCCGCGGTATCGGGGTGCGAGACGTCGCGGACATGCAGGATGATGTCGGCTGCGGCCACCTCCTCAAGCGTCGCTCGGAAGGCTTCCACCAACTGCGTCGGTAGTTCCGAGATGAACCCGACGGTATCGGATAGGATCGCCCGCCGCCCGGAGGGCAGGCTCAGCCCGCGCATGGTCGGATCGAGCGTGGCGAAAAGCTGATCCTCGGCATAGACGCCGGCCCCTGTCATAGCGTTGAACAGGGTCGACTTGCCGGCATTGGTGTAGCCGACCAAGGCGATCACCGGGTAGGGCACTCGCTCCCGCGCGCGCCGGTGCAGGCCGCGGGTGCGGCGTACCTGCTCCAGCTCCTTCTTCAGCTTGACCATGCGGTCGGTGATCAGCCGCCGGTCGATTTCGATCTGTGATTCGCCGGGGCCGCCCAGGAAGCCAAAGCCGCCGCGCTGGCGCTCCAGGTGGGTCCACGACCGCACCAGCCGGGTCCGCTGATAATCAAGATGCGCCAGTTCGACCTGCAACGCACCTTCGCGGGTTCGGGCCCGCTCACCGAAGATCTCAAGGATCAGGCCGGTGCGGTCGATGACTTTGGTCTGCCAGGCCCGTTCCAGATTGCGCTGTTGAACAGGGGTCAGCGCCGCATCCACCACGACAACACCGATCCCCTGCGCGACGACCGCCTCGCGGACCAAGTCGATCTGGCCTTCGCCCAGCAAGGTGCTCGGCCGCCGGTCACGCAGCGGATAGACCGCCTGGTGCACGATCGTCAGGCCAATGCTGGCGGTCAGGCCCACCGCCTCGGCGAGCCGCGCTTCCGCGGCCCTCGGCGCGCCAGTGCCCATGGCTGCCAACCGGCCAGGGCGTCCGTGGGGCAATATGACGGCTGCCACCGTCGGCGCCGGCGTTACCTCAGCACCGCCCGGTGCGGCCCTCACCGGACCTGGTTCACTCAGCCGTGTCAGGGGTGACCTCACGATTCATGGTGAGTGTTGTCCCCTCTCGCGTCACCCCGGCAGTCGCCGGCTGCGTGGCGGCTGTTCCATCGAAAAGCTGGATGGGTGCGCCCGGCATCACCGTGCTGATCGCGTGCTTATAGACGAGCTGCGTGTGCCCATCCCGCCGCAGCAGAACAGAAAAATTATCGAACCACGTGATAATACCCTGCAACTTCACGCCGTTGACCAAAAAGATCGTGACTGGGGTCTTGCTCTTGCGGACGTGGTTCAGGAAGACATCCTGCACGTTTTGGGACTTTTCGGCGGCCACGGTCGGGTCCTTCTTGTTTTTTTGGGCGAGGCGGCCTTACGGCCAACTCTCACTCTCATGAGAAAAGACAGGCTGCACTAACCTCGTGCAGCCCAAGCGCTGTTGCAAGCGCCGGCCAAGCCGACGGTCACGCACGAAACGCGGCGCTGATATGCTTTGCAAGCGCCGCGCCATCAGCGAATTGCAGAGCGGGGGCCGCTGCCGATACGCCGCCATCATGGGCCGCATCGCCCAGCAGGACAGGCAGGCACCCGGCCGCGCGGGCAGCCTGCATATCGAGGGCGGTATCGCCGACATACCAGACATCCGCCCCCGGTGCAGCGCCAAGTGCGGCCAGGGCCATACGGAAAGGGGCAGGATCGGGCTTGTCCGCGGCGGCATCGCCGGCGCCGATCAGCGCGCCGAAATGCTTCCCCCAGCCCAGATGCGCAACTTCCGCCCGCAGCAGCGGTCCCTGCTTATTGCTGATGACCCCCTGCTTGAGGCCGCTTGCCGCCACCGCCGCAAGCGCTGTGGCCGAGGCGGGCATGGGCGTCAGCACCTGCAGGTGCTGCTTGCGCACCTCGGCGTAGAAGATGTCCCTGGCGCGCTCCCACTCTGCGCCAAAGATTTCGGGGAAGCTCTCACGGAGCGCCCGCCGGACATTGCCCAGGACCTCCGCGCGGCTCCAAAGGGGCAGGCCGAAGGCCGCGAAGGCCGCGTTCAGCCCCGCCTCGATGGCTGCCCAGCCATCGACCAACGTATTGTCCCAGTCCCAAAGCACCAAACGAGGTTGCAGCATCGGGCCCGGCTCAGGCGGCGTTGCGCCGGTCGCCCTGGACGTGCCGGGCGAAGATCTCAAACAGCCGGCGTACCACGGGACCGACGTGACCATCGCCCACCGGCTGCCCGTCGATCCGGGTGATCGGCTTCACGAAAGAGGTTGCGGAGGTGAGGAAAGCCTCCCGCGCGCGGGCCAACTCATCGAGCGAGAAGTCCTGCTCGATGAAGGCAATGCCGGCCGCCTGCAACTCGGCGATCAGAGCCCCTCGGGTGCAGCCAGGCAGGATCACATGATCGAGGTACCGGGTGCGGATCGCCCCCTGCTCATCCACGATCCAGAAGGTCGTCGCCGCCCCCTCGGTCACCATGCGAGTGGCCGGATCATAGAGGATTGCCTCGATCGCGCCCTGCTCGCGGGCCGCTTGGCGCGCGAGGCAATTGGGCAGCAGATTCACACTCTTGATGTCGCGCCGCGCCCAGCGCAGGTCGGGCAGGGTGATGCAGGCCCCGGTCCAGCGATCGACATCGGTCGGATAGGGCTGGATACGCTTGACGGTCACGACCATCGCCGGCGGCACCGGGCGGGTCGGGAAGGCATGGTCGCGCCGCGCCACGCCGCGCGTCACCTGCATATAGAGCAGACCCTCGGTCACCCGATTGCGTCGCGCCACTTCGGCCAGCACATGGCGCAGCGCGGCACGGCTCATCGGCATCGGCAACCGGATCTCACGCAGGCTGCGCTCCAGCCGGTCGAGATGACGGTCCTCGTCGATGAAGCGTCCCGCATGCAGATGCACCACCTCGTAGATACCGTCGCCGAACTGATAGCCACGATCCTCGATATTCACCTCAGCGAGGCGCTGATCGACATAGCGGCCGTTCACATAGGCAATGCGCGACATGCAGTCTCCTCAGGAACCTGGGGGGGCGGCAGGTGAACGATCCTCGGCCTGCACGCCCAGAAATTTCAACTTCCGGTGCAGCGCGCTGCGTTCCATGCCGACGAAATGCGCGGTCCGGCTGATATTGCCGCCGAAGCGCAGCAGTTGGGCTTCCAGATACTGTCTCTCGAACAGTTCCCGCGCCTCGCGCAGCGGTAGGGTCATGATCTCGCTACTGCGATCCAGCTTGAGCACGGCCGGCGCGGCAGAGGCGACCTCGGGCGGCAGCATCTCGGCGCGGATCGCCTCTCGTGCCTCGCCAGGCGCCATGATCAGCAGCCAGTCGATGAGATTGCGCAGTTGGCGGACATTGCCGGGCCAGTCATAGGCCTGCAGTGCCGCCATGGCGTCCTCGGCGATCTCGCGCGACGGCACGCCGGTTGTCTCTCCGGCACGCTTCATGAAGTGCCGGGCGAGCGAGGGGACATCCTCCCGCCGATCGCGCAGCGCCGGCACCTTCAGCGGCACGACAGCGAGGCGGTAGAAGAAATCCTCGCGGAACCGTCCACCTTGGATTTCCGCCGGAAGGTCACGATTGGACGTGGCGACGACCCGCACATCAACTTTAACGCGCGTCGCGCCGCCGATGCGCTCGAACCCCTGCTCCTGCAGCGCTCGGACGATCTTGCCCTGCGTCTCAAGCGGCATGTCGGCGACTTCGTCCAACAGCAGCGTGCCGCCATGCGCACGCTCCAGCACCCCGGCGCGGCGCGGCTGACCCATCGGGTCAGCCCCCGCCTCTAGCCCGAAGAGTTCTTCCTCGAAGCGGGCCGGGTTCAGGGTGGCGCAATTCAGCGCGACGAAGGGCCCCTCGGCGCGGCGGCTACGCGCATGGATCATGCGGGCCGCGACTTCCTTGCCGGCGCCGGCCGGGCCCGAGATCAGCACCCGGCTTCCGGTCGGCGCCACCCGCTCGATGGCGTTGCGCAGCTGGTTTATGCCAGCCGAGCCGCCGACCAACTCGGCCTCCGGACCCGCGCGCAGGCGGAGTTCTGAATTCTCCTGGCGGAGCCGCGCTGCCTCCAATGCACGAGACATGACCAGCAGCAGCCGATCCGCATTGAAAGGCTTCTCGATGAAATCGTAGGCGCCGATCTGAATGGCCCGGACCGCCATCTCGATGGTGCCGTGACCGCTGATCATGATCACCGGCACCTGCGGCTCCTCACGATGGAGGGCTTCCAGGATGCCTAGGCCATCCAGCTTCGAGTTCTGTAGCCAGATGTCGAGCACGACGAGACCCGGGCGACGAGCCCGGAAAGCGGCAAGCGCGCTGTCGCTATTGTGCGCCTGACGGGTCTCGTACCCCTCATCCGTCAGAATTCCATCGATGAGCGCCCGGATATCGGGCTCATCATCGACGATCAGAATCTCATGCGCCATGCGCGCCGCTCACTGTCCTCTTCCGCTCGGCCGCGGCTTCGCCCGGCGGCCGGTCTGCCACGCGTTCACTGCTCGATCGCCAGGGCAATACCAAGACCGCCCGAGCCCCAGACTCCGCTCCGCGATCTTCTAGTACCAGTCGCCCCCCATGGTCCTCCATGATCTTCTTCACGATGGCAAGCCCCAAGCCAGTCCCCTTCGGCTTGTGAGTAACGTAAGGTTCGGCGAGCCGTTCCCGATCCTCCCCCGCAGGCAGCCCTAGCCCGTCATCCTCAATCGCCAACGCGACGCCGTCGTCACGCGGCTCCAGGCGGATGCCGATATGGCCGATGGTGCCCTCAGGCACCACCCCCGTCGCCTGCGCCCGCATGGCGATCGAATCCGCGGCGTTCTGTAACAGATTGGTCAGGGCCTGGTTCAACAATCGTCGGTCGCAGGACACCACCGGGGCAACCGGCGGCAGTGTGATGGCGTAGTCGATCTCCGGATGCGCATCGCGTTGCAGGACCAGCGCTTCCCGCACCACCTGCGCCAAGTCGGCCGGCTTCATGACCGGCTGCGGCATGCGGGCGAACGAAGAAAATTCATCGACCATGCGCCCGATATCACCCACCTGACGCACGATCGTCTCGGTGCAAGCGATGAAGGTCTCGGGATCATCATGGATCTGCTTCAGGTAACGCCGCTTCAGCCGTTCGGCGGAGAGCTGGATCGGCGTCAGCGGGTTCTTGATCTCATGCGCGATGCGCCGGGCGACGTCGGCCCAGGCGGCCTTCCGCTGCGCCGACAGCAATTCGGTGATGTCGTCGAAGGTAAGAACCAGTCCGGAGCCCTGCGCCTCCGCCGACAGCCGAGCGAGCAGCGTGCGACGCTTGGCCGGGGAGCCGATCCGGATTTCTTCGGTCCGCGGCGCCGGCTCACTCGGCTGCGCCAGCAGCGGCGCGAATTCCGGCACCACGGCGCCAAGCGGCAGGCCGATGGCAGCATCCAGATCGATGCCGAGCAACTCGCTGGCCCTGCGGTTTGGCAGGTTCACCCGCCCGTCGGGTTCCAGCCCAATTACGCCGGCGGTGACGCCCGCAAGCACCGCTTCGGTGAAGCGCCGCCGGTCGTCGATCTGCCGATAGGCCTGCATCAGCTCCGCGCGCTGGGCCGCGAGCTGGTTGGTCATCCGATTGAAGGCGCGGGCAAGTGAGGAGACTTCGTCATCCGTCCGCCCTTCCTCCACCCGGGTCGAGAGATCGCCGCTGCGCACCCGTTCGGCGGCGACGATCAGCCGGCCGATCGGCCGGGCCAGCTGGTTCGCAAGCACCAGCCCGATCAGGATCGCCGCCAGCAATATCAGCAAGGAGGCGATGGCAAAAATCATCACGAACGTTATCTGGAGGCCAGAGCGATTGGCATCGAGCTCGACGTACTCGTTCACCGCCAATTCGACCGAACGCTGATGCAGCAGCACGCTGGCATCGAGCGGACGGCCGATCAGCAACAGCCAACCCTCTGAGACATCCAGCGGGGCGATCGCGCGGACGCTGTTCTGGCCCGGCAACACCGCGACACCTTCGATCCGCGCCTCGGAGATTGCCTCCTCGGGCGGCGGGGCGAGGCGGAAGTTGGTCGCCAATCCGGCCTGGGCGATGATCTGCGTGGTGGAAGGGTCGAAGACCACCGCTTCAGTCAGGTTGCGCAGCGCGGTGTGGGTGGCGAGAATCCGCGCGAAGGCGATCCCGTCATCGGGCAAGATGATACGGGCGCGGGAGAGATCGGCGGCCATCGCCACCACATCGCCGCGGATCGTGTTGCGATGCTCCTCCAGGTAGCCGCGACTGGCCTGGAGGCTCGCCTCCAGCGTGCTGCGCACACGGTCGCTGAACCAGGTCTCGATGCCGAGGTTAAAAAACAGGGCGGCAAAGGTGGCGACCAGCATGGACGGCACCACCGCCACCACGCCGAACAGTAGCACCAGCCTTACATGCAGGCGCGAGCCGGCTGAGCCGCGGCGGCGGTCCGCCCAGACCCGCACCAGTCGTCCGGCGAGCGAGGCGAGCAGCAACAGCAGGACCGCAAGATTGACCAGCACCATGCCGACCACCAAGCCAGGGCTGGTCGGGCCGAAGGGCTTGCCGTCCGACAGGGCCGCGAAAGTGCCGATCGCCATCGCCAGGGCCGAGACCGCGAGACCGAGCGTGAGGCCGCGGCCGAGCAGCAGGTCGCCAACGCGGCGCAGCAGGCCGCGCGGGCCGACCTCACCCCGCTCCTGCGGGAGCGGGATCGCCATCAGCCGAGCCCGCGCACCACGGGCAGTTCCAGCTCGCGGATTTTCTTGCGCAGGGTGTTCCGGTTCAAGCCGAGCATGGCCGCCGCCTTGATCTGATTGCCCCTTGTAGCACCCAGCACGAGTCGCAGGAGCGGCCGTTCGACCTCGGCCAGCACCCGGTCATAGAGATCGCGGATAGGTAGCCCGTCCTTATGGGCCGCAACGAAGCTTTTGAGGTGCCGCTCGACCGCCTGTTCCAGCGTCTCCGGCCCGGTACGGCCGCCAGCCTCCACCGGGGGTGCTGCTTCGGCCAATTCGGCCGTCACAGCATCGTCGCCGATCGTCTCCTGTGGGTAGAGCGCCGCGAGCCGGCGCATCAGATTCTCAAGCTCGCGCGCATTACCCGGCCAGGCATGCTGCTTCAGCCGGTCCAGCGCCTCGCTGCTCAACTGCTTGGAAGGCAGCCCGGCCGCCCGGGCGCGGTCGAGGAAATGCCGGGCCAGCAGGGGGATATCCTCCAGCCGCTCGCGCAGTGGCGGCAGTCGAAGCGGCACCACGTTCAGCCGATAGAACAGATCCTCGCGGAACAGCCCCTGGCGGATAGCCTGGCGAAGATCGCGATGGGTCGCGGCGACGATCCGCACATTGGCCTTGATCGGATTGCGACCACCCACCGTTGTGAACTCGCCCTCCTGAAGGACGCGCAACAGGCGGGTCTGTGCCTCGGGCGGCATGTCGCCGATCTCATCAAGGAATAGCGTACCGCCGGCGGCCTGTTCAAAGCGGCCGATGCCGCGGTTGAGCGCGCCGGTGAAAGCGCCACGCTCATGCCCGAACAACTCGCTCTCGATCAGCTCACGCGGGATCGCCGCCATGTTGATGGCGATGAAGGGTCCGCCCCGGCGCCGGCCGTAATCGTGCAGGGCGCGGGAGACGAGCTCCTTGCCGGTGCCGCTCTCCCCCGTGATCATGACCGTGAGATCGGTCGTCGTCAGCCGGGCCACGGTCCGGTAGATTTCCTGCATGGCAGGGCTACGCCCGACCAGGGGCAGGCGTTCGGCTGGGTCAGCGCCTTTATCCTCCTCGACCTCCGCTGGCTGCTGCGGGACGGCCAGAGCCCGCTCCACCACCGCCAGCAGTTCCTTCAGATCGAAGGGCTTGGGCAGATATTCGAAGGCGCCCCGCTGGGCCGCCTTGAGCGCGGTCATGAAGGTCGATTGCGCGCTCATCACCACGACCCGCAGGTCTGGGCGCACCCGCTTGATCCGCGGCACGAGGTCGAGGCCGTTTTCGTCCGGCATGACGACATCGGTAATGACCAGATCGCCCTCGCCATCCTCGACCCAGCGCCAAAGCGTACTAGCCGAGGAGGTGGCCCTCACTTGATAGCCGCTGCGGCCAAGCGCCTGACTGAGGACCGTGCGGATGGCGCGATCATCGTCGGCGATAAGAATAGTCCGATTATCCGTCATGCGGGTCCCTTCGAACGGCCCTCTTTCTGAGCAACCGGCGTGCCGGCGGGCGGCATGGCCAGGGAAAGGCGAAAGAGGGTGCGCCCCGGGCGGCTGTCACATTCGATCAGCCCGCCTTGGTCGGCGACCAGCTTGGCCACCAGCGCCAGCCCCAGGCCCTGGCCGCCGCGCTTCGTGGTCACAAAGGCCTCGAACAACGTTGCGCGCACCGCATCGGGAATGCCCGGGCCATTGTCGCGCACCGTCACCTGCAGGGGCAGATGGACGCGCTGACTGCTGCCTGGCACCGCAATCCGCACGCCATGATGATAGGCAGTGCCGAGCACGATCTCCCCACCGATCGGGGGCGCCGCCTCAGCGGCATTCTTGACCAGGTTCAGTAGCACCTGCACCAGCTGGTCGCGGTTGCCGAAGATTGGCGGCAGCGAGGGATCGTATTCCTCAACGATCCGCAGATGGGAGGCAAAGCCCGTCTGCGCCACGCGCTTCACGTGATCGAGCACCTGATGGATGTTCACCGCCGCCAGCTCGACCGGCCGGTCGGAGAACATATCCATCCGATCCACCAAATCACGGATACGATCGGCCTCGTCCTGGATCAGCTGGCACAGCTCGCGATCGCCCTCATCGGCCTGCGTCGGCTCCAGCAGCTGGGCTGCGCCGCGAATGCCCGATAGCGGGTTCTTGACCTCATGCGCCAACATCTCCGCCATCGCCGAGGCGCCGCGCGCTGCGCCGGTGAAGCTGAGCTGACGGTTCATCATCTGTGCCGTCGATCCGTCCTGCAGCGTCAGCACCACCGCACCCGGCATCTCGGGCAGCGGCCCGCCATGCGCGGAGACGCCGCGACGATGCAGCCGCGGGCTCTCGAAGCTGAGATCATGGTCGGAGACCGGCGCTTCATGCCGGCGAACCTGGGTCAGCAAGCCAAACAGCCGGCTATCCTCCGGCAACAGATCCGCGAGCCGGAGCGCGGCCAGGGAAGCGAAGCTCAGCTGGAAAAAAAGCTCTGCCGCGGGATTGGCATAGCGGAAGCGATTCTCGGCATCGAGCACCACCGCAGGCATCGGCAGCGCAGCCAGGATCGCCGCGCTCTCCGGCAGCGGCACATTCCGGGGGCTGGGCCGGGGCGGACGCATCGGGGCGATCGCTCCACTCATGCCGCGATCAACTCCGCATCCTCGCTGGCGTGACCGCGCGCGTGGAACGCCGCCCGCACTGCCTCCAACCCCTGATCAAGCAAAGGCTGGTAGAAGGCCTGGATCGCCTCTTCGACCTCGGCGGCGCCGAACAGGCGGTTGATGCCGGCGCGGAATTCCGCCGAACCGGGCAGGCCCTTCGAATACCAGGCGACATGCTTGCGCGCGAGCCGCACCCCGGTTCCCTCGCCGTGATGGCTGAGGATCGCCCGGTAATGCTCAAGCAGCGTGTCGAGCTGTTCGGCAAGGCTCGGCTCGGCCGGGGCAAGGCCGGTTTCAAGATAGGCGGCGACCTGGCGGGGAAACCAGGGCCGGCCATAGCACCCGCGCCCGATCATCACCCCGTCCGCCCCGGATTGCCGCAGCGCCTCAGCGGCGTCCTCCACCGTCAGAATATCACCATTGACCAGCACCGGGATGCGCACGGCCTCCTTCACCTGGCGGATGAAGGCCCAATCGGCCGTGCCGGTGTAGAGCATCTGGCGGGTGCGCCCATGGATGGTCACCAAGCGGATACCGCATTCCTCAGCGATCTGCGCCAGACGCGGCGCGTTGAGGCTGGTGTGATCCCACCCCATCCGCATCTTCAGGGTGACCGGCACCGAAACCGCGGCAACGGTGGCCGCGAGGATCGCCGCCGCCCTCACCTCGTCGCGCATCAGCGCGCTGCCGGCCTGCTGGCCCAACGCCACCTTCTTCACGGGGCAGCCGAAATTGATGTCGATGATCGCCGCGCCGCGATCCACCGCCAGCTTCGCCGCCTCCGCCATCACCCCCGGCTCGCAGCCCGCGAGCTGCACCGCCGAGGGCGCGCCGAAGCCATCCACCTCGGCCATCTTCAAGGTCTGGCGATTCTCCCGCACCATCGCCTGGCTGGCGATCATCTCGCTCACCACCATCCCCGTCCCCTGCGCGCGGGCGAGCCGGCGGAAGGGAAGGTCCGTGACCCCCGACATCGGGGCCAGGTAGACGGGCGTCTGAATCCGCACCCCGCCCACATCGATCGGGACGAGGCGCGGCGGCGAAATCGGGGGAGAAATCGGGGGGCTGCTCATGCTTTGGGCAAACTACCGGCTCACCCAGCCCGCCGCAACGCCAATTGCTAGGCAGATTGATTGTCAGCTAGCCATGACGACAAGCGCCGCTCCGCTCGCTAGTCTGACACCCATGACCATCGCCGCCATTTTGACCGCCGCTGGCAGCGGCAGCCGGTTCGGCGCCGCGCAGCCCAAGCAGTACCTCCCCCTGCTCGGCCGCCCGGTGCTCCGCCTCGCGGCCGAGGCGCTGCTCGCCGAGGGCGGGGTTGGCCTGATCCAGCCCGTTTGCGCCCCGGGCGAGGAGGGGCGCGTCGCCGAAATCCTCGCCGGCCTGCCCTGCCTGCCACCGATCCCCGGCGGCGCCACTCGCCAAGCCAGCGTACGTGCGGGGCTGGAGGCGCTGGCCCGACAACCTGCGCCGCCCACCCAGGTGCTGATCCACGATGCGGCCCGACCGGTGATCCCGCCGGGGACCATCCCGGCCCTGCTCGCGGCGCTGGCCGAGCACCCGGGCGCGATCCCGGCGCAGCCGGTCGCCGATACCTTGAAGCGTGGCGAGGCGGGGCGCATCACCGCGACCCTCCCGCGCGCCGGCCTGTACCGCGCGCAGACCCCGCAGGCCTTCGCCTTTCCCGCCATCCTCGCCGCCCATCGCGCGGCCATCGCGGAGGCCACTGACGATGCCCAGCTCCTTGAAGCCGCCGGCGAGACGGTCGCCCTGCTCCCGGGCGCCGAGGGCAATATCAAGATCACCTTCCCCGAAGATCTCGCGCGTGTGGAGGCGCAGCTCATGACCCGGCTGATCCCACGCATCGGCTCCGGCTTCGACGTCCATCGCATCGAGGCAGGTCGGCCCATGGTGCTGTGCGGCGTCACCATCCCCTGCGCATTCGGGCTGGAGGGGCATTCCGACGCCGATGTCGGCATCCACGCACTGTGCGATGCCATCTATGGCGCGCTGGCCGAGGGCGATATCGGCCGCTGGTTCCCGCCCTCCGAGATGCGCTGGAAGGGCGCCGACAGCGCCCAATTTCTGCGCCATGCCGCCGGCCGTATCGCCGCCCGTGGTGGGATGCTCGGCAATGCCGATGTCACCCTGCTTTGCGAACAGCCTCGCATCGGCCCGCACCGGGAGGCCATGCAGGCCCGCCTTGCGGAGTTGCTGGGTGTCGAGCCCGGCCGGGTCGGCGTGAAGGCGACGACGACCGAACGGCTGGGCTTTACCGGCCGCGGCGAGGGCATTGCCGCGCAGGCCGCGGCGCTGGTTCTGCTGCCGGGCTGACCCGGCGCCGCTCAGTTCGCACGGATATTCGCCTCGCGGATCACGGACGCCCATTTCGGGATGTCGCGGATCATGGTCGCGCGCATCGCCTCCGGCGTGCCGCCCACCGCATCCAGCCCCAGCACCGCCAGCCGCTCGCGGATCGCCGGCTCGGCCAGGATGCGGTTGCTATCGGCATTGACCCGCGCAATGACCTCGGCCGGCGTCCCCGCCGGGGCCATCGGGCCGAACCAGGAAATCGCTTCGAAACCCGGGAAGCCCTGTTCGGCGACGGTCGGCCAGTCCTTGAGATTGGCACTCCGTTCCAGCGTCGAGACGCCGATGCAGCGCAGCCGCCCTTCCCGCACCATCGGCATCGCCGCCCCGGCATTCTGCACGCCCAAGTTCAGCACCCCGCTCAGCACATCCACCAGATTGGCGCCGCGATAGGGGATATGTTCCATTGTCACGCCCGCACTGCGGCAGAGCATCTCAGTCGCAATATGCTGCGGCGTGCCCACGCCGGGGGTGCCGTAGCTCAACTCGCCAGGCCGTGCCCGCGCCGCCGCGATCACATCCTGCATGCCCCGGAAGGGCGACGCCTCTGGCACCAGAAAGACCGAAGGCATGGCCAGCATGATGGCAATGGGCGCCAAATCCTTCAGCGGATCGAAGCCGACGGGCTGCAGGCTGGGGACGATGGTCAGCGCGCCATTGGCCGCCCACATCAGCGAATAGCCATCGGGCGGCTGCTTGCTGAGCCGTTCGACCCCGAGCGCGCCACCATTGCCGGGGATGTTCTCCACCACCACCGGCTGGCCCCACAGCTCGGCATAGCGTTGGGCAAAAAGGCGCGCGGTGACATCGGTGGAACTGCCGGCGGTGAAGCCGACGAAAAGGCGAACGGGCCGATTGGGCCAAGACTGTGCCCGCCCGGGCGCGGGACGGAACAGGGGCAAGAGTAGGGCGGCGCCCAAGGCGCGACGCCCGATGCGGTTGTTCATGACAATTCCTCCGGCAGCCAGCTTAGCGCCAAAGCACCGGGAGCACGGAAGGGCCGGGCGGGCGGGCGAGGCTGGCGCCGGGCTCGCTCTGTAACAGCTCGCTCAACGATGCCTGGTCACGCGGCGGGGTAAGGCGGGTGCGTCGCGCTTTAGGATCAAGGCGTTACCGGCATCGCTCCGCCCCCCGCCTTCGGGTCCCATCCCTCCGGGCGAGACGCGCCCGACAAAAAACTATTTTTCGTCGTCAAAATTTCGCTAACTGAAGGTCACGCCGCTTACCCTCAAGCCAACCGCGCCTTCGAGTGAGGCGATGTCCGGCTTGATGGTCGCTGTCCTGGCCATCATCGGCGCCTTGGTCCTACGCATCCGGGGCCGCAGTGATTTCCCCGCCAGCCTGCTTGATGATGAGAGCGGGAGGCGTTGAGGCAGAATCACCGGAGGCGCTGAATCCCGCGACCAAACAAAAGTCAGGGCAAGGTGCGCGAACGCATGTGAACGCAGCATGCTTTAGCCGCGGCGACTTGGCCGCGCCCAGGAACATGCTCTACTCGGCGCCTTAACCCAGAGGAGCCCGCCATGCTGCAACCGCCCCCCGCCGAGCCCGGCATGCGCGAGGAGGAGGTCGAGACCCCCGCCCTGCTGCTCGACCTCGACGCCTTCGAAGCCAATCTCGATGCCATGGCGCGGCGCCTGGAAGGCAGCGGCGTGCGGCTTCGGGCCCACGCCAAGACGCATAAATCCCCGATCATCGCCCGGCTGCAAATGGCCCGCGGCGCCATCGGGCAATGCGTACAGAAGGTGGGTGAGGCGGAGGCGCTGGCCTGGGGCGGGATCCCGGATATCCTGGTCAGCAACCAGGTGGTCGGCGAGCGCAAGCTCGCCCGCCTCGCCGCGCTGTCCGGCATCAGCCAGGTCGCGGTCTGCGCCGATGATGCGGCACAAGTGGCCGCCATCGAACATGCTGCTGAGGCCACCGGGACGCGGCTTGCGGTGCTGGTCGAGATCGACTGCGGCGCGGCGCGCTGCGGCGTCGCCCCCGGCCCCGCCGCCGTGGCGCTGGCCGAACGCATTGCCGCCAGCCCGCATCTCCGCTTCGGCGGTCTGCAAAGCTATCACGGCAGCGCCCAGCACAAGCGCAAGCCCGAGGAACGGGCGGCGGCCATCGCCGGCGCGGTGGAGGCGACCCGGCGCACCGTCGAACAGCTTCGCCAACGCGGGCTCGAGAGCCCGATCGTCGGCGGCGGCGGCACCGGCAGTTTCGAGCATGAGTTGGCGAGCGGGGTCTATACGGAAATCCAGGCCGGCTCCTACGCCTTCATGGATGCCGATTACGCCCGGAACGAGGCGCCGCCCCCCTTCCGGCAGAGCCTTTTCGTGCTGGCGACGGTGATGAGCCGGGCGCTGGACGGCATCGCGGTGGTGGATGCCGGGCACAAGGCGGTGCCCACCGATAGCGGCTATCCCTTGGTCGCCGGCCGGCCGGGCCTCGTCTACGTCTCCGCCTCGGACGAGCATGGCAAGCTGCGGGTGGAGGACGGGGCAACGCCAGCGCTGGGCGAGAAGCTGCGGCTGATCCCCGGGCATTGCGACCCAACAGTCGATCGATTCGATTGGTATGTGGGCGTGCGGTGCGGCCGGGTGGAATGCCTGTGGCCGGTCGCAGCGCGCGGCGCGATGCATTGAAGAGGGGTCACGTCGCGCCGCTCGTGGTCCGATCCCGACGCTTGGTACCCAAGCGTCGAGTGAATCGGCCCACCAAATCAAGGGCTGGTGGTGCGTGCCAGACAGTACCATCCGTCTGGCACGCACCACTAGGCGGCGCGACGCCGCCCCACGGACCGGTCCTGGCACCCAGGCCTGGCACAATGTCGCGCGCCGGACGCGGCGCGCTGAAGAGCAAAGACAAGACGAAGACGCCGCATTCAAGGACGGTTTATAGATATCCCGTTGATACCGAATGATTAAGGTAAGAGTTCGAGGTCGCTC
>Ga0114959_10002245_pt1 | contig 16117 bp, 14 predicted proteins | sample C_130625_EF_Meta_FD_87317 | JGI IMG/M metagenome (GOLD analysis project Ga0114959, IMG submission 87317) | Freshwater microbial communities from Lake Croche, Canada to study carbon cycling - C_130625_EF_MetaG | ecosystem: Environmental > Aquatic > Freshwater > Lake | place: Lake Croche, Canada...
GCCTTGCTTAATCTATTTGATATGGATTTTATATTATTAGAATATTCGTCAACATCAAGTTTAGTTAACTTCTGTTTTACTTCATTTCTTTTCTTGTTAAGATACATTTCCAAATAATCATTAATAATTAAGTCTTGTTTGGTGAAATGATATTTCTTGATATAATCTATAAAAATATCTGGCTTATCTCTTAAATAACGAAGAAGCATGCATTGTTCTTTATCAGAACAATGAATAATTTCTTCTTCTCTTTTTTCTTCAGGAAGATATATGTCTTCAGAAAAATTTAATAAAACAAATTCAGATTTATCAATTTGCTCTTTTATTTTTTCACATGTTTTTTTGCTTATCTTCTTGAACTTGTTCCTGAAAATATTCTTAACAAACATAATACCTACTTTTTTACTTCATATATGATCTTTTTGCAATTTTCACAGACAACGTCATATTGTCCATAACCTCTTTTGGAGCCTTGCCAAAAAAATTTGTTATCTTGATTATCTTTACAGCATGGAACGCACTTGGCGCTCATCCTTTTTTTGCCATTGTCTGTTATAATTTCAAAAAAACAATCTTCATACATACAATAATTAAGTTATTTTGTTGAAAAATACAAACACTATTATAAATAATATATGAGACATTTTCATCCTACCACTGTACATCTAATGCGTGAATGTGCAACCTTGTTTTGCAAAACAAAAATAGATCCATATCTTTACCTAGAAAGATTCATAGAAGTAAACAAATCTTTCTTCGTAGAAAATGCACAAGTCAAATTCGCCACCCTACTGCTAGAAGCAGATGCAGCTGGTGGTAGAGACTGGAATACTTGGGCTAGAGATTGGGGATCATGGATGAAAGGCGGACAAGGAGAAATGGAGAAATCCAGAGCCGATGTCAGTTATATTTATGGTCAAGCAATGCGGCATCTTAACCAATTAATGGGATTAATATCAAACAATCCAGAAGCAGATGATCCAAAAATATTAAACTCATTAAGAATGCAACTACAAAGTGTGTCCAAAACATTGACTTCAATTAAGCCAAGTATTGATACGCTTGCACCAAAAATAATGAATGTAGCTTTTAACAAATATAAAGGAATTAATACACCTCTTGCTCCATCAGGCGACATGGCAAGTCTTAAAGCTGTTCCAGATGGAAAAATACTTCAAACAATAGCTGATATGATCATGAAATTAAATAATCCGGCAACAAATGATGCCGATAAAGGAAGCATTCAAACTACATTAAATTCCATAAAGACACGACCGATAGATTTCCAAGATTATGATGATCCTAAATATAAAGACAATAAAACCTTAAAGCCTGTGATATTTTGGAAACCAGTTTATTGGACAGGACTTACATCGGATCAGCAAAATGCTTTGACAAAATTCTTTGGTGATGAAAAGCAAGCACAACTTGCATTTGCTAAATTTAAATATTTTAGAGGATTACAATCCAATCGTGATGCATATGTGCCCGAACGAACAGCCATAGCAGTAGTTAAAAACCAACTTGATCAAATAAAGAGTTTTGCCACAGATTTTGAAAATTGGATTAAAACGAATGCAAACAGGTCTGTAAGCAAAATTTTGCCAGTAAATATAGCCAACTCTACTTGGAAAGCAAAATTCGATTACTTTACAAATTTGCAAATAATTCCCGGAAGTTTTGCAAGAACTTTAGAACAATCAGGCTTACTAAGTCCAATAAAACAGCTTTATATGATTATGGCAGAATGGTTTGACATAGATAGATCTGGTACTGGATTAACAATTTCAAAATATGAAAAGACATTTGGAGGATCTGTGCCGAACACCCGACCAAAAGTCAAAATACAAAGTGCTGCCATTATTGCAAAAGTTCATCAACAGACTGTAGGAAACAGTGGATTTACAGCGTTAAGGGGACGTTATCCTTAACGTCTCTTTTTCTTTTTCTTATTGCATCCTAAATCAGACATGGCACCCCAAACTTGGAAGTTTGGGTTGTTTTTGTCTTTACAACTAACAATAGCTCCAGTTCCAGCCATTTCTAATTTTAATAACCATTTCTTAAATTCGATATTCATGATCATATATATTCTCATGAATTTAAACTTTAAAAAATGGCTCACTGAAGCCGCTCCAGCAGCTCCAGCACCAGCAGCTGCTACTGCTCCATCTGGTGGTGGAGGATCGCCCGGAGGCGGTTTAACAGGCACAGGAACGGCATTTAAATATACACCATCAAATAGCAATAAAAATAATTGGGCAAAGACACCAGATCAATGGTACAAAAGAGATATTGCAAATAAATTTAACAAAGGATGCAGCGGATCACCTTGTCCCAAAAGTCTAACTGGTTGATTCAAAATTTAATTCAACACGCATATATACAAATGTCAAATGTGTTAAAAAACAATTTATGACAAAAACACTAAGTATTTTTAATAAAATTTAGGAGGAAAAATGGGAGCTACATCAGTAACAGGAGTTGGTCAAGGCAGCGCAGAATCTGCATGCAAAGGCGCACCGGGTCGTCAGACCCTCGGAGTTGGTCATCTAATCGGACCACACGTTGTTAGCGCAGGAACAGCTACACTATCTGGCGGTACAAAAGCACTTGAAATCGCACCACTAACAGGTGTTGCAGCTGATTATATCGTACTTGCTACAGACTATACCGCTGCTGCGGCAGTTAAAGCTGTTCTTACAGTATCTAGCGACATCTGGACTATTACCTTCACTGGTACAGGTTCCGATGTTATTCAGTACGCAGTTGTAAGCGTTGGCAACTGAATTTAAAAACTAAATTAAACATTAAACCGTATTAAAATTATTTTAATACGGTTTTTTTATGTAAAAATAATTAGAAATCCTTAGAACAATCTTTGTCTGCAAACAGTAATAGCAGGAACATATGCTGCATTGTTAGTGGAACAAGCATTGCTATTACTCTGCCTTAAACTACAACCTGCTGCAAATAGTCTTGATTTAGGACAAGTACAATTTGTAGGTAATTGACAAGGCAATCCACCAACATTACAAGTAATTGGTGTGCATAATGTTACTGTTGTTCCAATAGTATCCATAAATCTTTGTGCAGCAAGCTGTGCATCTTGAGATGATAAAGGTAAGTTATTACCACGACTTAACATTAAATAATAAATTTCTTTTCTACCAGTTAAACCTTGTAAACAATGATCATCCCACTGAGATGTTTCATCATAAAGATGCGTAATGCCATCAGCACTGCCGGGAACTATAATTATATGATTAATCGATGGATCATCATAAGGATTCACAGTTTGCCTTCCATAAACACTTTTCAAGAAACATGTATATGTCTGTCCATTAGAAGAAATACTAAATACATCAGTAGAAACAGATCCGTATGAGTTAGGATAATCAAAACTTACACCTGTTCCTCCAGTTATTGAAAATTCATTAATATTTATATTTGTGGCAACAAGAACAAAAATGCCCGGATACATTTGCGTAAAATATAGACTAGTTCCACCAAAATAGGCAGCACCCAAGCGCACAAAACTGTCTAAAACATCAGGCTTATAAGCCCAACCATAAGTACTAGTGAAATCATAATTGCTATCTTGTGAAACCGATGATTGTGTGTGAGTAGATGGAATTGCATAAAAATCATAACCACCTCCCTCACCACCAAATGGAGGTTGCTCAAGAATTCCACCTTCTTTTAACAAATCATATGGAACTGGTCCCATACCTTGATAATCATGAGCATCTGTGTTAAAGAAACTTCCATAATCATAAAGATCATTGCCACCATCTTTAATTCCAAAAGATTCATTCTGTACAGGCAATCCTGTTGTTAAAGGTTGTCCATAATGATCTAATTTGACTATACCTTTATAAGGTTTTGAAAATATTCCAGCAACCCAAATTTCATTTTGACCTAAGTATTTAATATCTAAAACAATTCCATTAAAAGAATAAGGTGATGAAAAAGTTTCATCTAAACTTCCATCACTATTCAATCTTTGAATATATCTTCTATATTGATCTCCATAAGAATAAAACCAGCCACCAATCAAAACTTTTCCGTCAGGCTGAGTTTCAATTGAAACAATATAATTTGGATCATAATTTACGTTTTCTGGATAAATAAAAGTATCATCAACAGTACCATTTGAATTTAATTTTACAAGATTGTAATAATTGTTAATGCCATCAGTAGCAGCACCTTCTCCTGCACAGAAGATATTGTTATTTGCATCTTCATATAAAGAACTAAAGTCATTATTGGTAAAAACTAAATTAGTAGTCCACGTTTCATCCTGAGTTCCATTAGCATTAATCTTAAGAACATGACCATCATTGCCTATAGAATATGGAACTAATATTTTGCCATTAGATAAAACTTCTATATCGGAAAAGTCATTGAAATTGAAACTAACACTCAAAGCAACGAAATTATCATTAAATTCTGTGTTTAATGTTCCGTCAGTGTTTAGCTTGGTAACAGCATCAACAACAACTCCATTGTATTCATTGTTGTCGTTACCATAAACTATAATGCCATCATTTACTGCTATGACCTTATTAACATAACTTGAAAACAAACTTGTGAAACCAGAATTAAAAGTACCATCAACCGAACCATCGGTATTCAATCTTATGATATTTTCATAAGTTTTTGAATCATATTCTACAGAAAAAGAACCACCAACAACAATTTTTCCATCAGCAGGTTGAATTGTCACTGAATTAACATTACTAAATTGGCTAAAAATAGGAGCAACAAATGTTTCATCAAGAGTTCCATTTGCATTTATTCTTATAACTCCCGGTTCTATTACATTGAAAAAAGAATTAGTCCAAGCTCCTCTTTGATCAGTGCCTAAAGCCCCACCAAGAATTAACTTTCCATCATCTTGAATAGCAATAGAATTAGAATAATTAATTCCTAATTCACTTACTTCTGGTTCATCACTGAAATAAAACAAATCAGGAACCACATCTGTAACAAAAGAATAATTTGAATTTAAACTGGATAACGCACTGTTAATATTTATCATTTCATCTCCTTTGCACTAGTCATTTTAGCAAGAACGATTGATCTCTTTGACAATTTTTCTTTTTTATCCTTGAGCCAAATCATATCCATGATTCTGCTTTTACCCTTTGGCATTTCTATTGCTAAAATACTTGCAATAACATCTTGCCTAGAAGCAACCGTGTGACATGTAATATCAAATTCTCCAACCTTAACCACTTCAGATGCTCTCTTAGTTGGTAAAACAAAGAAGTCAATAGGTTTGTTCTTGTAAGAACCTTGATAAATGGTAATTGAAGAATGAAGTTCAAATTTAACAAGATGAACATTTAAGTCACCAAAAACAATTTCTTTTACAGGTGTTCCTTCATAAGGAATTCCGCATTTGGCTAAAAGAGCAACATAATCTTGCTGATCTATTTCAAAATCAATATCTTTTAAGACTCGTGCATCTTTACTAACATCATTAGACAGATGTATGTGATCAACAATACTGCCAGCCAAAACTGCATTGGGAATAAATTCCAATGCAGATGCAACAATATCCCAATTTCTAGGTAAAACTAATTTATTATACATTTTTTCTCCTTAGAACAATCTTTGTCTGCAAACAGTAATAGCAGGTACATATGCTGCATTGTTAGTAGAACAAGCATTACTGTTGCTCTGCCTTAAACTACAACCTGCTGCAAATAGTCTTGATTTAGGACAAGTGCAATTTGTAGGCAATTGACAAGGTAATCCACCAGCATTACATGTAATTGGTGTGCATAACTCCACTGTTGTTCCAGCTGTAATCACATCTAAAAACTTTTGTGCAATTATTGTCGCTTCTTCTAAATTTATTGCATTTTCATCACCACGGGTAACTACAAAATAATAAATTTCATCTTTACCAGTTAAACCTTGAAGACAATCATCGTCCCAATCAGATGTGTTATCATAAAGATGTGTAATTCCCGTGCTGTTGCCCGGAACGATAATAAAGTGATTAATGGATGGATCTCCTCCACCATAATTTGTTTTGAAAAATGCTGTATAATTTTTCCCACTAGATGTTAATGGGAAAATTTCAGCAGCATCTACACCTTCTCCATCACTTCCAAGATCTCCAGTTATTGAAAATTCACTAATATCAATTCCGGTCGCTGCCATTACAAACATACCGGGATACATCTGTGTAAAATACTGAGAAGATGTTGATCCAAAGTAATTTTGCTTTTCCATTACATATGTGCTAGAACCAACTTCTATTGACACATATGTAAAATAACTCTTGTTATTTGCATCAGCACCACTTTCACCTCCATCTTGATCAGAACAGAATGCAACTCTGTAATTACCAGCTGGCAATGATTCGCTAAGAGAAATTGTTGAAACAGGAGTTCCTGTGGCACTAGTTCCAAGATATGTTTCAGCAGTAAATGTGCCAGCAATTGGATTATAAGTTGCTTTTGCTGTATAAGTTTGTCCGTCTATAAGATCTACTACACCTTCTACATATGCCGATTGACCATAAATATAAACAGTTGGACAATTATAAGACAAAGCTATTCTTGTACCGTTTGTACCCCAATCCCATTCTGGTGGTGTACTTGCCTTATAAACGCATATTCCTTGATCTGAACAATAAGTGTCATGAATAAAAGTAAATGTAATTACAGATGTTTCCGTGTCCGCAATGTCAAAATTAGATCTAATTGGATATGTTGTACCATCTGCATTGTTAACAAACCACATACCATTCTGATCAAATCCATAACCAACCTGATTATTGCTAAATGTTTCCATCCAATCAGGCATTTTGTAAAAAGAACCATTTCTAATTACAGAAGTCAAAGGACTAGGAATATATTTGTAATCATATGGAGAAGATGCATCATATGCATTATCATCATTAGCCTGAACATGAGTTGAAGGTATTGATAAACGTCCTACTACGTCACCTACTGTTATATCATTGTAAAGCTGGGTATTGTTGGTATTTATAAAATTAGCATCATCATATATGTCAGGTCCACCATCATGTATTCCGTAAGTATCATTAGTAAGATTTATTCCAAATGTACTAAAAGATCCTGTACTTGTTAATTTAACAAATCCTATTCTAGGATGTCTAAAGTTTCCTCCAATCAATATGCTGTTTGATGAAATATAATTTATACTTAAAACACTTTTATCAAAATCATAAGGATTACCAAAAGAACTATCAATTGTCGCATCTGAATTCAATCTGCAAATATAATTTCTTAATTCGCTATTGTAAGAATTAAAACTGCCACCAACTAATATTTTACCATCTGATTGTGTTTTAATATCAAGTATTGATGAATTACTGTATCCTCCATCATAATACTGAAATCCATTACCAGTAGGAGCAAAAGAAGCATCAAAAGAACCATCAGAATTTAATCTGCAAATAGAAGAAACTGTATTGCCATTAACAGTGGTGAAATAACCACCAACAAGTATTTTCCCGTCATCTTGAATGGCAACTGCATATAAAGACCCATTAATCGTAGGACTACTAAAAGTGCCATCAACTAATCCATCGCTTCCTATTCGTGAAACAAAACCGTTGTCTCCAACAAAAACAATTTTATTATTACTTTGAACTACCATACTGTGAAGAGGTGGAGTCGCACCATTACTTACAAAGTTATCATTAAAAACAGTATCAAGAGTTCCATTGCTATTCAACTTAGTCAAATGACCAGTTCCAGCTCCATTAAACAGATTAAAATAACCACATACTAAAATAGAATTATTAGATAAAACTATAATGTCTTCTACATCACTATCGAAACCAGTGCCTATGTTAAAAGTACCATCTGGGTATCCACTGGTTTCTAACCTAACAATATTATTAGCATAATAATTATCACCTTGTCCGTCACCATCGATTATATATTGAAAATATCCTGCAACAATAGCTTTGCCTGTTGATTGCAAGTCAACTGCAAAAATTGAATCTTGGTCAAAATCAAGTCTTGCATATGTGTCATCAACAGTACCATCCGAATTAATTCTCATTACACCAGCACGTCTTCCTGCATTATTATTGTTACCCCAACCAGCAATGCCTTCTCCCGCCATTAAAATCTTGCCATCATCCTGAACAACAGTATCATACACTTTCATATTGCTGTTTGATTGATATTCCGATACATCATCAGTAAAATAAAATATTTCTGGGACCAAGTCTGTGACTTGTGCATAATTTGTATTAAGATTAGACAAAACAGTATTGATATTAAGCATTTTACCTCCATTTTAAAACTAATTAAAGTATATATTAAATACTCTATATTATTACATGGATAAATCATACTGGTCTAAGGAATTGCCACATCCTTATTCACCTTCAAATGAAGATGTTGAAATTTATAAGGAAAATATGACAAGTGGTTCAACTCTTCTACTTGGATGTACACATAAATTAATACCAATAAGTGATTTTCAAATGGATATTGACCCTTGGTATGAAGCACCAACAATGATCGTTAAAGACTGGCGTGACAACGAAACTTATTACGACAATATAATCGGTGATGGTGTTTTCAACTTCACTAAAGAGCTAACGGACTCTGTTCTCACAATGTGCAAAAAATATTGTAGAAATTTTGTAGTAAGAAGTTTCAAACGCAAATTAGAAAACATGAAAATTGCTGACTACTTTCCAAAAGAAAATGACTTTCACATTAGACCAGATTTAATAGACGAATACGAAGATTATAATTTCTTCTGCTGGAGCTTCTATGAGTAAAATTGAAATAGACATCAAAACAACATTGGACCATTTTGAAAGAACTCAATGGAACTATAGACCAGATCCAAAACAAATAGAAAAATATCCAATAACTACAAGAGAAGACCTTAGAAACACAAGAATGAAAAAAGGTCTATTCTCTTGCACAACTTCAGGATCAACAGGAGAATCACTCACTATTGAAAAAACATATGGTGATTATATCTGGTACTTAGCAACAAATATTAGAGAATTAAAGTGGAGAAAATGGGATATTACCAAAAATTTTGCTTTAATAAAACCGGGCGGAAAACAAGAAAACATGAATTCTTGGGGCATTCCTAAAAATATAGAACCGCTTCAAGGACAAACTTTCAAAATAGGACACGAACCAATTTCTGTTATTCAATCTTGGCTAGAAGAAAAAAATCCACATTATATTCACGGCAGACCTAGTATCATCAAAGAACCTGACCTATCAAAAATCACCAACCTACTCGACACAAAAAGTACCGGAGAACTTGGCGGTAGCTCTTTCTCATCAGAAGAATGCGGAACTATAGCTATAACTTGCCCAGATAACCCAAATGTATATCACGTCATGGAAAATCAAATAGTAGAAGTTGATACAGATGGTAGTATGATTATTACAACATTAACAAACCCTTATATCAAAAGATATAAAAATGGAGATTGTGTAGAACTTGGTGAATGTACCTGTGGTAGAAGCCTTCAAACTATTACTAAAATACACGGAAGAGTAAGAAATATGTTTGTTTTGCCAAATGGAGACAAAAAATGGGCTTTATTTGGAACTCAAGAGTATTATTCGAAATTTGGAATTAAAAAATATAAATTAATTCAAAAAAGTTTAACAGAACTAGAACTTAATATTATCTCTGAAAATCTTGGAGAACGAGAAGAAGAACTTAAAAAACATATACTAAAATTCCTTGGTTCTCCTATTAACATAACGATAAAATATGTAGATAATTTTCCTGATTATAAATTTGAAGAATTTATCTCTTTTGTTAATAGATAGTTAATATAGAAAAATGCTTGGTTGTACATACTAGTCTTTAAATAAAATTAATTAAGATTTTATAAACATAATAAGAGGTAATAAAATGAGTTATATTTGTAAAGGTAAAGATGGAAACATATATGATTTGAAATTGCTCTATATCCAAAGAGCATATTTGCCAGCAATAACAGTATGCAACCAAAGTCTTTTCAAACAAACATTTGTTCCTACCGCACCTCTTCCTAGTATTACTAATTTTGTATTGGATTCTAATGGTTTGGTTGCTAGTTTCAGCTGGACACCAAATGCCACTTATACCACTTATGCAGAATATAAAATAGACAGTGGCGAATGGATATCTTTGGATGACTATGCAGCTAACAGCGATCATAGTTTTTTTAATTTTATAGGTATAGCAACAATCGGTCAGTCCATTTACATTCGTTTAAGATTTGGTAATGGGACTAATTATGGAGCTTGGAACGAAGAATATGTAGTTACGACTCCTTTTGTGTTATTTTATGGTAATACATTGCCAACTTTGCAATTTTTTATAGATGCACTAACTTACGCAACAGAACCAACTCTTTCTTTAAGTGGAAACAATGTTATTATCGACCATCCAGAATATGTAATACAATTTCAAAGTTATCAATTTTTTGATGGTCAATTTGACTTTACTGCGTGTAGTAATATTACAATTATTTACAGCAATAATGTTAATAATGGAGCAAAAGTCTATGGTTGTGGAAATGTGACTACTATTATCCTCGCAAATGTAAATACTTCTTATATAGAAGATATAGATTTCACCGGATGTACTTCTTTAGTTGCACTTACCTTTTCAGCGTGTAACATAACTAATATTAATTTTCTGGATACAACACTTAACAAATCAATTTTATTATCACTTAATCTTTACAATAATGATATAACAACAGTAGATTTGACAGATTTTACAAATCTTGAATTCGTTAGTTTTGATTCAAATAATAATTTATCTAGTTTATTGGTAGATAATGCTTTTTTAAGATCAGTTTATGCTTCTAACACAGCATTAACATCATTAGATCTTTCTTCTAGTTTGACTTACGAAATAATAAATATTGGAAGTTCAAATATTTCTACATTAACAATAGCTAACGGAACCGCCAATGATGGAACAACCAAGTCTTATTACGACCTTTCAAACAACGATTTAAGTATTGCATCTTTGAACGCATTCTTTACTGCATTAGGACAAGGAAACACATTTAAGAAAAATAAGAAACAAGTAGCACCATTTATAAATGTGCAAAATAACCCCGGTGCAGAACTTTGTGATCCTACTATCGCTACAGCAAAAGGTTGGTCAGTATACACTGGTTTTCCTCTTGGAACAGGTATTTCATTGACGCAACAAGGATCTACTTTGGTCTTTGATTTTGCTTGGACCCAAAATGCCAACTATTCAACTTACTCACAATATAAAATCAATAGTGGTGGTACTTGGACTAACATTGATACTTACGCTCCCAATTACATGCCCGTAGAATACTTTGATGCATCAAGCTATATGACAGTTGGTGATACATTTTATCTTCGTTTAAGGTTTGGTGATGGTGTCGATTACGGTAGTTGGGACGAATCATCTATTACAACAGCTTAGTAAATTATTATCAATACTATCGCTACAGCAAAAGGTTGGTCAGTATACACTGGTTTTTAAATCAAAGGAGACAATATGTTATTTTGGAAATTACCCAATGAAAAGCAAATGGCTTTTATCCCAAGAACTGGATCAACAGCTTGGGCACAAGCTATTCTAGACAAACTATACCCAGAACTTAAACATGTGCAAGACAATACGCATATGCCAAAAGGAACAAAGGCAAAAGCATTACCTCAATTCATCCTTCCTAGCGAAAGAAGACCACAATGTCACCATGAAGGTCAACTTGTAGCAGTTACAAGAGATCCAATTGAAAGATTTAGAAGCGCCTTTTCAAGATTAAATTGCGAAACTGTAGATCAAGCAATTGCTAAAATCAAAGCAGCTAAACATGTAAAACTAGTAAATATTCATGTTAGATCTGTTACAGAAAATTTTATAGAAGCATCCAGAATGATCAAATGGTATGCATACGAAAAAGATTTGGCAGCATTGGCAGTTGATATCGGATTAGGCGAAATTCCTGCTAAAATCAACGTAAGCACTGAACCAAAACCAGATCTAACACCAGAGCAAATCGAAGCATTAAGAGAAATCTATGCTGCTGATATCAAACTTCATGAAGAAATCATGAAAAAATAACATTACCCATTTGTAATAATTTTATTTTGTTCGGCACCTCTAAATATTGTTAGAGGTGCAAAAATGATCAGCAAAACATTAGCTGCCAATTATCAGGAAGATGCAAAACTATATGTTATCACACCTATCATCAACCCTCAAAGATACAATAGCCGATATAAACTGTACAAAAAATTTGAAAAAATGGTCAATGACTCTGGAGCAGTACTCTACACAATAGAAGCTGCATACGGAAATAGACCATTTGAAGTTACAACATCAGACAACCCACAAAACATTCAAGTAAGAACTACAACCGAATTGTGGCACAAAGAAAACATGATCAACGTAGCAGTACAAAGACTTCCATCAAATTGGGAATACGTTGCATGGATTGACGCAGATGTTGCCTTCGCAAGACCAGATTGGGTCGAAGAAACCATACACCAACTACAACACCACCCAGTAGTTCAAATGTTTAGCACTGCTGTAGACCTTTCTCCTAAACACGAAATGATAAAAGCACACAAAGGATTTGTTTATAGTTATTTCAACAACATACACCAAAAATGCGATAAATATGACCATTGGCACCCCGGTTTCGCTTGGGCAGCTACAAAATATGCCTTTAATTCATTCGGTGGACTATTAGAAGAAGCAATATTGGGTTCTGGAGACAGACATATGGCTTTTGGTCTAGTTGATAAGATTGAAATGACTATAAACAAAAATTTCACACAAGCATACAAACGTGTACTAAAAAAATGGGAAACTCTTGCAGTTGAGCATATCAAGAAAAATATAGGATATGTCGAAGGAACACTATTGCACTATTGGCATGGAAAGAAAAAAGATAGAGGTTATAGCTGGAGAAGCAATGTTCTAGTCAAAAATAATTATGACCCAGATACAGACATAAAGAAAGATTGGCAAGGAATTTATGCCTTAACAGGAAATAAAATTAAATTTAGAGATGAATTGGTACAATACTTTAAATCAAGAAATGAAGATAGCATCGACCATGAAGATTAATCTTGACAAATAGTTTAAATTAATCATAATTTAAACTATGAACCAATATCATTTAGAAAAATGTGTCAAAATTATGATGGAAGATTGGGATGGAGAAACATCTCGTCCATTCTACCATTATGCTTTTGCTATTAGAAAAAATAGAATATTAGCAATAGGTAAGAATAACCCAATAATGACTTCTGCTAAAGCTTATCGATTAGCTAAACGATTCAATATAGAGCATTGGCAGAAATACCCCTTCCTTCACGCTGAAGCCGATCTTTTACTCAAATTGGATGAGAAGCACCATAGCAAGAGAACTACGATCCTAAGCCTAAAAATCAACCGCCATGGACGATTCAGATTGGCTAAACCATGTTATAAATGTGAAATAGCTCTTTCTGGATCAAATCTCACAAATGTAATGTGGAGTTTGACAGATGATACAAATTTATCTATACCAGCTTTGAATGGAACATTAGCAAATAAATAAACTACAATTTTATTTTTATTATCAATATTCCTATTACCATTAAAAGCAAACCTATATATCCATGTTTTTCAAGCTTGATATCAAAAAATATTAATGGTAGAAAATAATAAATAGCAACAAATAAAATATCCCACATAAGACTAAATGTATATAGTTTTTTCTCATCTCCAAAATATTTTGTGGTTAAAATCCATATACTGTTACTTAATATTCCCAACATTAAACCTGCCGGAATATACCACCATTTATTATGCAAAGATTTATCAAAACTAATATAACACATTAGTGAACAAATTATTCCAACCAGAGTTAGTGTAATAAATTGGATCATACAATATTTATTCGATCTTTATACAAAATTAAAATATATCAGTTTATTTTATAAAAACCGCCACGGACGATTTAGATTGGCTAAACCATGCTACAAATGCCAAATAGCACTCGATGCCCTTTCTTTACCTAAAATCTATTGGTGCTTGAGTGATACAAACAATCTGCATTTGCCTTTGTTAGCAAATGCAGAAAGTGAAATAGTTATTTAATATTATAAACCCATCTGTCTTTGCCACAATCATAAATAAGTTTCAATCCTTTTGATCTGGCATATTCTTTTTCTGTCATGCTTTCTGGACAATTGACTGTTTTCTTTTTTTGACTTTGTTTTGTCAATCTAAAATGAGGATGAGCTGAAGATACATAACTATAATCTGGATAAAGGGTTGCTTCTTTGACAAATTCAAGTTTTTCGTAAACAACACCTTTGCTCCATCGTTTGTCACTAAATGAAATAATTTTATTATGATTTTTATTTTTAGCCCAAATTGCAGCATATTTGAATAATTTACTAGCGCCACCTCTTACTGTTACATCATCTTTGAAACAAAGTCTGTCAAGAACAAGATCGTCTCTTTGTCTTGTATGTCTGCCCAAAGAAAGAACACCAACTAGTTCTTCTGCATGATATAAACCAAAAAATTGATAAGCTAGGTTATTTGAACCCTGTATATGATATTCTTCACAAAAATTTCTACCAAGATCATTATTAATTATTTTGATATCACATTTTCTTGCATTAATTTTTTGTTTATTAAGATGTAAAAGGCTTTTTAAGAAATTTTTAACTTGTTTGTTTCTTGTTGTCCATTCATCTGAAAAAATGACAACAGTATGTTTGTCAACCATCATTTTATTGCGTTGTTCATTGTTATCTTGATTTGTCTTAAGAATATCAACAAAACATATTGCTATATCTTTTGTTATTATTAAATTTTCATTTGTAAAAGAAACATTATAACTTGCCAGAAATTCTTCTATTGTTTCAAATTTTGTTTTTGAAATAACCCAATTTAAAAATTCATCTTTATCATAATTGTCATATTTCTTTAGATTGTCTTCTTCTGACAATGCTCTCAAGTTATCAATATGATTAATGAGACTTAGATCATATATTTTGTGATCTATAAAAGCTTGTACAGGAAATATATGATCAACATGCCATGCTTTATTTTCCAAACCAAGTTCTTTTACTTGTTGCATAATTTTTTCTTTTAATATATTTGGATGATATTTTAATAGTCTTTCGGTATTTGCAGACTTTTGACCATTTTGTTTAAATAGACATCTATTGATAATGTTTCCCAATCGTTTGCGAATTATTTTTCTATTTCTTACTTCTGCTCTATCAGCATTCCACTTGTAACAATTTTTACCACTTTTCTTTTTATTACCACAAATACGACAATTTTCAATTTTGTTGAAATTGAAAAGACCAGTTTTTGACATATTGCCGCAATGGCAAACGTATTCAATATATGTTCTATCATTATCTTTGTTTACAAAAGATCTTATGAATTTAAACTTTTTTGTTTCACATCGTTTTTTTAATTCTTCATCTGTGACTCTATTGCTTTCTGCAATCTTTCTTGCAGTACATTGATTGCATCTAGCACCAGATTTAATTGATGTTAAAGATATTACATCTTTTACACCGCATGAACACAAAAATTTCATAGGCGTATTGTTGCTTGTGTATTCTTTTTCAAGAAGGACACAGTTGTTTTCTTCAAATATTTTCTTTACTTGGTCATACGAAAACTTAATATTACCAGCACAGAATCTACAACCTTGACCTCTTTGGAAATTATTCCATGTAATTGTTGTTGCGTGACCATTGCCGCAAATAGCATCAATCTTAGTTTGTGAATTAACATACTTATCGGCAAGTGCTGTCCACCCACGATTAGCAAACTGATCTTTAACATACTCGATTGTAATCTTTGACATGATGTTCTCCTGTTGAATCCATTATAACATAGATTCAATTCAAATCAACCCATCATACGATAAACAAAAAACTTTTAACTTTGTATGCTAGTTTAGCTACTTCCAACTTAAGTCAAGATAAAAAGAAACCGCCTGTTTCCAAGCGGTTTCAGTAAAGTTAGACGTTATGAAAAAATCATACTCTAAAATTGGCTATGTTTAATCTTGCGTAGAACTTAGCACCTTCGCGTAACAATTTTTTTCCGTATCGAACAAGCAAAC
>Ga0114959_10002247_pt1 | contig 16106 bp, 14 predicted proteins | sample C_130625_EF_Meta_FD_87317 | JGI IMG/M metagenome (GOLD analysis project Ga0114959, IMG submission 87317) | Freshwater microbial communities from Lake Croche, Canada to study carbon cycling - C_130625_EF_MetaG | ecosystem: Environmental > Aquatic > Freshwater > Lake | place: Lake Croche, Canada...
ATGCCGCCTTCAAATTTATTCAACTCTTTAACGATGTTCCCTCTCAACTTTCATTCTTTAATTCCTTCTTCGATGACTTTAAACTCTCTCACAAACTTCTCAAAAATACTATTAAATTTGCGGCCAAAAATGCGAAGCAACCCACCTCAGTGGTTACTGACAAAAAAACGGCGGCACTCAACGCGACGAACACGTTGCTTGATGCGATTCCTCCCATCATGGCGGAGGAAGAGGAACCGGCGGTCAAGAAGAGGGTTTACAACCGCAAGCCCAAGGCCGTTACTACGGAGGAAGCCGCGGTTCCGGGCACCGAGGTCGAGCCACCGGCGGTCAAGAAGAGGACTTACAACCGCAAGCCCAAGGCCGTTACTACGGAGGAAGTCGTGGTTCCAGTCCCGGTCCCGACCCAGGTCCCGGTCCCGGTCCCGGCCCAGGTGCTTGCCGAAGCCGTCAACAATGACGATGAAGACAAGGAGAAAGACGAGGATAAGGGAGAGGAGGATGAGGAGGACGACACCATAGAAATTGAGGCCACGCCGTTTGAGTTTGACAACCAACACTTTCTCATCGACAAGGACAACAACCTCTATCACACGACGTCGTTTGAAGTCTTGGGCAAGTTTGATGCCACCCTGAAGCAGCTCGTACTCAACTAAATGTAAATATAATAGCCCGAAACCAACAAATAATGTAAAAAATACAGAATAGTTTGTGTAACACGGTAAAAATAATTTACTTTTTTACTGTAAATTATTTTTTATTCACCATCGAGATAAGATCGTGCGGATTTAGTTATCCTTTTTATCGGTTTTTTTATCATCCTTTTTATCATCCTTTTTCTTGATAACACTTACAAAGCCCCCCATCTGATTGGTAACATAGACATCTCCATCTTTATTCACCGCAACTCCCAGTGGACCGTCCAACCCTTCCTTTACCGTCGACATAACACTCACCAAGTCGCCTTTCGAAGAGTAACGGTAGACCACGCGGTTATTTCCTTCAAAATCGTTATTCGCAAGTACAATAAGATCACCATTATTCGCTACCGCAATATTGCACGGGCAGCCCGCATACGGATTGAACCCATCTTTCGCCGCATAATTATCCGCCACACTTATATTAGGATTAAACGTGGGATTGTTGACAGGATTAAGCGCGATAAAAGCGGGTTCGACCGCCGTTCCCATCTTCAGGTTGATTTTAACCACCGTGTTACCCCCCATATCCGCCACATACAAAATATTACCAGATACTGCCAAACCGCCCGGGTAAACCATCTTGCCACTCAAATCAATTAATTCGTTCGACTCACCGTTGCGCGTAACTTTGAAAATACGCGGAACCACATCCTTTGCGGTTTCAGAGGGATAATCGAGCGAACTGTAATACAAATCACCATTATCACCAATGGCAAAACCGAGATAATGACCAATAATCGTCGCGTAGCACTCGTATTCACCAGTCTCACTGTCGACTTTATAGATGGTATTGTTACCATCCATTACGTACATGGTGGTTTTATTGCGAAACACAATCGCTTCGGGAAACGCCAAATTTTCCGGTCGAACATATTTGGGCTTCTTATCCGTGTTTTCCTTGACCTTCAATTGAAAGATAGACCTCTTACCATCCTTGTCAATTTTGACAATCTGATCCATGCCACCTTCACAAACAAACACATTGTCATCTTTATCAATAGCAATACCCATGGGGCATCTAAAGTCACTCGCAATCGTGGTGGTTGTGTAAGAGGGGTCGGCGGGAGGCGGGGGCAAAAGGGTAGGGGGGAAAGCGAAGCTAGACATGGGATGTATATACTACGCATCTAAATAACAAAAAAACCCAGATTTTTTTATTCACTTTCCCATATATACCGTTTAAAATGCCACATGAACTCTTTTTGTCCTGTGGATGCTGATTTTTGGGGCAACACATATTGTAATTGTTGTTCTTGAGTCATCGGCACCAGCCTTTCCGGGTCAGGTGTGTCCGATAATCTCGGAAATTTTCCACCCGACAGTCCCCCCTTTAAATCGCTAAACAGTGGTCCGTACTTGTACAAATATGACCATCTCCAATCCATACAATCACTCGTGTAATACGTGAGACACCATTCCAACCCCTCTAAATAATTTCTACATATATCTCGTACCGTCGATCCGTCGAATAAAAGCTGATAATAGCGTCGTTCCCACCCGGTTTCTGTAGGGCATATATATCGTTCGCCGGCGCGATTTATAATGGGCATATTCTGAAACATTTTTTCGCGGTCTTCATCCGTTTTTGGCTCTGACCAAACCCACTTGTCGAATTTCTCTCGCACCGAACATTCTTCCAACAAAAATTGGTGCTCCAATTTACTCATGGACTCCACCAATGTATGTAGGTTTTTCCAATATATTGTAAAACCCCTCTTATCTACATCAAACCTCAATAAAAACGCATCGGCCCGTTTGCGAAACAATTTATTATACACGTCCAACAAGGCGCGAATACCGTGCGTTCGAATATTCCAGGCGGGGAATTGAGGCAAAAAATCGTTGCCAAGGAAAAAACACAAAAAAACGTAATCGTAAATACGCCACGGGTCGTCAAACCCCATCTCGACCAAAATATATTTACGCAACAAGTTCATATCAACCATAAATGTTTCGTTCTCGTCGGCCCCCGTACACAATTGTATCTGACTTCTTAAAAATTCGGGTGCTTCTCTAAAAATGTACGCATTCTTATAATATCTGTGATTGAATATTGACAACATGAACAAATCCGAATCCAGCCCATATATAATCACATTGTCATTCACCAAATCATGATCGCGAATGTATTTAAACAATTTGTGCTCTCCCTCCCCCGGTTCATTCGATGTGGATACCACCACCCGCTGAACCCCGTATTTTTTTTCAGAACCCACAAAGAATTCCGTCATACGACGCGACAACTCTTTCATAAATTCCGTCCCCGGGGTTATTTTCAGCGTATCCCACTTCTTTCGGTTATTCGGAAAGATTTCTGCGACAAATTGGGTCTTGTGGCGCCGTTTTTTCTGCTGTTTCATTTTCGCAAACGGTGCCACCCCGTCAAACGCGATAAATACCGTTTGACTAGGAGATACCATCAGTATATAATCGCTTATCTTATTCAAAACCGCCTCGATAATCTCATCGTCCGTCGGAACCGAATCGGTAAACTTGTAGACAGAATCATACACAATCGAGTTACAATCTAAAAACAAATGGTGTAACGCCTCGGTATTCGTGCGCAAACTTTTCACTATTTTCGGGAAATTTCTTATAATGTAGGAAAAGTAACTGGGAATTCCCATGGCCTTGTATTACAAATAGTATTCGTAATATAGTATTTATGTTGTTTTCACAAATATAATTTCAAATAATAATGTATGTGTCATTTCAATGAAAACGGGATATGAGAACCGCGAAACCCGCGAAAAAAGTAATTCATGTCCGGCGGTCTCGGAGCCAACCATTTTAAGTGAAGACCACATTCCCTTGAAAATATTCCATCAACAGGTGACGCATATTCAAGAAATCATTCAAAACACGGTATCTTCTCTACAAATGTACAATACATATGAATTATTTAGTAACAATGACATGAATCAATACACCAATTCATTGAGTCGCTTATACGAAAACACCAAAGATATCATAAATATGCTAAGACAGGCGGACCCCAATATCGAAATGTGTATACATCAACTTCAAAATGTAACAAATGAATTGACCCAAGTTATTTCGAAAGTGGGTACGCTTCGATTATCCGACATTGTCTACATATCGTTTGGTTCCGATTTTTTGAAAAACAACCCGCTTTCACCTATAATGCGCGCCAAATACGATTTGATATTACAAAATCTCAGCCCGATTGGTTTCAAATCCGCGGCTATACGCGGTAGTCCGGGTAACATGTTTCCCATATGCTCAAATAAAAATACCGACGAAACCATCGTCATTGAAAATGCCAACCAACTCGAATGTTTTGATGCGGACATTACCCAGAATTTTTTCCGTCGATGCCACGAAATGAAAATAGTAATTCGCTGTGAAAAAACGCGCAAGGTTATCATTATCAGCGGTATTGTTTCGAACTTGAATACATGCTTCTTTTCCAACAGTTATATCGAATCGCGAATCAAAAATTTAATGGAAATCCATCCCTCTGCAGCAGATAAAGACCTCTTAAAAAAACAGATTGACGCAATGACCATCAAGGAAATATTGATCCACGGCGACAACGACATCAAGATCCGGAATGCGAATATTCAAAATGCCATTAGCAACATGAAAACCACCAAATTAGAAACCATCACCAAAAATTTCGTTATACTGGATTTGTTCTCAAAACGTAGCCAGTTGATTGACATGCTCCTCTACATCAAAGATAGCGAGATACAATATCTGGCCTACTTGTTGTACGATTTGCTGACCGATGTTGACAACAAAAACAATGAATATGAGGATTCCACCGACCAGGTGTTGATTTACAACAGTTTACCTTGGAAAACCCGGACTCTTTTCAAAGACGCCATGAAAAACACGGCCCAATATAATCAAAATGTTCTCAGTAAATATGAAAACACGGCCATTTCGATCGAACAACAAATCATCTTTTGGAGAGTTCCCGACGCTATCAAAGAACGGGCCTTTATTAAATTGAAAGAAGTCAAGGGCCGAGGCGACGATTCGGGTTCGAAAGCCAAGCAATACCTCGAAGGATTGTTAAGAATTCCGTTTGAAACTTACCGCAAAGAACCGGTTCTCTCCGTCATTGAAAAAATTAATGGCATTTTTTTCAAGATCCTCCAATACAGCGAAGACAACAAAAATATCCTAGACGCCATCAAACAGCTGCCGGTCAAACCGAAATATACCAACGTCGAAATACAACAATATTCCGGGGCGGTGCGTCGCGAGATTGAAGGCGAAATTAAAAAGATGTTGTCGTCTCTCACAAAAGCAGAAGCCGCCGACGTTATGCGGAATATCGCGACGACGCGCCGTACGAGCGGCAACACCATCGTCGCGGCGAATTCTTCGAAGGAAAAGATATTGTCCGAGATCACGGCGCATTTGGAGAACCTAGACAATATTCATAAATTAAACGAGTTTTTTATTAAAAATATTATGAGCCCCGTGCCAGATTCGGCATCATCGCGCGAAAAAACGTCCAGCAAATATTTCCAACTCGTAAAATTATTCAAATATCAAATATACGGCATGGAATTGATCCGGGAAATTGCCACTACAAAAGAGACGATTCAGCGTATGCGCGGCGTTTTGGACGAATCGATCCATGGTCACGACAATGCCAAAAAACAAATCATGAAAATCATGTGCCAATGGATGAACGGGACACAATCGGGCTACTGTTTCGGGTTCGAAGGTTCTCCCGGAATAGGAAAAACTTCTCTGGCAAAAAAGGGATTGGCGAAATGTCTCGCCGACGATCTGGGCACGTGTCGCCCCTTTTCTTTCATTGCGTTGGGGGGGTCTTGTAACGGTTCTACTCTTGAAGGACACAGCTACACCTATTTGAATTCCACCTGGGGGAGAATCGCCGACATATTGATGGAAAGTAAATGTATGAATCCCATCATATATATTGACGAACTGGACAAAGTAAGTAAAAGCGAACACGGTAAAGAAATTATCGGTATTTTGACCCATTTGATCGATTCTACCCAAAACGACGGTTTCCAAGACAAGTATTTCAGCGGAATACCTCTCGACCTTTCCAAGGCACTCTTCATCTTTTCATACAATGATGCCGACGCCATTGACCGCATCTTGCTCGACCGTATCCATCGCGTTAAATTCGACAATTTATCTTTGAAAGAAAAGATTACCATCACGCGGCGGTTTATCCTTCCCGAAATCAACGAGAAAATGGGGTTCCACGGTACAGTTGAACTGGAAGACGACACCGTCAAATACATCATCGAAAAATATACCGCCGAACCCGGAGTAAGAAAACTCAAAGAATTACTGTTTGATCTATACGGCGAAATCAATATTGAGTTATTAGAGGGAGAGCGCGGTGACCTCGTATTTCCCATTAAAATTACCACTGAACATCTGGCGACCTACCTTAAAAAATACAAAAAAATACCGGAAATAAAAATTCACGCCGAAAATAGGGTGGGTATCATGAACGGCTTGTGGGCCAACATGCTGGGTAAGGGTGGGGTCATTCCTATCGAAACCATGTTTTTTCCCACCGAAAACTTTTTGGAACTAAAACTGACCGGATTACAGGGCGATGTCATGAAAGAGAGCATGAATGTGGCCAAAACCCTGGTATGGTCCATGTGTTCTCCAAAACAATGTGAAGCCATTACAAAAACGATTCAAGCTACCAAAACGCGCGGCATACACGTCCACTGTCCCGAAGGTGCCGTATCAAAAGACGGTCCGTCGGCCGGAGCCGCCATCGTCATTGCCATTTACAGTTTATTGAACAAAATGAAGATAAAACGCGATGTGGCGATAACGGGCGAAATCAGTCTACAGGGAAATATAACCGCAATTGGCGGATTGGACCACAAAATCACGGGAGGTATACATGCCGGTATTAAGACCTTTATCTTCCCGGAAGAAAATCGCACCGATTTCGGCTATTTCGTTCAAAAAATGATAGAACAAGACAATATTCCGCAAGACGCCCTGGGTTCTCGACGAATCTCCGACGAAAAGGATATCCGGAAATACGAATTTGCGTTTTTGGACGAAAAGGTCTCCTTTATTCTCGTATCCACCATACACGAAATTTTCGAACACGTTTTTGTGTAATCACATTATCTCTCCTGCTATACTATAATAATAATATCAAATATAGTATAGTAGTTACATGGAACTAAATATTACAGCAGTTTTGTATATGTTTTTTAGGCTTTCGCCCTTTATGCTGGTGTGTTTTTTCTCGCTGTATTCTATTTTTAATCGGAACCTAAACGGTATCATTTATTTAGCTGGATTGCTCATAGCATGTTTCGTAACGGTATTGATCGGCAATTTCCCCGGATTTCAAAATTTCGATAAAACGACCGGACTGCCGGCGAGAATGGACCAGTCGTGTAGGATGATTGAATTCACGGAAGCGGGACCTATTTCCTATCTACCACTGGGCCAAACCATTTTAGCATATACCTTTGCCTATGTTGGAATACCCATCATCAAAAACGATTTCGTCAACAAAAATTTCAATCATGTCAATGTTATCATGATCTTATTCTTTTTCCTGCTCTTGGTCGTAGATTTCGCATGGAACGCCTCCAAACAATGCTTTGGTACAGGGGGGCTCTTCATTTCACTCATCATCGGTATCGCCGTCGGTACCATGTGGTATTTTTCACTTGTGAATACCAACCAAGATTTGTCGCTATTTAAAACGGCAAGTACGGCCCAAACTTGCGACAAAGATGCCAAAAAGAACGAAAAGTCCAAGAACCGTTGCCGTATTCGCTCAGTACCTTATATGTATACCGTAAATACAGATTTAAATAGTCCGGGTGCTCTTTGTACAGATCTCGAAGGAAATGTCTACGTTTCAGACACGGGTAACAACTTGGTCAGAAAATTAACGATTAAATATACCCAGACTACGAACCAGGTGCCTTATGTTCACAGTATGTCCATCCTCGCCGGTAACATGGATTTAACTTCTCCAGATGAAGGACGAATGAAAGCACCCACCGGTATATGTTTCGATCCCACGACACAATGCGTTTTTGTCGCAGACAGCGGTAAACATGTCATCCGTAAAATTGACCCCACCGGAATCGACAGCATCTACGCGGGTAGATTAAACGACGCAGGATACTCGGGGGACGGTAATTCGGCGACCTCGGCCCAATTGAATAACCCCACCGCATTGTATGTAAATAAAGACGGTGTCCTATTTGTAGCCGACAGTTACAACCATGTGATAAGAAAAATTGATACAGCGGGTATTATCACTCTATTTGCCGGCAACCCACAAAATGCCAATGTGCCCGATAATAATAAGGATGACAATGTGAGCCCTACAGATACAACTGTATCCTTCTTGAATTCACCATTAGGAGTAGCGGGCGACGACCTCGGTAACATTTATATTTCTGATACGGGTAATCGGCGCATACGTAAAATCGACGCCAAAACCGGTAAAATAACCACAGTTTCTCTTGATCTACCTTGTGTGCCGGCCAACCTATTCGTAGACAAATACGGAAACATTTATATCAATGGTGACGACACCCGTTTACATGTATTCCATAATCTTACAGTATCCGCATCCGATCCTCCCTTTGAATCCAGTGGCAATGCGACATTAGACGCGACTTCCACGAAATTATATTATATTTCGAAAATCAACAATAATTATATCGTAAACACTCGCGATATTGTCCAACCGACGCCAAATGACCAATTAACATTTGTCAATGCGACGACCCTACACAATATAAATTCTTCGGGGGCGGGGTTATTTAAAAACCCCCAAGACATGTGTATCGATCCTGCCGGTGAAAACATTTATATTGCCGACACAGATAATCACGTCATACGTAAAATGGACTCTCGGGGGAATATTAGTATTTTCGCGGGAACGTACGCTACCGCCACCAAAAGACCTAATGAGGAAAGTCAAACCCGTAGCGTTTATAACAGCGATTCTACCGTACAAAACGGCATTTTTAGAACGCAAACCACCTTCAATTTCCCCAAGGGTATTTGTTGCGATGCGAACGGAAACATTTTTGTCGCGGATTCGGGCAACAATGTCATACGAAAAATAGACGCCCAGGGTGCCGTTACTACCGAACCCGCCTCATTTGATAACCGCGTCCAGGGTTCTCCAACATTTTATTTCACTAAACCTATTAGTGTTGCTGTAGATACCAACGGCATATTGTACGTTGTTTCTTCCAACTCTAGTAAAATTTTTCAAATTAATAATAATACCACATCGGATTTTGCCGATAAAGGTACCGGGACCGCATTAAAAAAAATGTTCATATCTCCCAATAATGAATTATATGTTACCGGAACTACCACCGGCGCAGGAAAGGTTTACAAAATAATTAGCGACGAAAATATCAATGACTATGCGGTGACAACCGATTCAGTAACCAGTGTATTTATTGACAAACAAGGCAATACGTATATTACCGACGGTAATTTAATAATACAAAACAGGAATAAATTAAAAAAATATACGGTCGTAAATACCACATATTATTTTGATATTAAAAGTGTCTTCACTGTACCAAATAATACAAAAACAAGCTATGGATACAAAGGCACCACCGCTGCCGCGACGAACGAAAATAACATTCCTCTCAACAACGCGCAGTTTACCAATATTGTTAGAGTTGTCGTAGATAAGCGCGGAAATATTTTCGTCTTGGACGCCGGTAAAAACACGGTGTTTAAAATATACAACAACACAAATACTGTATAATTTTCTGCCTATAATATAATATTCATGCTGTACCTCTCTTTTATATTTTATTTAGTTTCGAGGCTTTCGCCCTTTCTTATCGTCTGTTTCTTTATGTTCCAGTCCCTCTTTAGAATGGATATTCGAGGACTAGTGTACCTGGCGGGGGTAATATTGGCCTGTTTATTTACCATTCTCTTTGGTAGTTTTCCCGGTTTACAGGAACTCGACCGAAAAACGAAATTGCCGAATACGAGATACAACGTCTGTAAACTCATCGAATTTACGGGCGGACCCATTTCGCATTTGCCGCTCGGGATGACCATTCTAAGTTTCACCTTTTTCTACCTGGGATACACAGTTGTTCAATATCAGCTCTACGACCGAAATATACTCATGATTGCCATGTTTATTTTACTCATTATGAACGATTTTATTTACAACATGATGAATGGATGTGCTACAACAATTATTCTCCTTATTTCGCTCATCATTGGAGCATCTACGGGCATGTTGTGGGCCTACCTCATCGACATCCAAGGCGATAAAAATCTGAAAATAATCACCGGAACAAATCTAAATACCACGTGTATAAAACCCAAAAAAAAAACCTACAAATGTAAACCTGCCAAAGAACCCGATGCCCTACCTACTACATAAATTATACTGTATTATGACAGTACCCGACTCTTTGGTAAAAAATATAATTATATTATAATCACAATTATATTTACTCATGAAGTTTAATATTGTCAATTTGCTGTATCTTTTTTTTCGTTTAGCACCTATGATCATTGTCACCTTCTTTTCCCTCCAATTCGTATTCAATTATGATTTTATATCCATCGTATATCTGATTGGTCTTATTTTTGCCTGTCTCACCAATATTGCGATAGGCAATGTATTTTACGGAAAGTTTTTTCGAAACAGATCTGCCCAAACTGAAACACGCAAAAAAGAAATGAGCCCCATGTGTAAAGTTTTTGAATTGACTCCCGACGGACCTTTATCAAACATACCCCTCGGACAAACTGTATTGAGTTATTCGCTATTTTTCCTTCTTCTCATCATTATTAAAAATGACGTCAAAACTTTAGACTGGAAAAAAACGTATGAATATAGCGATAAAACATTACCTACCGTATCTGACGGAGGGAAAATATACATTGATAACATACCCTTTTTCGTGATTTTACCGCTTTTGATCTTGGGAGACATGTTTTGGAACATTAAATACGGTTGTGATGCCTTTCCTACCCTCTTCGTATCTCTCGTAATTGGTGGTGTTATCGGAATTGCCTGGTCATACTTCATAGACACGACATTTAATTCGCGATACACCGGTGGTCCTAGTGGTGATCAAGCGGATATCGGTGTGACAAGATCAAATAATTTGAAAAGAATCCCGATATTAGGTGCTTCATATTCGAGTTATGCCACCGGAAAAGAAATAGATATTAGCTTATTCAATGTTATTAATAACAATGTATGCGAAAAATCAGCCCAACGTACCATTTACAAATGTCGTAATATAGCCAATCCAATGGAAAAATCGTCAGACAAACCCGCGATTTCTGGTGCGGAAACCGTTTCAGACGGTCCCATGACCGATCTGGAAAAACTCAACCAAATTCTCAAAGAACTTCCTGCTCCTGACACGCAAGGTAACCCACTTGACGTGAATATTGGTAACAACGCATATAAAATATAATCAGGCACAGGGTGCGACGTAAAATAACATGTGTAATATATAGTCAGGTAAACATAAATCATGTTGCTCAACATTTTCACCGTATTCTATGTTTTAATCCGTATGGCCCCCCTTATTGTGGTCTCTTATTTTACCATTCAATACTTATTTACACAGGACATTTCCGGAATTGTTTATTTAATCGGATTAGCAATTACTTGTATCATTAACATACAATTGGGTAACAATCCCGCATTTCGCATGAGAAATGGCAATACAATGCCCAAATACTGTAAAATTGTCGACCTCACCGACAATGGCCCGTTGTCCGATTTACCCCTCGGCCAAGCAGTTTTAGGATATACCATGTTCTTCGCCCTCTACATCATCCTTAAAAACGGACTAGTACAACAAAATGTGGGATTCATCGTCATCATGACCCTCCTTGTCGCCGGAGATTTACTATGGAACATTACAAATTTGTGCGCAGATGCGGGTGGCTTGATCACCGCGTTGGTCGTGGGCGCTTCGTTCGGAGTTTTATGGGCTCTCGTCATAGATACCACAAAAAAACGCACCAAAATCGATTTGACACGGTTCAATTATATTCGTCCGAACCCTACTACTAAATGTGATCTTAAAGTCATATCCGACGAGAAAAAGGTATACAGCTGTAAAACGGCGAATGTGGGTAGTTAGGGTAAAAACTTTTCCATATTTTTAGTTAACCAATCTTGAGCGTTGCCAATGATTCTGCGGCGAAACATGTCGTTGGCAATCATTTGTGGTGCCGAGTTTTTCACCAGATAGGCCGCCATGAAATTTTGAATGATATTTATGGTTATTGCCGAAGCATACATGCTATCCAATTCTTCTTGGGTAAATATGGCATATCCCTTCTTTTTATTCACCGTATTGTGGAATATAAAGAGCATCAGTTTTAAATCTTCTTTCGTTTGAATGGTATTAAAATTAATACCATCTAAATACACTCTAGCATGGTTCGCGCAATCGGGACAAGGAAGATTGGTACATATCGAATAAATAATATCCAGTAAATCTTTCCGTACCGACGGAAAATTCTCGTCTTTCACCTTTTCCGCCAATGTATGTAACAAATACCATGTTGGTTTACCCCATTTCATCGTATTGGTCGATTTCACCGCTTCTACATTCACCAAATCTATTTTATTTGCCAGAGTATTTATATTATTATGTGTGGGAGTTGTATTTATAAGACGCATTTTCATCATCCCCGGGGTATCCGACGACATTGCGGGTGATGTGTTTATCACGCGTTGATTCACTCTGCCAAACATACTGGTTATATTCATGTATCTTGGGGTATTTTATAGTGTAATATATAATGTTTTAATATAAAAATATGTCTATATTATACTATAGTTAGCACCCGCAGTAGTTTATGGAAACAAAACAACATTTAGTCAACTCCATACGGGAATGGGTACGCATTGACAACGAAATGCGCAAACTAAAATCGGAAACGAGCAAAAGAAAAAAGGAACAGAAAAAAATTTCCGAATCGCTCATCCATGTTATGCGCAGTAACGAGATTGATGAATTCGAATTGAACGACGGCAAAATCATGTATAGTAAGCGGTCCGTTAAAAAACCCATTACCCAGAAAATTTTATTGGGTATTTTGGCCAACTATTATCAGGGGGACATTAAAAAGGCCGTGGATGTCAACAACTATATTATGGAGAATCGCGAAGAGGTGGAAGTGGAAAAAATAAGTCGTAAAATGTATATTGCGGAAGACATGGACAAAGTGTAAATTATCAAAGTATTAGTGATTGAAGATTTGTAACCGCTCTTCTCTTACAGAGAAGCGGTTACGGGCATCTTGAAGACTTTACAACAGCGTAATAGAATAATTTGTGCCCACTTTGGTATATTTGCCGATAATTTCCGGATTCTCCTTTCCTTCTAAAATATCGGTAATCTTATACACATTGCCTTGTTTGTCGAAATAATAAATAATCCCGGAGATGTCCTCGGCAAATACCTCCACCTGCTTTGTATTGGTAACAACGGCTTGATCACTCATGAGACCGTGCGGAGCGCCCTTGTAATGTGTCCCACAAAAATCGGAATCCTCGCGCCGACGTCGTGTACATTGCTCACCGTTGGCGCGCTTGGCACAACAACGATTGTTGCTGGGAATGCTGTTTTTAACCCGTTTACGTTTGACAAAATCGTCCTTGTCAAACGTGATTCGTTCGTATTCATACACATATTCCATGAGCTCATTTATTTCCTTTGGCTTTTCTTTGGGATACAGCTCCGAAATCTTGGCACGAATGTCCTCCTTCAAATGAAGGAGGAAATTTTCCAGTTTAGTGTTCACGCGCTTCTCCATCGTGGTTTCTTGGCTACTTTTTGGAGACGCGTTAGTTTAATTCAATTTTCCCCCTGGGAGGGGGACGGGGGTATGCGGTTTATGAAAATGGCCAATATTGCCGCCATATTTGCCAACTTGTTACCTTTCTCGTCCGTTGACGTTTTTTGCCGGATTTTCCACGAACACTGGTAACAATAAAGCTAAATGTACGCTTTTCTCTCTTTTTTTTGGTGCGCTTGCGGCTCATATTTCTGTGTCTCAATATATTTTTTAAGTACGCACTCATTTGTCGTTTGAGATATTCTACCGAGCTGCGTCGCCTTTCAAGCCGTTCGTGGGGTTTCTCAATGCGAGGATCTGGATTGTCCGGCTCGTCGTATCGCATTTTACCATTTTCGACGTGAACGCGTAATTTATAACAACCTTGAAATTTCATTGACACATTATTATACCATCATAGTTTATTTTTTACTTTGTTTTTCGTTTTCTATTATTCCGCCGGGTTTTATTCTTTCTACCTTTGTTCGTTTTGCGGCAAGTCCTTCTTTTTTTCGGTTTACCTCCGGTACTGGGCGGTTTGTCGGCAGTATCACTATCCGATTCTCGCGACACGTGTACAATACTATAAATACGGTTTACATCTACAGAATTTTCATCTTCACTTTTATGATGTTGTTTGAGTTGACTAAGAATTTTGATTTGATCTTTTACTACACGGGATATTACCGTACATTTTTCAAAATAAATCGTACGTGAGTTATTATGTAAATTAATATGATAACTATAATAATAATATTTTTGGGATATTGAAGGTTTAGCGACACGCTCAAATATTAATTCTGTAAATTTATCTGGTTCGTCCTCACTTAACAACATATATGGATTATTTAATTTTTCATCAAAAACACCAGCACGCATTTCTATTTGTCTTGGTAATCTTTTATATGGGTGTAGGTCATCAATAGAAATTTCCTGTTTTGAATTAGGATCAATGCTAGTAAAACCATAAAAAATGTTAAAAAGTTTGCTTTCGGTATTTGGATGATTAATAAAAATTATCGAATTTGGTAAACTTTCTAAATTTATTGGTGCTGCTTCTGATATCGACTTACCAAAAGGAAAAATTTTACCAATTGACTTACGGATATCTCCAAAACCAGTAAAACCCAACCTCGTCGATTTGTTACCAATGGAGGTTTGTGCTGCTACTTCTTCTGCTTCTGCTTTTTTTCTTGCTTCTTCTGCTTTTTTTCTTGCTTCTTCTGCTTCTGCTTTTTTTCTTGCTTCTTCTGCTTCTGCTTTTTTTCTTGCTTCTTCTGCTTCTGCTTTTTTTCTTGCTTCTGCTTTTTTTCTTGCTTCTTCTGCTTCTGCTTCTGCTTCTGCTTTTTTTCTTGCTTCTTCTGCTTCTCTTGCTTCTTTTATGAATGACGTTGTGTTTTTTAACCATTGTTCATTATCATCGTTTGCCTCTGCTTCTGATTCTGATTTTTTTCTTGCTGCTTTTTTTATTGGTACCCGTAAAAATTCAGTTGCCCGATTTTCACCATACATTATATATATAATTATATTATAATGGAAAACGATTCCGGTCTCCTTCCTTATAGTGTAGCGATGCAACAGAAAAGAGACCGCACGAAAGAAGATAAACAACGCGCGCTTAATTTAGCTACTCTTCGTTATGCCCAATTGACTGAACGGCGTTATAACTGTTTTTATGAAATTATCAAACCCTATTTTCCTGCTCGTCAAAATATACACACCGTTTCGGCGCCTAAACTAGGCAGCGCATCTTACAAACGCCCGATGGTCAACCCGCCCAACCTACATATCGTGTATATGGACCCCGCACCTCCCTCTTACCCGGCCACCTAAAAATGGCGGTTTGACTGATTTATATGTGATTTTTTATCTATATATATCATATACATCAATGTCTTCTTCCACCATCACCTTTTCCGGACCCCAAATCATCCGCGAATACGCGACCGACCGCAACAAGAAACCCAAGTTCTCATTGGATAACATGCAGGCCCAATTTGATAAATTGACGTGGTCCTCAATGGGCGTTACTGTGAACGGTAACAATGGGACGGCGAGCATGAACAACATGAGGTACAATATTACCAACCAAACCACCGATACGAACAAGCATCACACCCGCATGGACGTCTTTGTGGATGTCACAAACAAACATTTCGTGTTTACGAGCAAAAGTCTTCTCGATAGTACCGGCGCCATTGTCTCAAATGCCAAAGATCTGGAACTCACCATCTACAAGGATAACAACAAGGACAAGTCGGTTGTCATACAGGATTTGTTGCCCGAAACTCCTTATATTCTATTTGTGGATGACAACTTTGACATCTATTGTACATCCCTCCGCGTTTGAGTTTACACGCCCAGGAAAACCGGTATGAGGGGGCTTTTCAAAAGCCCCCATATATAATTCCAATAGTTATTCCATTTGTTATACAAATGGAATTAATAATTCCAATTGTTAGACACAAAAAGCAACTTTAAAAAGTCCGCCAGAAATAAAAATGAAAAACGACCTTCAAAGAAAAAACTGGGTGGACCCCTTCGGGGCCTTTTCAAAGCCCCCCTTTATAA
>Ga0114959_10002248_pt1 | contig 16092 bp, 14 predicted proteins | sample C_130625_EF_Meta_FD_87317 | JGI IMG/M metagenome (GOLD analysis project Ga0114959, IMG submission 87317) | Freshwater microbial communities from Lake Croche, Canada to study carbon cycling - C_130625_EF_MetaG | ecosystem: Environmental > Aquatic > Freshwater > Lake | place: Lake Croche, Canada...
AGAGGCAGAGGCAGAGGCAGATACAGAGGCCAGCTCTCTAATCTCCTTCGGGATAGATACAGAATCGTCACCATTTATCCAGATACTGTATTCTCCAGGTTTCAGAGAACACAGTGTCTTAAATGACAACGGATTACTACGAATGTACTTCTTCTGCGGCCATATATTTTTCAGACGCAGCAAGGTATCGTAACGCTCTGCATGGGTCGCCGGCAGTCCCCCTGCAAAGGAAGCTCTCTCTTCTGCAGGTAACTCTTTCACGAATGCCTGGAAACGCTCCTCATCAAACGCACGATACGGCACCAAGACTGCATACTTCATCTGTAGTCCGTCCTTGGACGCCTCTCCAAGGATAAGCCAAGGAATCTGCTGATGACGCAGCAGTGAAGCCGGAGTGTCATCACTGATGTGTGCAGAATATCCACACTTCATCGGCTTCGCCTCTAACTCTCCATCGGCACTGTCTGCACCATGTTTCTGAGTCACATCCTTCACAGTGCGCCCGGTTGCCTCTACCAATAATTTCTCCAGAATATCATTTCCGGACTTGGAGGCCAAGGTCTCCAGATAGCTATTTGCCAACATTGCCACCATCGGATCAGGATCTTCCAATCGGCTCTTGATCTGATTGATTCTGGACGCGAAGTTCTCAAAGCAGGCAGAAATCATTTTCCTGAAGCGATCCGGTATCATATATCCTATGGTCAACTTTTTTCATGCCATGCTGCCGAACCGTGACTGAGGATCCAGCTCTGCCAAGGCACGCTGTGGAGTCCAGCGTTGGCGCGGATCAAACTGCGTTAGCCCGCCAATGCACCGCCGTATCGTATCACGATGCCGCCACACGTCCTCATCTGCAAGACTCCTCCAATGAATCAAATCCGACCACAGAAACCAAAATAGCAAACCGATGCGCCAACTATCCATCCCTTTGCCCCACGTTCGTATGAACTTTCCACCATCGCTCTTATCCAGAGAACTAAAGAAGTCCACCATCGCCTTTTCCAATGGCATCCGTGACGCAAACTGCTTCTCCATAGCGATATATTCATGATTATTTTCTTTAATACGTTGAGTCGCCAATGGGAGAGATATGCCAGATTTCCATGCACGCCAACAATGGAGTTCCGGGGCATCCCATACATATTTTGGTCGGAATGTCACTCCTAAATGTGAATCCGCCCATGTCTTCACATCTGTTACCCGATAGGCGACTCCAAAGTCAATAAATCGTGCAACTCCCATCTTATCTATCAAAATGTTGCCCATGTGGATATCATTATGAACATAGCCTTCCGCTTGGTATATGATCATGCCTTCCAAAAGATGTTTGCAGATCCGCAGATAATTAGCGGAAAGAACCTCTATTTCTTTGGCCCAGGAGTATATTTCTTGCCCCGCGGCGGGCATAATCAGCATGGATTTAGGACCTTGAGAGTCCGATTTCAGAATTTTGCAAGAGGCGGCATCCACATCACGAATCGGTGTCTCGGGAATACAACTATTCGTCGGCAATGCGAAATACTGTGACGCCAGAGGCAGACGCATAATTTTCATGCCAGTCGTAAGTTCACCCGAAATATCTTCCAGAGTTACTTTCCCAACTGCCGGTAATCCGTGTATATCTTTGAATACCTTACCACCGGCACAGTGGGGAGCCGGCTCAAACGTGCATCCATATAGTCCTTGTCCTAACAAACGTCCGCCGGTTTGTGCTCCTACAATCATAGCACCTCTATAATCTATATCGGAAGAAAAAGCACAACAAAAAGAACCCCGACAAAAGTAAGGGATGTCATGGATAATGGTCGCGGTGGTTGTCCTTATCGTGATCTGGATCATCAGCGAATCATGGTCCTCCGTTAGACCCATTCTGGAATCGTTTGTTGCTCCACCCCGTGCGGATACGGGATTCGCCGCCGATGGATGGGGCGAAGATTCAGGTTACGAAAGAGATTTGCGATTCACCGAAGGATTCGTAGATGTGCGCGGAGCAGGTCGTCCGATTGATTTCTGTCGCGCAGTCCAGCGGGTGAAGCAACCCGATACGCGGCGCATTGTTTGTGCTCTAGGAACCCGTGATGGTCTGTCTACCCGCGAATGGGCCGGACCCTCCACTCAGGAAGGATTCCGATGGAGTCGCGACGATTACTGGCGACCGCCGGCCAAACAGGGAGGACGATCGGCATACTGTCGCATCTTGAAAGACACAAACGGAACAAATGAATTCTCATCATTCTGCACCGTAGCGGGTCCTGATGGATTCAGACGCGGTCCCGATGAACATGATGCGCAACCACCTCCCGCAATTCAGAAATTATTACAGTCGTATTCAGGAGCTCTGGTATGGTGGCGCTGGCAGGACGACGACGGTGACTATACCGATAATACTATCTATGAAGTTCACGGAGATCCCATACCACCGTCGGAAGGTGCTCCTATTCGGACCACTGCAGCGCGCGGATTCCAGTTTAATCGGTGGCCGCCGGCTCTCCAAGATGCAGCAGAAAGCGCAGCTCCACCTATTCGCGACTATTTACGATGGGGAGAATCTAGCAACACCGGTACTGCCGGTACTGCCGACACCACCGGATCCCTAGATCTGGATCAGATCGTACCACCACGGCAGATTCGCGCGTTTGCCGCCTGGATATGGTGGGATGCAATAGAGGCCGGTGCAGCGATCTGGGAAAGCTCTAATGGTGGAAAGCGCGAACTGGTACGTCTGTTTGCGGAGGGAGGCGGATTAGCGCTACCCGGTATTGCACCTGTGCGACAGGCAGAGGAAGTGCGTCCTGAAGTCATTGCAGCAATCGGCCAACTGACAGAACCCGCGACTGTCGGAATTCCAACGGGTTATACCACAAGTGAACCGAAACCGCTATCTCAAACAGCATCGTATATTTTTGAAATCTGGGATACGGACGGTCGTCTGGTGCGACTAGAATCGGGTGCCGGTACACTCAAAGCCCGCCAATGGCAGCACGTGGTCATTACGACGGCAGATGCGACGGCATGGTGGCCAACGTGGCAGATATGGATAGACGGGGTGCTGATGGCCGAAATGAAAGATGGAAGAGCTATACCGGCGATGACGCTGACCCAGAACTATTTATGCCGTGGTTTCCGCGGATGTATTCAGGACGTGCGTTTCTATAATGAACCATTAACACAGACACGGATTCGTGCCGCTAAAGAATGGTCAGGAGCAAAACTGCATCCTCAGCCATAGAGTCGCAAAGACGCAAAGTCGCAAAGCCAACAAAAAGTGACACCTGTTCAGCCAACCGCTGCCCATCATTCAGGATGGCTCTTCGCAGACTACAGCGCGAGTATTTGGAAATTCAACAGGATCCTCCCGTAGGATGCACTGCCGGTCCGCTCAGTGATGCGGATATGTTTACTTGGGAAGCCATGATCTTCGGTCCTTCCGATAGTCCATACGCCGGTGGTGTATTCAAACTGATGATCCGATTTCCCAGCGATTATCCGTTTAAACCGCCGATTGTCACGTTCAAGACCAAGATCTATCATCCAAACATCAATGCTGCAGGAGGCATCTGTCTGGACATTCTGAAGAATCAGTGGAGTCCTGCACTCTCAATCAGTAAGGTGCTCTTGAGTATTCTATCGCTGCTAACGGATGCGAATCCAAATGATCCGTTGGTTCCTGACATTGCCCAGCAATACAAGAATAATCGGGCGGCCTACGAATCCAATGCACGAGAATGGACAATGATGTATGCGAATCAGTAAAAACAACCAGACGATTCAATAACGATTCAATGACGATTCAATGACGGATTCAATATATTTTGACACGCCAGGGTAGAATGTTGGTAGAGAATCTCTCTGCAGTGTATGATGACGGCATCGTAAGTATTTCCTGGACCAATATACCAGGATCTCCTCCTGTCTTTCTGTATAAATCGGTAGATAAAATAAAATGGAAACAAATTAATCCTATCAATATCGTGGAGACTAACGGGGTCTTCACAGTATCTGGCCTGGATCCCGAAATCAGCTATTATTTCGGAGTGGCTACAACTATAGATGCCACTGCCGCTGATATTCAGCAAACAGGTGCCGTCGGATTATCGCAACCATCAACACCAAAACCCGTCGTGAATAAATATAATCCTTTCAAACGTGGACCAAATATCAGAGCGATGATGGTGGGGGGTGCACTTCTTGGATAGTGAAGACATCGCGTTGGTCTAAATCATCAAAGAATCCGCTCCATCAGTCAGAGGAGTATGCCGACCGCGGCACTTTTGCAACTGGTCGCCCGCGGGCGCCAAGATATCTATCTTACCGGTACACCCCAGTTCACTTTCTTTAAACATGTATATCGTCGCTACCAGCCATTCGCGATAGAATCTATCGCAATTGAACTAGACGGTACCCAGAACTGGGAACAGCGCTTATCTTGTTTGATTCCGCGGAAGGCAGAGTTGCTGTCACAGATGTTCCTGGAAGTAGATCTCCCACCGCTTCCACAGGTCAGTATGAACGGTATGCCGCAAACGAACTACTGGGTCAACGATATTGGACACGTTCTTCTTCAGGATATTAGTATTGAAATCGGCGAAAAGGAGATTGACAAACACACCGGTCAGTGGCTCCAGATCTGGGATGAACTCACTGTACCACCGGGACTCCGTGATGGCTACAATGCGATGATCGGACACAACAACAACTATCCCAGCGGAATAGATCCAACAGTTGGTATCTCCCTGGCGATACCACTCCGGTTCTGGTTCTGCCGAAGCATTGGCGCAGCACTCCCTCTGATTGCTCTGCAGGCGCATCCTGTCCGTATTATTTTGCACTTGGCTCCGTTTCAGAATCTATGGTGGTCACCAGGCGTACTCCCAGGACCATCCTACCAGCCGTGTCCGACGATTCCGTCGGTTCCACCCTCACGGATACAGCTCTACGGAGACTATGTCTATCTGGATAAGGATGAACGTCGCATGTTTGCCGCACGGGAGCATGAATATCTGATTACCCAGCTGCAGATCGCACCCGCGCAGACAATACCCATCGGACAGCAAAACGTCCAAGTGCCTCTGTATTTCAATCACTGCTGCACTGAGATGATATGGGTCTGTCAGGAGACACGTGCCGAAACACACAACGAATGGTTCAACTTCTCTTCCGGTCTTGCCAAGTACGATGATCCCAGCGGTGCACGCGCAGATCTCATGCGGAGTGCTATCCTTCGGCTGGACGGTTACGACCGATTTTCCGAGAGAAATGCCAATTATTTCCGTCTAACACAGCCATACCAACACCACACGAATATCCCGCCATCATTCATCTATATGTATTCTTTTTCGCTCAAACCCGAAGACGAACAGCCTTCGGGGTCACTCAATTGCAGCAAGATAGATAATATTGTCTGGAATCTGACGATGGATCCGTCGTATCTAACGCAGGAGCGTCAGGTGTTTTTCTATGCAGTGAATTACAACGTGTTGCGTATCGTGGGTGGCCTCGGTGGAGTGGCGTTTATTGCGTGAGTATATCTCTGCCAGAATCGCCGTCAGCCTCAGGGGGATGTCAGATCCATTTCTAGAGGCGGCTCAAGATCATTATCCGCGAGCAAAAGGATCCAGTGCGGCGACATCGTGGGTAGAGGATGGTGTACCACGTCCCGATAAGAACTTGGGATGGTTGCGATTCTGGGCATCATGGTTCGGTTGGATTGGCGCAGACCAGTTTTATCTGCGGAGTCCGATGACGGGTCTGATGAAGGCCATTACGTTGGGTGGCTTTGGTCTCTGGTGGTTATGGGACGCCGTGCAAGTATATGCAGAGGGTGATCGTGTTCTAAAATATGGCATGTCGGCACCGTTTGATTTCGTCACGGGAATAGGTCAAGGTATGATCTACGATGGTCGCATGTCCAAGTATAGTCAGAAGAATGATTTCTCTTTCTGGTCGTTGGGAGTGGTATTCAGTTTTATGGGACTGGATTCATTGATATCGGGTGCGAATGGACGATTTTTCCGTCAGATACTGGAGCTGGTTCTATTTATTCTGTCGGTCTGGTCGGCATCGCATTTCCGTTTTTCGCTGGGATGGGTGGCCGCGATACTCTTTACTGTATTTTTCGGTCTCATGATTGGTACGGAATACCTGATATCTTTGCGGAAGCTCATGAAAGAGCCACGGGTTCTCATGACGGAAGGCATGGTTGTGGATGGCAAAACACAGAAAGATCTGAACTATTACGTACAGGGTCTGCTGAATTGGATTCCTGTGACCGATGAGCAGCGAAAAGAAATGGCGGGACATTTGAATTATGGCAGTGTTCCACCGGATATTCTTCGCAAAATGTTTGAGATTGTCCATGCTAGCGAACAGTTTCCTGACTCTGCCTCTTCCTCTTCCTCTTCCTCTGCAATGAGTCCCATTGGCGCATTCTTATGGTGGGTATCTAGCCCAATTTGGATTATTCTGTTAGGAATCTATTGGCTCGGTGTAAAGATATACGATGCATTGTTGTCGTTCTTCCCTGCGGCCAAAGTGCTGATCAATAGCGCAGAAACGATCAATAGTGTCGTAAAATCGGCTGGAAAAGAGGCTTCAGGAGTTTTCAGTGCTCTGGCGCAAGAAGTTAAGAAACATCCTGCTGATGCAGTGAAGGCCGCACTCACACGACAAAGCGGTGGTGCAAAGATACCAGCACTCTCTAATGAATCCGTCATTGCCGGTGTTGTCATCGCGGCGTTGGCCGGTGGTGGCGCGTTGAAAGCCGTGATTGACTATCTTATGCCCCAGTAATGACGCTTCTGCCCGAACTTACAAAGATAGATCAGCTACCCATCAATGGACCAGCAGTGATCTGGTTCAGCGCAACCTGGTGCGGTCCGTGCAAGCAGGTGGACACGGTAACACTGGCGGCGCGGTCGGCAGAACTCTCTGTTCCCGTATTCCACTGTGATATTGATGATTGCCCCGACATCGCCGACACCTTCGTCGTAAAGACGATTCCAACTTTTGTTGCCGTGCGCAATGGTAAGGCCACTGGCACGAAGACCACCGGTCCGTCAACGACTTCCTGGCTGCGCCTTCTGAAAGGACTTGCTGCCTAAAGTCCGCAGAAATAAAATCCCACAACAGATGACACCACCACACACAGTTATCGTAGGGGCCGGTATTGCCGGTCTCTATGTTGGCTTGAAGACAGCACGACGGGGTGAGACCGTTACGATTCTGGAAGCAGGAAATTATCTTGGGGGGCGTATTGTGACTAGTCAAGAGGGATACGAAATCGGCGCAGGACGTATCTGTGAGTGCCACGATAAAGTTCAGGGGCTCATCAAGGAATTTGGTCTTCATCTATCACCGACAGACGACACCACCTGGTGGATGTCCGTAGCGAACCCAGAGTTTCTTCAGAAAAACTGGTTTCACGCATTTTGGCGCGAATTTCTGGAGGTCACACAGTCCTTATCCGCAGCCGTATTAGCGACACATACCCTACGTGAAATAGCCGTGATGGCTCTTGGTCCGGAATCCGCTAAGAGACTTCTGGAACGTTACGAATATCGCACAGAGATTGACTCTATGCGTGCGGATCTGGCTATCCGGATTTTCCGTGGTGAGCTCAGCGGCACGCACAAGTTCTATGTTGTTCCCGAAGGTCTCTCTGCGCTGGTGGCGGGCATGGCCCGTGCGATCCGCAAGCACCGTGGCTGTAAAATTCTGCCGAACCGGCGTGTCCAGCACGTGGCGCGGCTGGGATCAGCGTATCAGGTTCGGACTACGGAAGGAGAAGAGTTTACGGCCGATCGGGTTATTCTGGCGGTCACTGCCGATGCACTGCGAAACATCACTCCGTTTAGTCGCCTTCCGATGCTCAAACATCTGGGTCAATCGCGACTCACGCGGATATATGCAAAATATCCATATAAGTGGCTGGATCGGAAAATTGTTACGGATTCGCCGTTGCGGTATGTGATTCCGGTGGCGAATAAATGGGTCATGATCAGCTACACAGACGGACGTGACACGGCGCACTGGTCGGGTCTTACGGGTGCGAATCTGAAGAGAGAGATTTTTAAGGAGCAGCGTCGTCTGTGGCCAAAATCGCCGGAACCAGAGGAGATACATACATATCCGTGGACATCTGCCACGACATTTTGGGCACCGGGGCGATATGATCCGATGGAGGCGGCAGCGGCGCTGGCGCATCCGTATCCGAAGGGACTACCTGATGTGTGGTGGTGCGGAGAAAGTCTGAGCCTGACCCGCCAGGCGTGGATGGAAGGTGCGCTGGATTCGGCGGAGTCGGTTCTTGACTCTATTGCGCACCGCCGAACCACGATCGGATATCGTTAGTCTTGTAGATGATATGTGGCTTTTTCTGTGGTGGTTGATGTTCGGTTTGTTTGTTTAGAGGAGAAGAAACTGCTGGTTCTGGTGCTGGTGCTGGTTCTGGTGCTAACATGGCCTCTAGTGCCGCTGTAGAAGAACCATAACAAGAACCAGTACCAGTACCACCAGACGCAGAAGAACCACCAGTCGCAGCAACAACCGCCGCACGATCAACCCAGTTATTTCCGTATGCCTGCCATCCACTTCCTGTTTGATGTCCGGCCACATGTTGGAGAACCCACCGTGTGCTCCAAATAGCGACTAACGGCTGAATGAGATCCAAATTCTGCAGAGGTTCACCGGAATCTCGTTTCCAACCTCTGCGACGCCATGCGGGACCCCATTTAGACGTGCAATTGATGGCATACATGGAATCTGTATAGATTGTTGCTCCAGATAGTTTGGACGCCACCAACCATCGTAGAGCCTCCAGTAGAGCCAACAATTCAGCGCGCTGATTCGTCGGTGATTCTCCTTTGGGACCAATGGGAAGAGCGGCAGATCCGGTAGCCAGAGGCGCACCGCCCACCGCACCCTGACGCCAAGCGGCCCATGCCCATCCACCTTTGGCGCCTGCACGTCCGTTCCCCCGACATGCCCCATCACAGAAAATCGCCAGACTATCGGTCATATGTCTAGTATGGGTTTATCTTGTAGTCACATTGTATGTCATATTTTCAGTGTAAGTTATGCGGTAAGAATACCAAGCTTCACCAGTGCTTCTGTAATAGCTGTATGCTGTGTTGCAACTGGGGCGACTGTGGCGAAACAGCTCACGGCATGGTAATAATATGCTCCAGCAGAATTAAATACTTTTCCGCACTGTACACAGTTATCTTTATAACGGGGAATCCAGGCGTCTTTACTGTTATCACCACAACCACCACAATCACCACAATCCCCATGTACACGACCGACATGGATTAAGATGTTGGCCTTACTCTTCGCAACATGATCGCACTCTGCAAAGGGACAGGACCAAGTCGGCGCGTTCGTTGTATGTATCTGAGCCATATGTTGGGTCAATCCCGACTTCTGAATAAATTTCTTGTCGCAGACAGTGCAAGCATAGGAGGCCTCTCCAGTATGTTTCTTCAAGTGGTAATGCATAGTAGAAGGATTCTTTGCCTTCGCCGTAAACGGGCAGTGCGGGCAAATGTACTCTCCGGCATCATTCCGTGTATACTTAGACATCCTACTTGGCGGGGTGCGGTCAGTCATACGTTTCAACTTTGCTTTTGCCTTTGCCTTTGACTCTGCCTTTGCTCTTGCCTCTGCATTTTCCTTCAGACAATGCTATGTCCAAAGCAGGGATATGTCGGTGGCTGCGGTCGCAGGAGCAGGCATAGTCGTCACCACCACACGACACGGAACAGTGGCTGCATTGATTGGTAAGGAAAGTATACATCTAGTGGATATATTTCCCCATGGATCTGCCGAACGTGCGTACATACGATCTCTGGAACGATTTGCGGGATCATACGCGGATAGCCGTGCACACTTTGAAGCTAACGCAAAGGAACTGAGCCGACGACATGGAAGGAGAGTGCAGTTTTCTCAGTTAACCGGATCAGATACGACTGGATGGCGTACGATATATCATGTTCTCCCGTCTCCGTCTAAAATAGTAACCGGTATACCCAAGGGTCATGCGGATCCAGGTGAGACATCTCTGAAAACGGCCCGCAGAGAATTTACGGAGGAGATTGGATTCAGTCTGAAGGATATTCCTGACACAGAGTTTGTAGAGCTAGGTAAGATAGATGGCTATCCGATGTTCCATCTGAATGTTAGCAATGCAATCCGATCCGAAATAGAAACGGCCATCGCGAAGAATGAAAAAGATCACTACAGTGAGCTCTTTGATTGTCGGTTTGTAGTACTGGGACGCGCATTAGAGACACCTCTGAACAAGAAAAGCCGGTCGGCACTTTCTGCAACTGCTGCCGCATCCCGATTCTCCGGTGGCAGCAGGAGAAAAATCGCGGTTAAAAGTATAAGAATGGCCGGTGATATCCCCGCAGTTGGCACAAAGGCACAGGTATTCCACGGAACGGCGAAGCACACGGCGGGTGGCCTCACGAAGAGCGACCTGGTGCAGAACAAGCACGGTCGGATCGTCAGCCGGCGCAAGATGATGGCCGGCAAGAAGGCGCTCAAGTATCTGACCCGCAAGGGCTACAAGGCACGGAAGGGAACCTTCAAGCTGTTCCGCAAGCACCGGTCCACCAGCCGGCAGCAGGGCGGCTTCTTCTGAGATGCCCGTGCATACGAAAAAGTTGACGTGACCCGGTTCATACCCCCCTGAACCGCTCAGGATATCATGCCATACGCAGAAATCATTCCTACTAGCCGTGCTGATCTTCAGGAAAAGGTTAGCAAGATCTACGGGAAGATGATGGAATCTCAGTTTGCTCTGGTGGCATCACCACCCGGTAGTGGCAAGACGCGAATCATGCATGATATCGTAGCGCATATCATCCCACGCCTTAGGCCCACCTCCATTGCCTATATGTTACCACCCAACGATGAACTCAAAGATCAGATAATAACGGCCTTCCGTGACATCACCAAAGGTGCGCCACTGGAGATCATTGACATAAATTCTAGTGGCGAAGGGGCTATGGGTCTCATCAAACGCGTACTGATGGCAGGAAAGACCCCAATCGTCTTCAAATCCCATCCCGGCAATTCCGGTGGGCGATACACCAAGGATACGGCTACCCTTCTCAAGATAATGGAATTCTTCCGAAAGAAAGGGGTGTACCAGGCGGTACTCATTGATGAGTTGGACAAACAGTTGACTCATCTAACCGGTAGCTTATCTGTATCATTCTATCATTCGCGAGGCCCACGCAACCATTACAAGGAAGTCCGTGGGAATGATGTCAATCTCTTTGATCAATTTCGGAAATACGTTGATCACGTCGGCGCATTCTCTGGCACTCTCAATAATACGATCTGCAGCAAACTCATTTGCTGTGGTTACGTACCCGACGATGTCTTTCTTCTGAATGCTGCTCCGATCCCCGGTCTCTACAGCAAACTAGTTTGCGAATCACTTGACACTGAAGATATTCATGTACTTGCCCCTTATCTTCACGAATCAGAGGCGAGCCCCGATCATAATCTGATGATCTTCCCTACGAAGAAAAAGGTAGAGAAGTTTATCAAAGATTACACTGATTTCTTTGGGAAGCCGCCATCCTATACACGGGTGGATTCTGACTCACCTTCGCCCGAGAAAGGTGCTCTCAATAAATACATTCTGGGTGTCAATATGCTGAGTGTTGGATTTGACTTTGCAACGTGGATGCCCAATTGCGAACTAAGATTGGGTATCCTGGTCCGTGCTCTGTCCGATAAAGGCAGTAATCCTCTGAGTTCAAATCCGGGTCATTTGCTCCATCACGAACAGAGCCCAACTCTCCTCCAAGTGCTGTTGCGAATGCGCGACGGCGGGAAGTTTCTGACTCCACCGAAGGTTGGATGTGTCAACATATCAGATGCGATGGAACGTACCTTCCAAATCATCAAGGAAGGCTGGAATGAGTTTGTGCGATTCGGCAAGATACCCGCCACGAATCAGAAAGATCGGTGGTGCCGTGCCTTCCTGGTAGCATTGTTTCAGAATATTCGTTACATCGGGGAAGATCGTGAGAAAGTGGCGGAGTGTTTGGATGGTCTCAAGGAAATTACCGGCGGTCTCTGTGGTGAGTCTGCTTACAGAAGCGATGCCCCGTTGGATCTTCCAATGTGGACGGCTGCCGCCGGTGTGCAGTGGGATTGCTGGATCTTAGACGATGAGAAGGACTTTATTGAAGATCTGCCGGCAGCAAAGAAGGCACTTATTGATACGTTTCGTGCGACATATCTAAGTGGTGGTGGCACCCGCTCTGTCCGCCTAGAAGATGAGGAGATCAAGGCGATTGTTATGGAGCGGGCACGGAACCGGTGCATGCACTGTGGTGAGATCATCCGCCTTGAGAAGCAGAGACAGATATCGCATATGCATCGGCATGATAGCGGCGGCGCATATGCAGTAGATAATCTAGCTCTAACTCACGTATCCTGTGATGCAGCAGTGGATTCGTGTGAGCTAATATATGCCCGTGATGGAACGGCAGTATTCAGTCAACCAGAAGGTAGCAAGATTCCAAATCCCGATGTGATCCAACTGAAGGAGATGAGTGCCGGCAACTTGTCGCGTCGGTATGACTGGGTCAAGAGATATCTTGATAAAGATCATTTGTCTGACGGTGGATTTGAGGAGTATCTCCTGAGTGAGGGATATCTCCGAACACCGGTAGGCTCAATGCGCTAAACGATCATTCGCTCCAACATGATACCAAGACTCTGAATCTGCCGGGCGATCTGAGATACCGTCATCGTTGCTAACGGTGCAGAATCCGCTGGCTTGTACCAGTGCCACTGGCCGCCAACAATAGCCAGCGCGTATCCGGCCATACTCAGCTGAGGCAGAACCGCCCGAAAATCCAGATTCCGTGGCGCCGCCCTTCCTGCCCATTCTTGTAAGACTGTCATGAGGGCCACCGGTACCGTTGCTGCCGTTGGAGATACGGGAATAATCGGAAAGAATACAGCATCTGGTGCATCTCCGGCCCACGCAGCAGAGGAAGTGGCGCGGAGAACGAGTACAGCACCTCCGGTAGATCGTAGTGCAGATCCGATTTTCGGGGTCAGTACCACATCAGGACCGACAACGATAAGAATTGGACCCGGCATGTGTGATAAAATACCCAGCAAACAAGACCACTCTTTTGCACCGGGTGACCGCCAGACTTGTGTCCATCCCTGGTCAGCAGCCAATGCTATGGATGCTCCTGCGCTTCGGCCGACAATGAGGATTCGCGTTATATATGCAGACAGCATAAATTCGGTGGGAAGCCATGCGCTGTCTACAGAAGAGGACCAGACAGCCACCATTTTGGCACCTAGCTGGTCGGTCCATTCTTCTAGACGTAGGGTTTCAGCGGCGGCGGTCATTACTGTGTGACCGCTTTTACCGTTTGTCTGTTGAACGCACGGACTCTATGGCAGAACGGTTACCTCATCGTCATGAATTGGTATATCATCGTTATTTAATAGATAAACAACAACAGTGTTAGGCATTTCCTTTGCTTTTTCTTCTGTCGTTGTCTTTGCTGTTGTCTTTACTGTCGGTTTTGCTTTTTCTGTTGTTTTTGTCTTTATTACCACTGGTTTCACTGGTGACGGATTGACGACGGTGGATGTTAGTTCTGGCATAGTTGGAGATCCTACTGTAAGGGTCATATGTAGTAGACTCACGGGGCTTTTTGGTGACGGTATTTTTGAACCTTGCCACTTGACTATAAGCGGCATTCCTCTAATATATACGAACGTTTTACATGCGATTTGTTACCTTCAACTCATAAGAAAACCAACGGTTAATGTATACACCTGATACGGTGTTGTGTCTGTTGCTCCAAATACATACCATACGGAATCTAAAAATGTCTTTATAAAGAAGGTATTCACATTGATATACGGCTTAAAATTCGGGTTAAGATTAGGCTTGTCGCCCGCAAATAGTATACTAAAGAAACTAATTTTTTCTCTGGCATTGATGGCTTCAAAGAGTAGGGCCAACGCCATAATCCGACGATACTTGAATATGTGTGCAACATCTGCGCGCCTTCCTTCCGTTGCTTTTCCTTCTTTTTTAAGATTGTCAAAGTATGTCTCAAATGCGTCCTCATCTGTTATATATTTTTTGAGATATGCGTGTATATCATTCACTGTGGGCAGCGAAACAGTATCGTTAAGAGCAGTATAATAATTAATTTTGTCTAAAAATAGCTCATCAAGTATATTTCTGGAATATATAATGATATCTGAAATATTTGAATCAGAAAATTGTACCTGAGTGTCTTCAAAGGTAACTACTTCTTTCTTTTGATCAACCATGTCCTCTTTATTAAATCCGTCAGGATATTCATATGTGGAGCCAATGATATCTGTTAGAAACTTGACCCTGTCTGCTGGTGAATGTAGTGCAGCCGCATCTGCTATAGCAAAATAATATGCCTTGAGAAGCCTGGGATTCGTAGCAAGTCTAGCATTAACTTGTTGGGACATATTGGAAAGATAAGATAGAATGAGGTTATAAATATCTTCATCTATCTGACCACCACCCCCTATTTGTTTTAGTGCTGCTTTCTTAGGATCAGGAGCAGCAGCACTAGCAGGAGGACCAAGAGCATCAGCTGCCGTTCTTTTTCCCCCAACAACAGCAGGGGTAGGATCAGCTAGCCTTCTTCTTCTTTGTTGCGTATAAGGAGCACTAGCAGGAGGACCAAGAGCATCAGCTGCCGTTCTTTTTTCCCCAACAACAGCAGGAGCAGCAGGAGCAGCAGGAGCAGCAGGAGCAGCAGGAGCAGCAAAATCATCGCCATCTAATGTCATTGCCTCAGGAGCAGGAGCAGCAGGTAGCAGCGAATTTAGATTAATAACAGGACCAGTCGGTAAATGTATCGCATCCACAATCTTACGTAATTGACCGAAAGCCTTATTCTTTAAAGCAACTATCTCTGTTCTATTTAATTTTATTCTCCTTGTTATGTCTTTATTGTCGTCATACATACCAGTTCCTGATATTTCTCTGAAATTACTAATGAAATTTTTGAGGATTGTTTGAAGATCAGGATCAGCCACAGTTGCCTCAATGAATGATGCAACTTCATCTTTCACGATTTCGTTATCCTCTGCAACATCTTCCATTTCTGCGACTTCTGCAACTGCTGCGACTGCTGCGACTGCTACTACTCTCCCTATAGTTATCCGATTCTTCATGTAAAAATCGGGGTCTTCCTTGATTAAAGATTCTGCAAAAGTCTTAAGTTCAATATTATATTGCACGATTTGATTCACTAAGGACCCGTATGTTTGAAAAGGAAATGACTTATCCGAAACATCAGTATCTGGTGGAGTGTAAAGTATTTTATGATGAGAACTACGAATAGAATCCCATAATGTAGTAATATTTTCCAGATTCACGTGATTAAACTTCAAGCAATCCAGATTACGGTCAATACTGAAATCATTTGAATCAAAATACAATTGCATTAATCCATGAAGAATACTGTGAGGAATATCTTTTTGCAGTGAATCAATACTTCCCCTTATGCGTGCATAGTAATCATTATATTTTTCTAATTGATCTTGCAAACAGTTCACATTCGTAATCGTTTTTGCTTCGGCTGGCAACAATATATCCATTAAATGTTTCACACAGTTAGTTTGAACTTCCCGCATCTTTTTCCTAATAAACATGCGAACTTTGTCATTTGCCGCACCTTTCTTCTCTGTTTTCAAACCTTTCTGCTCTGTTTTCAAAAAAAGTATTTGTTTCTTGCAATTTTGAATAACGGAACGCATTTCTGGAGTTATAACCCCACAATTAGTAATATCAGTGAGCCCTTTTATTTTTTCCAGATATACTCTGATATCATTATATTTCGTCTCCCAGAAAATATTTAGACTAGCTTGAGGGCTGACTTTATCCAAAATATCATTCGCGGTTTCTTGAAGGAATGGAGCAGAGCCAGGAGAGTCAGGGCATATCAAAGCTAACAATATTAAATCAGTCGCTATGCTACGCACCACCTTTTTTATATTAAGGAATATTTTCTTATCTTCAGAAAGAGTTTCCGATGTATACTG
>Ga0114959_10002251_pt1 | contig 16081 bp, 26 predicted proteins | sample C_130625_EF_Meta_FD_87317 | JGI IMG/M metagenome (GOLD analysis project Ga0114959, IMG submission 87317) | Freshwater microbial communities from Lake Croche, Canada to study carbon cycling - C_130625_EF_MetaG | ecosystem: Environmental > Aquatic > Freshwater > Lake | place: Lake Croche, Canada...
TATGGCTATAACTGTACTGGATTTTTTCACACACAACACAAGGAATTTTATGTTTACACCTGGTTTTTATATTGACTCTTTTCAGAGTCTTAAACACAGTTTTACTGATAAAGTAATTACTGATCCTGTTTTAAATAAAACAGCTAATGACTTTATCGATGCTCAAACAGCTTGGGCTAAAATGGTAGTTAATAACTCAACAGCTCTTACAAAGTATTGTTTTGACAAACAAGCAGAAGTAATGTACCCTAAAAAGGACTCAAAATGAATCCTTTTGAACTTCGTGCCGAAATGTTAAAAATGGCACAAGATTATTTGCAAAAACAACAAGAACTTAATTCAGAATTTGCTGAACGCACTTTTGAACAACTTGTAAAAGAAGGTAAAAAAGTTGCTGAAGACTGGCAAACTTATGCTCCTAAAATGTATACATTTGAAGATGTATTAAAAGAAGCAGGTAAACTTTATGGGTTTGTCAAAGATGCTAAGTAATTTAATGCAGCGTTTACAAGATATATTTAAACCTTATACGCTAGATGACTTTATTTCTGATAGTAATCCGCAAGATTACGCAGATATTCAACGCTTAGAAAAAGTTTGGCAAGAGTATCAAAACAAAAAAGTTTTTAATACTTGTTATTAAACCGCGGTGAGTCAGGGTAGAAGCAAGTCTCATAAGCTCCGCTTAGAAGGTTCGAGTCCTTCCGCCGCAACCAAACATGGCTAAATGCCTGTCCTAAACTAAGGTTTAGGTTTGCCGAACCAAGGTAAACCTAAGCCTTATTTTATTTATACATATGAATTTATTGCAAAACTTAAAAACTATTTATTATACATATACCACTTTAGTATATCAAATGCTATGTGTATTTTTTGCTACACTGTTTATGTGTACTTTAATGTTAGCACAATTTAACTATGGTTACATGGAAGCATATAAAGCGCAAATAGATATGCTAAAACAAAGGTCTGAAGGTCATGCAAAACAAATTGTTTTATTAGAAGAACGATACAGACAACAACAACTAGAACTCAATGCTTTTAAAAGCAGAACTGTTGGAGTTGAAAATCAATTAAATGCAGAGATTCAAATTTTAAAATCAACGGCTCCACAAAAACAATCAATAACACATTTAAAGAGGTAATATGTCAGACGGCGGAAAAGGTTCAAAACCAAGACCATATAGTGTAAGTAATCAAGAATATGCTGGTCGTTGGGACGCTATTTTTAACAGAGATTCAGAAACCGATAAACCAACTCGTAATAATCAAGAAACACAAGACGTACAAGAATTCAAAGTTGACAATTCTAGTAAAAGTTTGTTATAATTGTTTTAATTAGCGAGTATGGGGGAATTGGTAGACCCAGCAGACTTAAAATCTGCCGCGTAAAGCGTATCGGTTCGACTCCGATTACTCGTACCAAACAAACTCGGTTCATCTAGAGGCCTAGGATACCGCCCTTTCACGGCGAGCACACGAGTTCGAATCTCGTACCGAGTACCATTTTTATTATGCAGCGTTTAGTGTACTGGGAGCACCCGAATCTGTGAAATTCGTAGATATGGATCGAAACCATAACGTCTGCCCATATAAGGTCTTAAAGTGTTCACGGACGCACACAGCACTGTCACTGCTGTAGATGGGGATCGTTACCCCATAAGACCGCCAAAACAATTCTTTCATAGCTCAGTAGGTAGAGCAAGTGACTGTTAATCACTAGGTCCGTGGTTCGAGCCCACGTGAAAGAGCCCTGCCGCTTTAGCTCAGTTGGTAGAGCACTCGCCTTGTAAGCGATAGGTCGTCAGTTCGAATCCGACAAGCGGCACCACATTTAACAAGAAAGCACACATGACAGATAAATTAGATTCTCTTTTAACTACTGGTAAGCAGTTTTTTACTAAAAATAGTGGAAACGTATATGAATTTTATTTATCAGGTGAAATTGAAGAAGCTACTGAGTATACTGAGTGGTTTGATATTATTCGTAATGCTCGCGCAACTGACACAGTAAAAATTTATATAAATAGTGGTGGTGGCGATCTTTATACTGCACTACAATTTTTGCGTGTATTATCAGAAACTGAAGCTCATGTAATTACTTCAGTAGAAGGTGCCTGTATGAGTGCTGCTACAATGATCTTTTTACATGGCGATGAGTTTGAAGTAACACCGCACTCACTGTTTATGTTTCACAACTATTCAGCAGGTGTATTTGGCAAAGGTGGCGAAATGTTTGACCAACTCCAATTTGAGCGTGCCTGGTCAGAAAACTTTTTGCGTGAAGTATACCACGATTTTTTAACCACAGACGAAATCAAATCTATGTTAGACAACAAAGACATTTGGATGACTTCAGAACAAGTATTAGCACGAATTGATATAGTGTTAGCTAAAATGGTTGCAATGCAGGAATTAAATGAAAACCCTGTGGCGGCTGTGGAGTAAAGCACTAGGTGAAAAATCTGGCGACACTGATTGTGAAGCAGATCAAGTAGCTTTTATTCGTACAATAATCGTATTAAGTTACATAGTAACAAACTTATTTATTATAGCAGGCGTTATAAGGCACTGGTAATGGCAAAAAGTTTTGGTAGTATAAAGTCGACAAAATTAGGTATGATGGACAAATTGACCATTGGTAAATTTGCAGACTGTAGAATCTGCGATATTATTGCAGATGATTTTGAATACTTAATTTGGTTAAATAAACAAGGGTTTGTTAATTTTACAGCCCCAGTTATGTCTGATCTATTAGCTCGTGCAGGTTTTAAAGAAGCCGAAGAACATTACAAAAACGAAATTGAACCTTGGAAAGATACAGATGTCCCTTTTTAACTATAATAGTTCCAATATAATGGAAGTATTAATATGGGAAATAGATAAACACGGTTTTGTACAAGTTGTACTAATAAAATTAGAAGTATAAGCGGGATTGGTATAGGGGTTGTGCCCTAGTCTTCCAAACTAGAGAGACCAGTTCGAGCCTGGTATCCCGCTCCAATTAGAGTCGCGCTTGTAGCTCAATGGTTAGAGCAGCGGACTCATAATCCGTTGGTTACTGGTTCGAGTCCAGTCGAGCGCACCAACACCAGCCCAGCTTTAAGCTGGGTTTTTTGTTTGTAAAAAACATACTTGAACTATTATACTACTTTTGATATAATACAAGTTCTCCACAAATTTTTAACACAAGGAAACACAATGAAAATTTATTTTGGTAATGCTAACGAAGATATGTTTGCTGATGGGTTATTTCACATTAACGAAAATCAGTTTTACTATGGCGTAGAACATGGAACAAATGCTGGCGGTTTAGACGAAGTATGTTTGTTTGACGGTTGTGGTCGCACTTTGCCAATTCATATGGAAGCAATTCCTGAACTGATTGCAGCTTTAGAAGAAATCCGAACAATTGGTGAAGCCGTTAAACGTGCTCAAGAATTAACAGAACGAGCTGAGTCTAATGCCGAAGGTCAAGTTACAAATATTTGGAATGATAGCTACGAAGTAGAATTTGATTCGGAGTAATCAATGGCATCAGTAAGTAAATCTAAACAAGCATACTCTGCTTTGTACAAATCTACCACTAGGTGGGCTACAAACAGAAAACTTAAATTAACAAGAGTATTAAAACAACAACCTAATAACGAACAAATAAAAGACGCATTAACAAATATTAAGTATCGTAGACATACTCCTACAACTAAAACTGTATGGAGTCATAACAATATTAGGATTGCAAAATTGTTTAAAGAATTTACTGGTCATGCTAGTCAAGATTTATTTAGTAGTAATCCTAAAGTTCAATCAGCAGCTCTTGCTTATAGACCTAATACAGAAAAGTTAAAAGTTATCGAAGGAAAAGTTAGCTTTAGTTTTGGTGCACGAGCACACGATTCTAAAGGTAACTTAATATGGAAATAATTGAACTTTATATTCTTTTTGCTTTAACTACAGGAATTAGTAGTTGTTATTTATTTTTAGTTCCTGCAGTAAATTTAGCAAAAGATTTAAATATTACTAATAGTTTTACTAAAAGCACTTGGTTAAGCTATTTAATTTACATAATTATTACGTCAATTACTGCCCCTTTTAGTGTGTTACCTATTTTTATACCAAGTTTTGCTGAACGATTTAAAATTGGGCTTGAAAAGTCGGTAATGGAAAGTCAAATTTAAAAATTTTGATTTGACCCTAAAGTGCAAAAGCTGTATAATATATACTTAATTTACGAAAGAAAGGCTAGACATGAACTTCATAGAATTCACTTATACAAAAGCAGACGGAACTGAGTCAAAGCGTGCAGTATTGCCACTAGTTGGACCAACTAAGTTTGTTGAAGGTATTGATGTTTCACAAATGCCAGAAGACGAGTTTGTAGTTTTTTGCCGTGACTTTTCAGCAATGAAGTCAGCACAGCACGAACAAACTATGGCAATGCTTGAACAGTTTGACCTTAAGCACAACTATCGTAGATTTATTCCTGAGCAAATGTCAGACATTACAACAGATTATGTCTAAGTTTAAAGCATGGGACAGCGAAATTTTAGCTAATGCAGTTAAAATTAGCTTACAAATTCGTAGTAAAATTGAAGAGATGTGTATTACAACACGTACTCCTCCAAACGGATTACCTAATAGTTTAATTCCAACTGATAACTTATATAGTTTAGTTTGTGCATACGAGGCAGCATACAATGCCTTAATAGAAAATGACTTAGTTAAGTCAGGTAATTTACCAACAGATAAAAATATACATTAAAGAAAGCAAAACATGGCAACTTGGACAGACGAACTTAAAGCAGAAGTAATTGCTAAATACGAAGGTGCAGGCCCCACGCCTGAATCCTCTACTGAAATTATCAAAGATATTGCAGAAGAAATTGAAATGTCGCCTAACGGCGTCCGCATGGTACTGGTACAAGCTGGTGTTTATGTGAAAAAAGAAGCAGGCGCTACAGCTACAAAAACTAAAGCTCCTAGCGGTGAAGGCACAAAACGTGTGTCAAAAGAGTCTTCAATTGCTGAATTGCGTGCCGCTATTGAAGCCGCAGGTAAAGAAGTAGATGAAGACATTTTGAGTAAATTAACAGGTAAAGCTGCAGTTTACTTTTTATCAGTATTGAAGTAATTCAAGGCGGCTTTATGCCGCCTTTTTTATTAGGAAATTAAAATGGCAACACGAAAACGTCCCCAACTAGAAACAGAGTTAATGACTGATGCTAATATTGCAAAAGTTATTCGTTTACTCGACCCCGAAGAAGGTAAAAAACCAATTACCAAAAAAGACGCGTGTGCTATTTTAGGTATGAGTTATAATACTACCAGATTAGGTACTATTATTGAAGAATATAAACAAAAACAAACTCGTATTTCAGAGCGTAAATCTCAACTGCGGGGTAAACCTGCAACACAAGAAGAAAAAGTTTATATTATTTCAGAATATCTTAGTGGCGAAACTGTAGATGCTATATCAAAAATGACTTATCGTAGTAGTCGTTTTATTAAAGATATTCTAGAAGGTAATTCAGTACCAATTCGTGTACCTGGATCAACTTATTTTAATCCAGAATTAATTCCAGATGATGCTGTTCGTGATAGATTTAAAATTGGTGAAGTAGTTTATAGTGCTAGATACGATTCTACTGCACGTATTGATAGTGAGCAAAAAACTGATAAGTATGGTTTTGTTTATCGCATTTGGTTACTTGCTGACAAATGGAAACAGTCGGCATATCAAGAAGCTAGTGAACTTGCATCACTTGAACACCTACGTGAAATGGGAGTAAAAATCTAATGGATTCAAATATCTTATACGAACGACTAATTGAAGAAAACATGGAAAAAGGTTTTCAAGTCAAATTAGTAGTAAATGAATTCCGAGATGTAATTTATGTTCAGTTACGCAAATACTTTTTAAGCTACGAAGGTGATTGGGTTGCTAGTCGTGAAGGTATCTCAATTCCAGCATCAATTGAAAACATACACTCACTTCTCTATGGACTATTTGATATTTGCGCTAAAGCCGAAGGCAAAGAAGTTATCGAATACTTTTCAGAAAAGATAAAATAAAAATAAACTTGAAATACCCAGTTTAAAATGTTATAATATATTATATTTTGAAAGGAACGGCTATGAAACCAACAGTTGCAGTATTTATACATGATCCACAATGTGAAACTGAATGTGCCTTGGGCATGATTGATGGCTTAGTCCACGATTTCAACATCCGTACTTTTGGTATTGATGAACTTAATATTGACTTTTTAAAAACAGTAGATGCAGTTGCATTTCCTGGCGGTATGGGCGATGCTGATGATTTTTGGGACATTTTCACAGAAGATCACATTGATGCCATTCATACATTTATTGGTGTTTATAACGGCAAGTATTTTGGTATTTGCATGGGTGCTTACTGGGCAGGCCCTGACTACTTTGACATTACTGTAGGTTTAACTATTGAGCAGTACATTGAACAACCTACAACGGACATTACATACGACGGACCAACAGTTGCTGATGTTAACTGGAATGGTAATCCTGAAACTATGTATTTTTATGATGGCTGTGCTATTTTTGGTGATAACATGAACACAGTAGCTACTTATGCTAATGGCGATTCAATGGCTGTTATTCAAGGCAATATAGGAATTATTGGTTGTCATCCAGAAGCACTTAGTTGGTGGTATGCAGAAGGAGATATGTCAGATTACTACCAACCACAGCACGCAGAACTTATGAGCAATTTTTTACAAGACTTGATTAATGAATAAACTCGAACAATACTTAAATTTAGCATCGCGAGCCTACTATAGTGGCGCTCCGATCATTAGTGACGACCAGTTTGACAGACTTGCAGAGTCTATTGGGTATAATCAAGTTGGTGCAAAACAACACGGCAATGTTGAGCGTCATGTTTATCAAATGTATTCGCTACAAAAGTACTATGAAGATGAAAATCAAAAACGTCCTTTGGAAGGTATTAGTGATGTTGTTACTACTGCCAAGCTCGATGGTGCTGCTATTAGCTTACTGTACGTGGGTGGCATACTTGTACGAGCGTTAACTCGTGGCGATGGTGTCGAAGGTCAACTTATCACAGATAAAATTTTAAGTCACAAAGGTTTAATACCTCATGTAATCCCACTAACAGGTATTGTACAAATAACGGGTGAAATTGTTGCTCCAAGTCATATTGAAAATGCCAGAAACTATGCAGCAGGTTCATTAAACTTAAAAGATCCAACAGAGTTTAGTACCCGTGCATTAAGTTTCTTTGCTTATGGTTCTCAACCTGCAATTACTACAAGTTATCGACAAGACCTTGACACACTAAAACAGTTTGGTTTCAACGTAATTAGTGAAACTGACTTAGACAAAGTATATCCTTGTGACGGAGTAGTATTTCGTGTAAACGATAACCAATTATTCCAAGAACTGGGATACACAGCTAAACATCCACGTGGTGCATATGCTAAAAAAGAAAGACAAGCTCACGTTGAAACAACACTGTTAGATGTTGAATGGCAAGTTGGTAAAAGTGGCAAAGTCACTCCAGTTGCTATTCTTGAGCCTGTTTATATTGGTGATGCTCTAGTTAGTAGAGCTACTCTTAATAATCCTGGTTTTATTGAAATGCTAGATCTGCAAATCGGAGACAGGGTAGCAATAATTAGATCGGGTGAAATTATCCCTTGCATACTTCACAAAGTTGATGCATAAAAATTTTAGCTAAGGGCAAGAGAAATTTTCACTTGTCCTAGGCGGCTTATTCTAGTATAATAGATACTTAAATTGATAAATAAACTATGAGAATAGAAATACCAACCGAATGTCCTTGCTGTAATTATCCTTTAGAACTGGTCAACGATCAGCTCTTTTGTAGAAACACGGCTTGCGGTGCTCAGTTAAATAAAAAAGTCGAACACTTTTGTAAGACTCTTGGCATTAAAGGTATGGGTTCTCGCACAGTTGAAAAACTTGGTCTGTCAGATATTACTGAATTGTTTTATCTTGATCCAGACCAAGTAGTTGAATCCATTGGAAGTGAAAAAGTAGCTTTAAAACTGTTAGATGAAATTGAACGTAGTAAATCTGCAGACTTAGCAACAGTTATTGTTAGTTTTTCCATTCCATTAGTTGGTTCAACCGCAAGTAAGAAATTGTGTGAAGTAGTTACATCTGTAGACGAGATCAGTTACGATACTTGCAAGCAAGCTGGACTTGGTGACAAAGTTACACAAAACTTAGTTGCTTGGCTTGAGACTGATTTCCAAGAGATGAGAGAGTTTTTGCCTTTCTCGTTTAAATCTCAAAAAAGTTCCAATACAAATACTAATCAAAAAACTGTTTGTATCACAGGAAAATTATCTTCTTATAAAACTAAAGCAGAAGCCTACAAATCATTAGAAGAGGCGGGCTACACACCAGTAGAGTCTGTAACTAAAGCTACAAACTATTTAGTTGATGAAGAAGATAAAGGTAGTTCAAAACGCAAAAAAGCCGAGTCTCTCGGTATTACAATTATCACAAACTTAAATAATTTCTTGAAAGAAATAAAAAATGACTGAAAAAACAAAAAAATGGTCTGATGAAGCAGTTGCACAATTAACTAACATGGTTGGCGGTCAGTCACCTGTTACAGTTGATGCTGTTGAGCACGCTGCTGAAACACTTGGCTTTACAACTCGCTCAGTAGCTTCTAAACTCCGTCAAATGGATTACGAAGTTGCTTCTATGGCTAAAGAAAAGACTAGCGCATTTACTGCTGACGAAGGCGCTGAGTTAGCAGATTTCGTGGTTAACAACACTGGTACTTTGACATACAAAGAAATTGCTGAATCATTTGCTGGCGGTAAATTTTCTGCAAAGCAAATTCAAGGTAAATTGCTTGCTTTGGAATTGACAGGTTCTGTTAAGCCCGCTGAAAAAGTTGAAGTGGCTCGTACATATACTGAAGCCGAAGAATCTAAATTCATCGCTATGGCTGACTCAGGTAGCTTTATCGAAGATATTGCTTCTGCATTGAACAAGACAGTTGCTTCTGTTCGTGGCAAAGCTTTGAGCTTGACACGCAAAGGTCAAATTGCTAAGATTCCCGCACAGCGTGTTTCTCATGCTAAAGAGACTGTTGATCCTGTAACCGCTTTGGGCGATAAGATCAACTCTATGACTGTTGCTGACATTGCTAAAGCTGTTGATAAGACAGAACGTGGTCTTCGCACATTGTTGACACGTCGCGGCATTAAAGTTGCTGACTATGACGGTGCTGCTAAGAAAGCTAAAGCAGAAGCCAAAGCTGCTGCTTAATTTAGTGTTATAAATGATTGGTCGGGAGTTGTTAAAAGCTCCCGACCTTTTTTACTTTAGCGAGTCGAAAATGAAAGTTAATCTTACATATCATGACAACGACTCTTTTACAGTAGAAGAAGTTGTCAAACAAGCCGTTCATAACTACGGCAAAGCTGTACAAATAGAAATTATGCCTGAATCAACAATGGCATATGACCATATCTATTTTGGCTTACAACAATTAATTACGCATGAGCAGTTAAGTCTTCTATATGACAAAGATACTGCTTATCAAAAAGATATTAAAAAATTACGTGAACAAATTATTTACAAAGTCACGGAAATTATTGACCAAGTTATTATAGATAACGAATCGAAAGTAGGGTAATCTTGGATACATCCGCAGTAGTCTTAAATAAATTGCTAACTGAGCGAAACCTAGATATCTGGGCTAAACTCAAGTTAGTATTTTTAGATGCTGCATACTCTTCCTTGTATGGTGCTATAAATAAGTATTACGAGAAATACAGTGCCATTCCGTCATTTGACGATCTTGAGCTAACCTTAAGGGAGGGTTCAGCGTCTAAGACGTTAGCAACCCTTCGGTTAACCGAGGTTCCTGACGTTTCAGCTGAGGTAGCGCTTGATGCGCTAATAGATCAGTATACACAAAATGAAACGGTAAAATTATTAGACAAATTTGTAGACAAACTGCCACTTTACGATTCAAATGAAATAAAAGATAACTTAGCAAACATTGCATTAACAATAGAAGAAAAAACTCATACGAGTGAAAAAGTATTTACAATGGCTGACATGATGATGTTCCGCCATCCTGAAGATTTGGAGAAAGAACGTGTTTATCTTGGACTTAACAACACTTTTGATGCTGTTCTTGGCGGCGTTGCTCGCCAAGAGCTTATTCTCATTGGTGGTAAACGCGGCTCCGGAAAATCTATTACTAGCAGTAACATTTTCGTCAATCAGTACGAGTCTGGTAATAGTAGTATCTACTTTTCTATTGAAATGACCGCACAAGAAACAATGGAACGCAATTTAGCAATTTTAGCTAATGTTAACTTACAAAACTTAAAACAACATAAATTAACAGACGACGAAGTTCTCCGAGTAGTAAAGTCTAGAGCAGGGATGTTTCAAGATGCTGACTCTACAGTTACGGATTTTATGCGTCACAGAGATAGATTTAAATTCGAAGAAAATTTAGTGCGAAACCACGTGCTTAAAGCAGACAATCAAATGATTATTGTAGATGATCGAGACTTGACCCTAAGCTCGATCGATTTACACATTGGCAAAGCCAAAGCAAAATTTGGCGATAAATTAAAAGTTGCTGTAGTTGACTACATTAATCAAATTGTTCTAGAAGGCACAGATCAATACGACTGGAAACCTCAAATTGAAATATCCAAAAAGCTTAAGAATCTTGCAAGGAAATACGAGATCGTTATGGTATCGCCGTACCAAATCGACGCCACAGGTGAGGCGCGTTTCGCCAAGGGTATCCTTGATGCAGCGGATATTGCACTCACGATGGAAGCGCACGATAAAGAAACGAACGCAATTTCCTTCGATACAACAAAGATACGCGGCGGCAAGGAAATGGCATTTACGTGTCCGATTGATTGGGATACCTTACGCATTAGCCCACAGTCAGTGGACAAACCAGCCGCTAAGGAAATTGTTAAAAAAGCTGGCAATAAAACAAAATCCGAAAATTTAAAACAAGACGACACAGCATCTGACTTACCATGGAATTAAAATGAGCGATCCAGTACTAGAACTAATTAACAAAAATGGGTTAGCATTTAATGTGTCAGGTCGAGACTATTTAATTAAATGCTTAAACCCAGATCACGAGGATTCTAATCCTAGTTTTCGGGTAGACAAAGTTACTGGTGTTGCTCATTGCTTTAGTTGCGGCTTTAAAACTAATTTATTCAAATATTATGGGGTTTTTACTAACCCTGTACCCATGAAGATTGCGGCCCTCAAGGAAAAATTGAATGAACTAAGAACGGGCGGTACTGGACTTGAACTACCTAGTGGTCATACTCCTTACTTAAAGCAATTCCGTGGAATAAGTCCTCAAACTTTAAAATATTTTGGTGCATTTTATACCAATCAAGTAGAAAAACTTGTTGACAGAATTATTTTTCCTGTTCGAGATATTACTGGTAAAACAGTAGTATTTGTTGGTAGACATACACTAAGCAATGGAAATCCAAGATATATTAACTACCCTAGCGGTGTTAGTATGCCTGTGTTTCCTGCACATCTTCCAAGTGGTTATCAGTCGATGGTAATTGTAGAAGGTGTATTTGATATGTTAAACCTTTACGATAAAGGTTTAGAAAACGTAATTTGTGCTTTTGGTACTAATACATTACAAAATGAAACAAAACAAAAACTTTTGCCGTTTAAAGCACAGGGTATTACTCATATATATCTTCTATTTGACGGTGACGAGGCAGGCGATAAAGCTGCCAAAACATTAAAACCACTAATTGAAGCAGAAAATTTTATTGTTGAAATTGTTAAATTACCTGATGGTAGTGATCCTGGCGAACTATCACAAGATGATGTAAATTCAATTGCAGAATATATAAATAAATAGAAAGAAAAAATGTACTTAGTATTAACTAATGCCGCTGAACAACATAATGGTTCTAAAATTGCTCTTAAAAAAGATTTAATAGTAGCTGTACACAGTGCTACAGAAGAAAAAGAACCAAATGTGTTTGTAACTAAAACTTACCTATTTGCTCCTCCTCACGGCACTTGGGAAGTTGCAGAATCACTAGAACAAGTAGTAAAACAACTTAATTCTTAATAAATTTGACAAATTAGCTTAGATACGCTATAATAAAGTATCACAAGGAATATTATATGAAAGTCGCACTAATTGATAAAGCCCCTAATCGTACAAAGTATAAAGAATACTTTAATTTCGATTTTGACCACTACCATATGAGTTCAATCCCTATTACTAAACTACTGAAAAAAGACGTAGACTTAGTAGTAGATTTAGAACCTTATGATTACGTTATTTTGGTAGGTGCAGAAGCTGCCAAAGAATATGCAAAAATTACTTCAGTAACTAATATGGCTGGTCAATTAGTTGCAGACAAATTTATTGCTATTTCAAATCCTGCAATGCTGGCTTTTAAACCAGAAGGCAAACCAGATTTTCAACGCGCGTGTGATCGTATTCATAAGTACATGGAAGGTACACTGCGTCCAGCAACTACAGGCGATTTTAAAGGTATTGATCGTACCGTTGAAGCACGTGAATTTTTACAAGAAGTCATTGATAATGCACAAGGTTACGTAGCACTAGACACAGAAACAACAGGGCTTTATCCTCGTGACGGGTATGTGCTCGGCGTTTCACTTAGTTATAAATCTAAGCATGGCAGATATATTTTATGCGACGCTATGGATGAAGACTGCGTAGATTTATTGCAAAAGATTTGTAGCACTTTTACTATTATATTTCATAACATGAAATTTGACTACAAAATGTTAGCTTATCACTTAGGTCTAACATTTGATCGTAATCGAGTTCATGATACCATGGTTATGCACTATGTATTAGATGAAACTGATAGTCATGGTTTAAAACCTTTAGCCCTTAAATACACAGACTATGGCGATTATGATTCAGAGTTAGATGATTTTAAAAAATCATATTGTGCCGCTAATGGTATCCTACAAGACGACTTTACATATGATTTAATTCCATTTGATACTATTAGTCGTTATGCTAGTATTGATACTGCTGTAACTTATGATTTATTTCAAAAGTTTTGGCCTATTGTTCAGGCTAATGATAAGTTACGTTATGTGTATGAAAAAATTCTTGTTCCTGGTACACTATTTTTGATGGATATGGAAGAAGTAGGAATTCCTATTTCGCAAGAACGAATGGGTGCTGCTAATTTGTATCTTGACGAAGAAATTGCCAAAGCCAAAGAAGTGGTATATGGCTTTGAAGAAGTAAAACGATTTGAAAAAGATACTGGTAAGATTTTTAATCCTAATTCAGTAATGCAACTTCGTGTTGTGTTATTTGACTACCTTGGGCTTAATCCCACTGGAAAGAAAACAGCCACAGGTGCAGTGTCAACCGATGCCGAAGTATTAGAACAACTATCAGAAGAACACCCGCTTCCTGCAGCAATTTTAAAAGTACGACAACTTGGAAAAATCCAAAACACCTATATTTCAAAGATTCTACCAGAACTTGATCGTGATGGTCGTATTCGTACAAATTTTAATCTTATATTTACTACTAGCGGTAGGCTTAGTAGTTCTGGCAAGTTCAATGCTCAGCAAATACCTCGCGACAATCCTATTATCAAAGGTTGTATCAAAGCTCCACAAGGCTACAAAATTGTATCGCAAGACTTGACTACAGCAGAAATGTATTATGCTGCTGTGTTATCAGGCGACAAAAAGTTACAAGAAGTATTTTCTAGTGGTGGTGATTTTCACTCAACTATTGCTAAGATGGTGTTTGATTTACCATGTAATGTTGAAGACGTTAAAAAGAAGTACGGAAGTATGCGTCAAAGTGCTAAAGCTATTAGTTTTGGTATCTTGTACGGATCAGGTGCTAATAAAGTTTCGCAAACTGTGTCAAAAGCCACTGGAGAAGAATATCCAGTAGAAAGAGCCAGAGATGATATTAAATCTTATTTTAAGAAATTTAGTAAACTTAAAAACTGGCTGGATACGCGCAAAAGCTTTATTGAACAAAATGGTTATACTTATAGCTATTTTGGCAGAAAGCGTCGTCTTCCTAATGTATTTTCTAGTGACAAAGGTATTGCGGCTCATGAAGTACGTAGTGGCATCAATGCTGAAGTTCAGTCTCTTGCTAGTGACGTTAATTTGCTTGGCGCTATGGGCACTGCTAATGATGTTACTAAAGCCAATATTGACGCTAAAATATTTATGCTTGTACACGACTCGATTGTGGCATTGGTTAAAGAAGAACACGTAGAACAGTATTGTGAAATACTAAAGCGCAACACTCAACAAGACTGGGGTTGTAGTATTCCTGGATTCCCTATTGGGGTTGACCAAGATATTGGAAATGACTACAGTTTTGGTGCATGGGAGGAGTACTATGAAACTACAGGAAATAGTATTTCCCGTGTTCAGGCTGGGTGAAAAACAGCCTGAACAAGATGGCAGCATATTATACTATAAATCAGAATATAGTGATAAGGATACTGCTGAACACACAACAAATTATAGGTTTGTAGACGATAAGTCTATTGATAAACCCACTTTGGGTTTACGAAGACTCGCTTTGCAAGGTAAAGCAACGTTGTTTCCTATAAGTTCAGCAGTATACTTTCTTGTAGATATTATTAAGTTAGCAAAATCAACAACTTGGTTTATTGATAGCCACGGACAGGTTTTTCAACACAAAAAAACTACACGCGCCAAACTGACAACAAAGAAGATTACTAAAGTGTTACCTGCGGATGGCATAGGGTGTGTATTAGAATTAGAAGGTGTGTCCCATAGATTCAAAACTATGGTTCAACCAGAAAGCTATCACCAATATGCAGGAGTTTTATATATGGATAATGGATACTTATTTTACGGGTACTATGAACATCCACAAAAAGATACTTGGAGACTAGTTTAATGCCTAAAGCAGTTATATCAAACAGAATATACATGGATAATCCAGGTGTAGAACACACTAAACACGTAATTAGATCACTTACTTATAAAATACACAAAGATACTGGATCAAAAAAATTTGCTAGTGTAGAAACAATTAAAAATTACAAGTCGTTAATTAAAGGTATTCTGTCTATTCCGCAAGGTCGTATAGATTTAATTCCTGAAGGCTATGAAATTATTGATAAACGTGTTTTAGTTCCAGTTCCTTTTCCAAAAACTAAATTTGGATTAAGGCCAGATCAACAAATTGTATACAATGACGTAACAGATACCTGCTTTATTAATGCTTTAGTAGGATGGGGAAAAACATTTACTGCTTTGCATATTGCAAAAAAATTAGAACAAAAAACTTTAGTTATTACACATACTACTGCATTGCGTGATCAATGGATTGAAGAAATTGAAGTTCTTTTTGACATGACACCTGGTATTATTGGTAGCGGTAAGTTTGATATTGAAGATCACGCAATTGTAGTAGGAAATATACAGTCAATTATACCTAATTTAGAACAATTATCAAAAGAATTTGGTACAATTATATTAGACGAGGCACACCATTGTCCTGCTAGTACATTTGCGCAAACATTAGATTCATTTCATGCCCGTTACCGAATTGCTCTTAGTGGAACAATGATTCGTAAAGATGGAAAACATATATTATTCAAAGATTATTTTGGCGATATAGTATATAAACCACCGCAAGCAAATACATTAGTTCCAAAAGTGCATTTAGTAAAAAGTAATATTACTTTAAAACCAGGAATTACTTGGGTTGAAAAAATTAACGATCTAACTCAAAAAGATAATTATAGAAAATTTATTAGTCATATTGCTAAAATGCATATTGAAAATGGTCATTCAGTATTAATAGTAGCAGACAGAGTCGAATTTTTAGAAAAAGTTAAGGAATACATTGGTGAAACATGTTTGTTGGTTACTGGTAGCACAAGTTTTGAAGAACGACAGCAAGCAAAACAACAACTACTTAATAAAGAAAAATTGTGTGTTGCTGGAAGCAGGCAAATTTTTGCAGAAGGAATCTCAATAAATGTATTAAGTTGTGTAA
>Ga0114959_10002252_pt1 | contig 16077 bp, 16 predicted proteins | sample C_130625_EF_Meta_FD_87317 | JGI IMG/M metagenome (GOLD analysis project Ga0114959, IMG submission 87317) | Freshwater microbial communities from Lake Croche, Canada to study carbon cycling - C_130625_EF_MetaG | ecosystem: Environmental > Aquatic > Freshwater > Lake | place: Lake Croche, Canada...
ATAAAATTTTGAAAGAACTTCTTTTTGGTATGGTTGTTTTTCGCAATTTTTAATTCTTTTCATTTTTTCGCTTGCTGTCTTAGTAGAAGTATTATTTTCAGTAATGTGAATTTTATGTACTAAATTACAATTAATTCCAGCATAACTAATAACATAATCAATTTCTTTTTCATCTGGTAGATTAGAAATTAATATTACTTCGCTCGGATTGTAAATAGAAATAAATCTCTCTAATTCATCATATGTAGTAGGATTATTAATATATGTTTCTTTAAATTGAAACAAACTTACTTTACCTGTATAAATATCAATGTTTGCTACTCCAACAACAACAAATTTGCCTTTCATTAACACTTTGTTTTCAATTAAATCAATCCAAATACACGTAATACTATTTGTTAAATTAGGCGTTTCAGTTTGAAAGTATGTGCCTGGAGAGAAAATTCCAGCAAGACTACGACTAGTATTTTTTGCGGATTCGTCTTGAACATATACTACGGCAGTAAACCCTGCGTCCTTTATTTTTTTAATATATTTTTCAATCATTATATCTTTAAATCCAGCCATCATTACATTTTCCTTTCCAACACATGTATTTTTATCAACAACATTTAATTCGCATATTTGAGAAAAATCTAAAATTTTGCTTCCAGACACAATTTGAGTATTTTCATTATAAATACCATATACTTCAAAAAAAGCGCCCACTTGCATTAAAAGAATAGTATTTTCTCCATATTCATCTTGGTATCGTTTTGTTAAATCGAAATATTCTTTGATAAGTGCCATACTATACATTATATGTAAAAACCTTTAATTTAATTTAATAAATATGTTATTCAGTATGGTATGGAACTTCTATGGCGATAAATTCAACATCTTGACCCTCAACCATATAATTCATTAAAAATTTTTTAAAATAAAAATATAGTTCTTTGGGTAAAATATTTAAATTGTAATAGAGATTCTTCAAAATTATCAATAAAAATGATATATAAAAAGGCAATGTAGATTTAGAATTATGTTCTAACAATACCTCGTTTTTATATTTTTCATTATAAATTGATATTTCTGTAGAAAAATTATTAATAGGTTCATCATATTTAACCTTAGTTCCATAAACAACTCTATTTGATTTATGTAATCTATAAACAAATTTTTTAAATTCGTGACGTTGAATGCCTAGAAAATTATGTAGTTTTGTAATTGTGCTGGATTCATTATCAGTAAATATATCTGTATCGATATCACTTGAATTTGGGAAAAAATCATCACGTTGTATGCTGCCATAATAGTATATTTTTGTATCTAAATAATTTTTAAGTCTTAAAAAGAAATCTTTCGCATAAGGTGACATTTCATTCTTAGTAGTTTCCATATTAAAGTAATAAAATATAATATTATTTTACATTATTTAACCTTCTGTATCTTGTTTCGTTAAATTGTGTAATAAAATATCCGTATTTTTATTCGTGATTTCACCAGCTAACATAGTAGATTCATATAGTTTTCGGATAACATCATTTGGCGCATTACTACCTATTTTAATTAAGTTATGTTCTCTTAAATACGCCTTTACATCATTAATTGATTTTCTTTTTAGGTCTCTTTGTGCCATCAAAACTCTTTTACGTGTTCCACGGTCTTTCAATAAAACCGCAACAGATTTCTTAATCTGGGATTTTCCAAGTGTATATTTTCTTTTAATTGTTCTTTTGGTTATTATTTTTGTCTTAGTAGGCTGAACATTTTGTAAAGGTAAAGCATTAGAGTTAGGATTATTATTTGGTTGAGGTTGTTGTGATATGTGAGTTTCTGGTTGATAAACCACTCGTGACATATGTATTTTTTCATTCTCTTGTATGCGTGGTTGAATCAAGTTTTGTGTAAGCATCAAATCGTTCATTTTTTCTTGTGTTCCATTAATTTCGTCTTGTATCTGTTTATTTTTTAATTTTTCCCTTAAAGCATTAAGTCTATTTTCTCTTTCTATGGTTTGTTTATTCATGCCGCCTTGGATGATTAATGACGATTCTGGATTGGTTACTACTAAATTTTTTTGACTTCTATTCCAATCTCTATAGGTAGGTTTTGTGCCACCTTTCAGAATACCATATGGAACCTGTTCTGGTTTGCGATTTAGCAATGTAATTGGGTGATTGTATTCACCTCTATTTAATAATTCAGTATTTACCGTAAGCAAAGGTTGTTGTAACTCTTCAGGTAAATCTATATTAACATATGGTGAACCATTATTATCACCCATGATGGACTTATAATTTTTAACTGTCATTCTCTCTAACTCTGCGAGTTTTTTCTCTTTGTTAAGCTGATATTTTTCTTTTTCGTCATTAATTTTTTTCTGTTTAGAAAGTGTTTGTAAATAACTAATTGTATCATTGAACTCATCTGTATAGGTTAATGTATCGTTAGGAGTATTAGTATTTAAAATCTCACTCTTAACTGGTGGTAGTTTTTTTTTATTATTTTCTAAATTTTCAGTTTCTCTCATTTTATGTTCTTTAATTCTTTTTAAAAGCTTGTTTTTTAATAAGTTTGGAGATATTAACGGTGCTACATGTGGTTTGTTATTTTTATCTCTATTTTTTCTACTTTTTGAAGCCCCTCCAATACTAAATAATGAAGGGTTTATCGATATAGTTTTATTTGACATTTATTATAATATCAAATAAAAATAAATAATTGATAATTACACATTAACAATATAATGAACTATATATTTGTCTTTTCAGATATTCCTCATCTTTCCTATTTTTGACATCTTCATTTTTAAGATAAATTTCAAATCCCTTCTCTAAATCTTTATTTGAAATTTTTTTCTTTTCACTTTCACTCATACAAAAAACTCGCCTACTATGTGCTATTTTTGTCTTAGCTATTAGGGTTTCGATATCTCTACCAAAAAACTTGAAATAATCCTTATTTTTTTTAAACCAATCAATGGTTATTTTAGATTTTTCATTAGTGTCGCATTCCCATCCAATATCCTTAATTTTTTTCATAAATATGTTATATAGGTCTTCTCCTTCATATTCATCCGTTTTAAATCTCCATGTAAACCTAGAATCTAACCCTTGGTTATAATTAAAAAAACAATTTTTAAGTTCAGTTTCATAACCAGCTACAATAACCATTAAATTTTCTTTATTGTCACTTAGTGCTTCACATAGTGTATCAATACATTCTTTTGAAAAACTATCGCTTTTTCCAGAGTTTCCTAAAGCATAAGCCTCATCAATAAAAAGAACACCACCGAGAGCTTCTTTAATGACATCTTGTGTTTTTAATGCGGTTTGACCAAGATAACCAGCAATTAAATCACTACGTGTAACTTTTTTAAATGTTCCTTTGCTTAACACCCCAAGTTTGCTGTAAATTTTCCCCATTATTTTGGCAATTTCAGTTTTACCTGTTCCAGGAGGTCCATAAATAACTGTATGCATGAAATCTCCTGATTTATTTTTATTTTTATGAAGCTCTTGAGCAAAATAAAGAATTTGGTCAACAATATTATTTTTAAGTTGTTTCATGCCTATCATATTATTTAAATCGTCTAATGGTTCTTTAATATCGTGTAATATTTTCATATTTATATTATATTTGACACCAGGTTCTATTTTATACTTTTCTACAAGCGCTAAAATATCAGAAATGTTGTTTATTTCAGCCTCAATATTAACAATAATAGGTTCTGGTTCTTTAATTTCAGGTTGTTTATTTTTTCTATTTCTTGGCAATGGTTTTAAAACACAATCATCTTCATACATATTTTGGTCATTAACTTCAAGTTTTGCTGTAATATTATCATTATATGTTTGTCCTGTAAAATTGTTTGATGTCAACAATGCGTCGTTAAACATTTTATTCAATTTTTCAATAAAATCATCAAGTACTTTTTTGGTTTCATATTCATGATTATCAGAATTATCAGGAACAGTTGTAGTATTTTCAGGCGGTTTATTAAAATCATGGGTTATACTTATTGGTATTGTATTATCTAATGTAGATAAAAACTTATTATAAGTATTTATTCTAACAGGATTATTTATGTATTTTCTATTTTTATTTGGCATTTTCTATAATTATTATAAAAAGTTATTTATATCTTTTTATGTGAATCAAATAATATTAATGCCAAAATATTATGATAACAAATAAATTAATATTATTAAAACCATTTAAAAATAAATTGAAATATAAAATAACCGTATCTATGATGTCAAATACAAATACAGCTCATACAATGTCTTCTAGCAATACCGATAATGAAATGTTTGATATCGAGAATGAACAATACATTGAAACACCTTGGGATATCATTGGTTCGTATTTTCAAGGACATCATCTTGAACGATTTGTTAGACATCAAATAGAATCGTATAATAATTTTGTTGGATACCAAATTATTAAAACAATAGAAATGTTTAATCCTCTTCACATTGCTTCAGAACAAGATTACGACCCTGTTTCCAAAAAACATTCATTAGAAATAGATATTACGTTTGAAAATTTCCATATCTATAGGCCGCAAATTCATGAAAATAATGGAGCTATAAAGCTGATGTTTCCTCAAGAGGCTAGACTTAGGAACTTCACATATGCTTCATGCACGACAATTGACCTTAATATTAGATATACTATCCGAAATGGACCAAACTTAGAAAATGTTCAGACTTTCTACAAGAATATTCCAAAGGTTCATATTGGAAAGTTACCAATTATGTTAAAGTCTAATATTTGTGTATTAAGTCAATATAAACATTTTGAAAATACACAAACTGGCGAATGTAAATATGATTCAGGAGGATATTTTATTATTAATGGGTCTGAAAAAACTGTATTAGGGCAAGAACGTGCTGCTGAAAACAAGGTATATTGTTTTAATGTAAGCAAAAATAATACTAAATATACCTGGTTGGCTGAATTAAAATCTGTTCCTGATTTTAAGTGTATTTCACCAAAACAAGTCAATATGATGGTTAGCTCTAAAAACAACGGGTTTGGAAATGCTATTAGCATTCAGTTACCACGCATTAAGCAACCTATACCATTGTTTATTGTTTTCAGAGCATTAGGTGTTATATCAGATAAAGACATTTGTTCAAAAATATTATTAAATTTGGATGACGATAAAAATAAAAAAATGCTAGAGGCATTACAGGCATCAATTATTGAAGCCAATAAACATCTCACACAAGAAGAGTGTATTAAATATATTACTAGTTTTGCCATGTACACTCCTATTAACATGGATAAGGAAACAGGAATTAAAAAGAAATACGATTTCACATTGGATATTTTAAGCAATGATTTATTTCCGCATTGTCATACTTCTACCCAAAAAATATATTTGCTCGGGTATATGACACATAAATTAATCCTTGCGTCGCTTGAAATTATTAAACAGGATGACCGTGACTCGTATGTTAATAAACGGGTTGACTTAACAGGAACACTTCTGAATAATCTCTTTAGAAATTATTTTAATAAAGTTGTGAAGGATATGGAAAAACAAATTATTCGTAAAATAAATAACGGTTCATGGAAATCAACAGATGATTATGAAAACATAATTAATTTAACAAATATTTATAAAATTGTAAAATCTACTACGATTGAAAATGGAATTAAGAGGGCTTTATCTACTGGCGATTTTGGAATTAAACATACAAATTCAAATAAAGTTGGTGTTGCTCAGGTATTAAACAGATTGAATTATGTTTCTAGTTTAAGTCATGCGAGAAGAATTTCAACACCAACAGATAAAAGCGGAAAATTAATCCCTCCTCGTAAGCTACATAATACATCGTGGGGGTTTTTATGTCCTGCTGAGACCCCAGAAGGTCAATCAGTTGGCATTGTTAAAAATTTGAGCTATATGACACATTTAACAATTCATTCTAATTCGTTATCGCTACATGAATACATAATGCCTAGTATTACTCGTATCGAAGACGAAAGTTTGACAACTGACTATATGTATGATAAAGTAAAGGTTTTTATTAATGGTGTGTGGGTTGGCATTACTGAAACCCCTCAAGAATTATTTATGATGTTGAAAGATAAAAAATATAAGGGGATAATTAATATTTATACTTCAATAATATTTGATTATAAAATGAAAGAAATTAGAGTTTGTAATGACAGTGGTAGATTAACCCGTCCAGTATTAAGAGTAAAGGATAAAAATATTTTAGTGACAAATAGTATTATTAATAAATTAAATAAAGGAGAATTAAATTGGGATAACTTATTAACTAGTAGTGTTATTAATGAATCTGTTATAGAATATATTGACCCTGAAGAACAAAGTTGGTCTTTAATAGCAACGAAACCGAAAGAGATTATTGCTAAGTCTGACAACATATATAAATATACTCATTGTGAAATTCATCCTAGCACAATGTTTGGTATTTTAGCGTCTTGTATTCCGTTCCCCGAACACAACCAATCCCCGAGGAACACGTATCAATGCGCACAAGCCAAGCAGGCAATGGGTGTATATGTAACCAATTATGAAAATAGAATGGACAAAACTGCGTATGTTCTGAATTATCCGATGAGACCGCTAGTCGATACTCGTATTATGAATATGATTCAGCTTAATAAAATTCCATCAGGAACACAAGTAATTGTCGCAATTATGACACATACTGGATATAATCAAGAAGATTCATTGCTTATTAATAAAGGTTCTATTGACCGTGGCATGTCATTAGTAACAGTTTATCATACTGAAAAGGATGAGGATAAACAAAAAATTAATGGTGATGAAGAAATCAGATGTAAGCCAGATGCTACAAAAACAAAAGGAATGAAATTTGGTAATTACAGTAAAGTGAATTCAAAAGGAATAATTCCTGAAAATACTCTAGTTGAGAATAATGACATCATTATTGCTAAGGTAACTCCTATAAAAGAAAATAGAAACGACCATACAAAGGTAATTAAGTTTGAAGATGGTAGCAGAAAATATAAAACTGTTGAAGAAACATATATTGATAAAAACTACATCGACAGAAACGGCGAAGGATATAATTTTGCCAAAGTAAAGATTCGTGCTGTAAGAAAGCCTGTCATTGGCGATAAATTTAGCTCTCGACATGGTCAGAAAGGCACTGTAGGTAACATTATTCCTGAATGTGATATGCCTTTCACAAGTTCTGGTGTCAAGCCTGACATTATAATAAACCCACATGCGATTCCATCTCGTATGACTATTGGTCAGTTAAAAGAAACTGTGTTAGGAAAGGTTTTAATTGAACTCGGATTATTTGGCGATGGTACAGCGTTTGGAAAATTTGAAGTAACCGATATTTGTAATGAGCTAATCAAGTTAGGATATGAAGCACATGGCAATGAACTTTTATACAACGGATTAACTGGCGAGCAACACGAATGTAGTGTATTTATGGGTCCTGTATTTTACCAACGACTCAAGCACATGGTTAACGATAAAGCTCATAGCCGTTCTATTGGTCCAATGGTAAATCTCACCAGACAACCAGCCGAAGGCAGGTCAAGAGATGGTGGTCTAAGATTTGGTGAAATGGAAAAAGATGCCATGGTTTCACATGGTGCTGCTAGATTTACTAGAGGAAGAATGTATGATGCGTCTGATAAATATTCTGTATTTGTTTGTAAAAAGTGTGGTCTTATTGCGTCATACAATGACCAGATGCATATACATCATTGTAGAACATGTGATAATCGTGTAGATTTTGCGTATGTAGAAATACCTTATGCGTGTAAGCTTTTGTTTCAAGAATTGAATACAATGAATGTAGTCCCACGTTTAATTACAGAACATTAAAAATTAAATACCACGATTACTAAAAATAAAAATAATATTCTTAACATTTTCCAAGCAATTTCATTATAAATATTTTATATTTTTTTATAAAATATTACATTGTAAATGGTCCATTTTCATAATATTTCGCATATCTGTTTTTATAATGGTTTGAAAACATATCATATAAAATGCTAAATTTTCCATGACTGTCTTTGTAGCTAGTTTTATCTATATTATCTACAATAGCTTTGTCTTGTTTTAATGTAGAATACATTGTATTTTCAGTTATTTTATCACCAAATAAATTTATAACATATAAAAAAGGATACAACAAAATATTTGGTAAATTTAATAAACTCGTGCTGTTTAGGTTATAACTCCAATAACTCCTATAAGCCTTTACAAATAATTTTGTTTTAAACTTTGAAATTGGCAAAGCATGGGTAATAATAGTTGATGATAATCCGCCAAATCTAACTCTAGCGACAGTTGAATGAGGCAAAATATATTCGTTTTCTACCGTAATATTATTGTAATTATATATTTTATTTACCAATGAATTCTCTCCAGCTAAATAATTATAAAGTATTTTGTAATGATGTTCTATGTCACGCATCTTAATTATATTAGAATTACTTATAGGATTTGGACTATTTTTATTACCAAATGTATGAACAAATCCAATGTGACAAATATCTAAACTATTTACACTAACAAATTTGGCATAATTTTCAAAATCTTCGCTTAAATAAACAACTCTCTGGGTTTTATCATAATATTCTGGTTCAACAAATATTTTATGCTCATCTACATTCATTTTCATATCTTTATTTTCTATTGGAATCGTGTTAAAATATACAACATCACCTCTTTCAACTACTTTAAAACAGTCTACATTGTGGCTTTGCGATTGAACATGTGGCAATTTTGGTATTTCAACTAACTCGCCATTTGAACCATCAAAAATATAACCATGATAGGGACACGAAATTGTATTCTTACATGTATTTCCTAAAATAAACGATGACCCTTGATGACTACAACAATCTCTTATCCCATAATACAAGGACATTTTTTTACAACTAGTTTTATCTCTCCAAACTACATAGTTAACATCTCGAATGGTAACTCTTGTTGGATTAACACCGAAATCTTTTGAGAAGCCAATCGGATACCATGTTAATTCACCTTTATTGTTTGGACTATCTAAACGAGGAAATGTTCCATAACAGTAAAATGTATTTTTGCTTTCTTCTGTGATATTGTATTGTAAATCCTTATTTTCAATTTTTTCATTTTTTTCATTTTTTAAATTAAATTTAAATATTTTCATGGGATTAAAAATGCGAAATTTTGGTAATCGTATTTTAAGGATACTTTTTTTTATTAAATTAAAACTGTCTACATTTACATTTATTAAAAACATTAATAAATAAAATAATAACATAATTATAATTATTATATGTTGAGGTTATTTTATATTATAATAAATAATTATAATTTAAAAATAATAAAATAGTACATCCATATGTATATAGGAGTAATTATATTTACATTAGGTCTAAGCAATATTAATGCTTTCCATAAATTTAACAAAGACAATTTAATGAAAATTAAAAGGTCTGCCATATATTCTATGAATAATGACTATTCGAATGATTTAAATATTATTCATAAATTTAAAAGTTATATACAAAATGATAACTACAATGACATTCTACAAAATTTAGCTGATAATAAAATTTCACGAATTTTAGTTGATAAAAATTACAAAGAATTAGTTAGTGTTGATAAACTAACAACTGATGACATATATTACAACAATTATCACATTACTAATATAGACCCGCTTGTTTTGCCAAATATAATACAAAAAACATCTGAACTTCATGTTCCAATTTATTTTGTAGATTTTACATCAGAATCATTAATTAACATTCAAAAATTTTTAAATGAAATCGGTGCTTTTGCTAATTTTTCTATTTCTATTTTATTTTTTATATCTATTATTTCTGCGTTAGTAAATTATTTTGGTTCTTCTAATAGAATGCCTAACACAAAAATAAGTGGCATAAATGGAAACAATAGAAATAACCCATTTAATATGATGCCCAATTTTCAAAAAGACAATGATGATTTATTTGTGAAACCAAATGTTACACTAGAAAGTTGGGCAGGGAGTCCAGAGGTTCTAGATGAATGTAAAGAAGTGATATCTTATATAGACAATAAAGAAAAATATAAAAAAATTGGCGCAGAAATGCCTAAGGGAATTTTACTTGAAGGACCACCTGGAACTGGAAAAACTCTTCTCGCAAAAGCAATTGCTACAGAAACCAATTCTAGTTTTATTTCCATGTCTGGTTCCGAATTTGTTGAGCTTTTTGTTGGAATGGGAGCAGCTCGTGTGAGGGAATTATTTGATTCTGCCAGAGAAAACACACCCTGTATTATCTTTATTGATGAAATAGATGCGGTTGGAAGACAACGTGGTGCTGGTGTAAACATGGCAAACGATGAAAGAGAACAAACATTAAACCAATTATTATACGAAATGGATGGATTTAATAATAATGAAGACATTGTAGTTTTAGCAGCAACAAATAGAAAAGATATTTTAGATCAAGCATTATTAAGACCAGGCAGATTTGATAGAATCATTAAAGTTCCATTTCCAGACAAACCATCTAGAATAAAAATACTAGAGTTTTATTTAAATAGTAAAACACTAGAAAAGCCATTTGATATATCATCTATAGCAGAATTAGCCGACGGATTTTCAGGAGCTCAACTTAAAAACCTCATTAATGAAGCAGCGATTCTCTCTGCTAGAAATAATTATACATCCATTCAAGAAAAATATATATTTGATTCTTTTGAAAAATCAATTGTTGGATTAATTAAAACAAATGCTACAGTTTCCGCACCAACAAAACTTCGAGTGGCTCTTCATGAAAGTGGTCACTCTTTATTAGCATTAAAATACAGCGAATACTTTGATTTTCAAAAAGCATCAATACAACCTACTTACAATGGCGCAGGTGGTTATACTATTTTTACGGAAAAACCAGAGATCAGAGAAGGCGGTTTGTATACTAAAGACATGCTAAAAAAGAGGTTGATTGTTTCTATGGGTGGAAAAGCAGCTGAAAGCGTATATTATGGCGATGATTTTGTATCCTTAGGAGCCATTCAGGATTTAAAACAAGCAAATAATTTGGCTAAAAAAATGATTGGTAATTTTGGAATGGGAGAGAAGCTTGAAGTCTTTTTTAATGAAGATATAGACGGTGATTCTAATCCATTTTTAGGAAGAGGATTGGCATTAGGAGGAGATAAATATTCAGAAAATACTAAACATATTATGGATTCTGAATCATTAGACTTAGTAAAACAAGCATATTATGAAGCAAAAAAAATATTAAATAACAATATTGACAAGCTTATAGATTTTTCTGATTTGTTACAGAACAATACAGTTGTTTATAAAAAAGATGTTACCGATTATACTGTTTAACTAGTATAATTAGGATAGTTATATTAAATTCGTTTTTTTATTTACAATTAAATTTATTATATATTAGACATGTCTAAACGCAAAATTAATGACATTAAAAATAATTCTATTAGAAAATTTGTAAGTTATATTTATGACAAATTTAATTTAAAGAGCATTAATTTTACCAATTATTGTTTACTTCATGATATATTTATTTTTGTTATAGCTTTTATAATACTATTTAACAATGATTTATTGTATTTATCAATTATTTTATTAATTATAAGTTTAGATGCCTTTTCTATTGTAGTTTTACATAAATGTCCGTTGACAACTTTAGAAGAAAAATATTTAAAAAAAAGTTCTTGTCAAGAGAGAAAACAGTTATTAAAAAAATTAGGTATATCATACAATTGTAATCATGAATATGAGAATCAAATAGAATTATTGATTAATGTTTGGATGCTAGTATCAGGTAAATGTTTGATTATTATTTTACTAAAAACATTGAATGTAAAACTTATAGATTATAGTAATTTATATGTAACAAAATAATAAGTAAAATATATAATTTGTAAATATTTGTAAATTACATGAATACTTTTGAAGATACTAATGAACTTCGCGCAATTAACTCACTAAAAGAAAACCGAATTTCTTATTTATGTATAATATTTGCTATATTTATATTATCATATGAAAACTTTTTTATAGGAATAATCACATTTTTTATTATTTTATATTTATCATATAATGACCACAAAAACAGCCATAAGGTTAAAAATATATTAAGCATAATTCATCATTATCACCATGAAAACAATAATTTTTTTTCGCATTTTATACAAATATTATTAGAGCTCACAGTAATAGGCGTATTTGTACCATTATATTATATTTTCGGAACAATCATTTTAAATCCATGGGTCCTTATCTTTTTCATATTATTTTATTCATCTGTTCATAACATAAATTACTCTATTCTTCGTGTAAATACAGTACATAAACTTCATCATGAATTTGTTGGAACAAATATAGGACCAGATATTTGTGATATAATATTTGGAACCAAGCACCCTTCAGAAAAATGTGTAGAAAATACAAATCACTATATTCCTAATATTATAATATGTACTTTAATAGTATTAACAATGAAATATTATTGGAAAAATGATGCCAATAAAAAACCAATGTTGTTTATATTAAATACTTTTTTATCAGCATCATTTTTATTGTTAATAGTTACATCTATAGTTCTCTGGAATAAAGAAGTTAAATGTGTCAAAGAAAAAAAAGAATAAATTTATACAATCTAAGTTGTTTAACAGTTATTTTACATTTATGCAATATAGCGTTTTGATATAAAATATTCCTTACATGCTTTTTTAAATTTGTCAATGTCCGAATAATTGTAAACCATTTTTGTTCCAAATCCAATCTTTAAATATATTTGTATTTTTTCAAGGTATTTATATTCACGTGGTATTGATGTATCTATATCAAAAGATAATATACTTCTATAGTCACCATCATTTTCACAAACAATCTGGATTTTGTTGTCAGTAATTTTTAATTCTGCCCATCCATACTCATTGATTATACCCCCACCTTCATTAAATTTAACAATATACGGTCCACCATTTAATTCAATTACGTCTTCCATGTTGTGATTACTTGCTAATTCTATAATTTTTATTCTTTCAATTTTTTTAAATATAATAATTTAATATATGATATTTAATAACATTTCAAACTTTAAAAATGTAAATGATTATTTACCAATTTTGAATGGAGCCTTAAATGCGGACTTGATAATATTGTTTTTACTTTATCATGGTGTATTTAAATCAATTTATTTGAAAAAATGGTACAAGACATTTAATTTAAGTGCTTCCATTGCGGATATATTGATACTTATGATTGGAATTATTATTGCTAGATTTGTATACAGTTACATATTTAATGAGTTTAATATTTGGTTATTTACTGGATTGGCAGTTATTATACAGATTACACATGATATATTGTTTTATTTACTATTTAATAATATTCCAACAGGCTACAATTATATGTTGGATTTTTTCAAATTATATGCTAAAGAGGTGGGTGTTGGAGCTATTTTAGGAGATAGTTTTATGATGATATTAGCTTGTTTATTAAGTTCATATTTTGCTACATTTAGTTTAAATATAAATATTATAACACTTGTAGTTTCTTTTTATTTTATACCATATATGATTTATTATGAATATTAAACAATATTACGGAGAAAATTAACAACATAAGTTGTAAAAGCAAATAATATACCACCCCAAAGTGTATCAAGGAATACCGTTAAAATAGACCAGTTTTTTAATAGAGCATAATTTGTTGTTTCATACACACCATAAATTACTAAACCTAGCAAAAATGCGTCACTCACACTTTTCTTTGGTTTAATAATAAAATAGTTTAAACCTACTATTAAAAAGACATAACATAAAGCAGCACCTAAAAAATTCATTGTAATTGATGACCCTTGAACATGTTGTATTTGTTTTTGAAAATATTCTTTCATTACAGTTAAATAAATTGAATCAGTAGCTATAAATACAATCGCACTAATTAACATCAAAAAATTAAACATTATATACTAAATGTATATTTTACTATTTATTTAGATGAAATATTTTAAATATTCACTAAACATTTTTTTAGTATTGTATTATATAAATGTCAACGTCCGTAGGATATACTAGCGCAATAAATGGAAGTAATGTAGCATTCAATAGCTTTGTCATAAATCCTAAAAATGCTGGAGGCGCCATTAAAGGATGGATGCCACAGCAAACACAAAACGGTGATAAAACATACCCAGAGTTTGAACAAATCCGTTTTACTTTAAAAGAAGCTTGGAACACAAAATACCCTAGTCAGTTAAGACGCAATAATTTAAAAAAATCTATCACAACACCATTTCGTGCTGTCAATAATGCAGGAGACCTTTTAAGTCGTAATAATTATTCTTGTGGAGGTTCTTGTCAAACACCTCAAAGCAGACCAGGTTTAAACGGTTTGAAAACACATTTTGGCGCTATTCAATCTTCATGTGTCCCATCATCTTCTTATAATAGTCTCCAATTAATTAAGAATGTTCCTCCTGCTTCTTGCAATGTTAAATTTGTTTATGACAGTTCTGATTATACAACATACTTAAAACAAAAAGCAGTTAACAAGAATTACAATGACCTTACATATGGAGGTGACCAATCAAATGCCAGCCAATCTTCTTTAAGGGCTATTAGAAGATATTAAAAATAAAAACTTAAACCTTTAGGTCTGTCAAACCATAATTTTCATTTTATATAATTTTTATAAAAATAATTATTATGGAAAAAAATCAAAGGAAAGAGATGCTTTATCAAAAAACAGAATTTAATAATTCACTCATTTGTATGTTATCTACAATATTCAAATGTAGCAAATGTAAACGCAATAATACAGTTCAAATACTAGAAAATAGAGTAAGTCAAAATTGTTTGTTTTGTGGAAATCCAAACTATGTTAAGAGATTAAATTAAATTCAAAGTTTTAATATACTTTTTATAAAAGTATATATTAATGACTACTCCATATGGTATTTCTACATCAAAAGGCTCCGTATCTTACGACAATTATGTAAATTCCGCAATTACTGGTCCATTAAGCACTAACCAAACACCATCACAAATACCTTATCATAGTTATGGAACATTAACAGGTATAAGACCTACACCACCCCAATTTTATCCATCTCAAGAGCCAGTTTATGCTGAAATGAATACAAATGCTAGGCACCAATATTTAAGAACATCTGTAAATCCACAAGCTTTACAAAGACAGACTGCTTTAGCCAAATTATCACCAACGTTAGGTTATTATATCAATTCATCTGGTAGAACGATAGCTACATCAACTCATACAAATTATATACCACCGATTGCGTCTTCAATGTATGTTAATATACTTAAAAGCAACGCAGTAGGACAAAGTGGGTATAAAGTAAATTTACCAAATAACGCTCCTATATCAACAAAAAACTATTATCCTAGTGGTTCAAGAAGTAGTTTAAGGAGAGCGCGTTCAGGAGGTTGTACCGCACCTAAAAAGAAGGGAGCTATACAAAATACTAGTTTGACAAATGGTCAGGTGTGCGCTTGGGGGTCACTCGTAAGGCAAAATTATTAATTTTCAAAAAATTTAAATATTTTTATATATGTATAATGCCTAGTTTCCCCTCATTGACACCTTTGTATGGATTAGGAAGTTCTGCTCGCACTGTTGGCGCTATTACCATCAGTAGTCCTCGCACAAAAAATGGGTCAGCGCTTAGAGTTTATAATTCTTTGAAGAGAACAAATGGTGCTGATTATGCTTTGCAATATATGCGTAATGCTACATTTGGTCCCTTTACCATAGTTAATGGCAGATTGGTTTATAATTAAATATCTATTTTATATATATATGAATAAATATTTAGTAGAATTTTTTGGGACAATGTTGCTGGTATTTGTTATCTTCACAACTGGTAACTGGGCAGCTATTGGTGCTACTTTAGCGATATGTGTTTTATTAGGAGGACCTATATCTGGTGGTGCTTATAACCCAGCAGTCGCAATTTCACTATACACTGCTGGAAAATTACCTAAAACGGATTTATTGCCTTATATTATAGTGGAAATTTTAGGAGGTCTAACAGCGTTCGTTGCTTATAAAAAGTTTATAAATAAATCTTAAATCTTAT
>Ga0114959_10002253_pt1 | contig 16073 bp, 12 predicted proteins | sample C_130625_EF_Meta_FD_87317 | JGI IMG/M metagenome (GOLD analysis project Ga0114959, IMG submission 87317) | Freshwater microbial communities from Lake Croche, Canada to study carbon cycling - C_130625_EF_MetaG | ecosystem: Environmental > Aquatic > Freshwater > Lake | place: Lake Croche, Canada...
GAATGCGCCAGTCTAGATTCGCGCATGCCCATTCACGAATTTCTGCGCGTTTTGCGCAGCCGATTGCGCACATCTCAGCAACAGTGGCACTCAGTTCAAAAGGAGTATCCAGAAGTGACAAGGGTGCTACACGGATCCATGGCACCACAGGTAGATTAGCAGCAGCAACTTCAGAACAGAGAACAGCACATCCAGCGGCGAGCGCTTCGCCAATTACGAGTGGATGTGCTTCTGCGCGACTCATAAGAACTAAGCACGAATACCGTGTCAGATTAGAATAAAGCTGAGTCCTCGTCCAGTGACCTTTGTAAGTATCAGTCTTTTTGAATGTATTTGTTGTAATCGGTCCAACAAAATCAATCACAGAACAGACTTGTAAGAGTGCTTGGCATTTGCGATCTTCAATCTTTCCTACACAGATTGCGCGATTAGGAAACTCAGGCTGAGGCGCACATTGAATCAGATCGGTGCGAGTTCCGTTAGAAAAGATCCATAGTTTCTTAGGATCAACACCACCAAGAGTCTTATAAGTGTTCGCAATCGCTTCAGAAAGAGGCATGAGAGTCAGATTAGGCGCTTTTGTAGAATGACATGTTTCAAGAAAAATCCGCATATATCCATCTTGAACTAACTTCAATGGTTGACTCAGAAATGCGTAATGAGTTGTAACAAGAAACTGAATTTTAGGATATTTGCTTAGAAGTGGAATTAAATGAACTGTATGATCATCATATTCATTATGAACAATCTCAGGTTGAAATGATTGTAACATGGGTTCTAAATCCTTTACAACATTTGGGCTATGAAGAATCTTAACGTCAGCCCCTGCTTGTCTTAGAGCCCATCCAAAATCGGCGCAAATATTTTCACAGGCTCCCCAGCCATCATTTGGCCATGGACCTTTTCCAGGAGTTATCAACAGAATTTTCATAGTCTCTTGATAACTATCTTTCAAGTGGTTTAAACTCCACCACGCAGACGGAGAACTAGATGGAGCGTTGACTCCTTCTGAATATTGTAATCACTCAGTGTGCGCCCATCTTCAAGCTGCTTCCCAGCAAAAATGAGTCGCTGCTGATCAGGAGGTATACCCTCCTTATCCTGAATCTTTTGCTTCACATTTTCAATGGAATCTGACGGTTCTACATCCAGCGTGATAGTCTTACCTGTAAGCGTCTTGATAAAGATCTGCATTCTATACCTACACGATAAAAAAACTTTAGACAGCCCGTAAAATAAATTTGAACCTACGCAGCCTTACCCTTTATGATACACATACAAAGATACAATGGCACAGACTATGCGCGTCCGTCAGGTGATTGAGGGTATGGATACGGTAAACCGCACCAACCTCAAGAAGCTTCTGCCTCCTAAGCTGAAGATGCCAGTCGCCGATACTCAGCGCTACCCTTCTGCGCTCCTGAACGCATTCCCTGATGGTGAGACGTATTCCTACCTAGGTTGCGTTGCCGAGGATCTTCTACGTCTTCCTGCTGCCGAGATCACCATGGATGCGCTCATCGCAACATCTAAGAAACTCTGTGAAGCATTCGGTGCCATTGAGGAGGCAAAGGTGCGGAAGTCCAAGACAACCGATCCTTTTCTCGAGTGCCTCGTGGCTACCCGCACGGAACTGGAAAAGGTCCTTCGTGTGGACGCGGCCAATGGACCTCTCGAGTTTGAGCCGACAATCACGTCTGGCTCGGTGGAAGGTCATCCTGATATGAAGAACACAACACAGGTATTTGAGGTGAAGCTAACCGGTATGATGAAGCAGAACTGGACTGCCTTTCTTCTACAGGTCTTTGCCTATGGTGCGATTGCGACAGCAGTCACAGATCTCTACCTGGTTCTTCCTCTACAGAAGACAGTCTGGCATGCGCCGCTAGCAGCCTGGAAGAAGCGCAAGGAGTTTCTTGAGGCAATGACATCATGGTCTACAAAGGCGCAGACTGTTGGTATTCAGACTGCCCTGGAGGCAATGGCGCTTTGCGCAGCACATCGGATCGGCTGTCATGTGGGAAAGCAGAAGGTTCTTGCGAACACGATTGCGACGCTGGGTGATTTCTCACGACCCTATCAGATCTTTCTTGGTGGACCACAGAGTAGTAAGCTTGCCATCGCGGATGATGATCTCGCAGCAACTCTTGGTATTGTGACGCAGGCTCGTGCGAAGGTCTATGTCCACAGTCAATATATTATCAATCTGTGCGCACCAGCTTCTCCTACTGCTGATGACTGGAACACCGCACTCCTCATCAAGAATCTACAGTATACACGCGCTTTTGGTGGCCTTGGTGTAGTAGTCCACGTTGGTAAGTCTACGACCCAGCCACTACCTGAGGCGCTTGAGAGGATGCGTGTCGCGATTCGCACGGCAATGGAGCACGCCACAACGGATTGTCCACTTCTACTGGAGACGCCCGCGGGTCAGGGCACGGAGACGCTAAAGGACATGACAGAGTTCCTGGACTTTGTCAGCTCCTTCAATGATCAGCGGGTTCGTGTCTGCCTTGACACCTGTCACGTATTTGCCTGTGGTCACAAGCCACTGGAGTATATTGAGGCTGCGCTCGCTCGGCCGAAGCTTCTGAAGCTCATTCACTTCAATGACAGTCTTGGCACCTGTGGATCATGTGTAGACCGCCATGCGCATGTTGGAACGGGCAACATAGGAATGGAGGGTATGCGCGCAATCGCAGAGCGCTGTAGTGCGGCTGCGTTACCCATGATTATTGAGTAATAACAGTTTTCTTGATATATTTATATATGATTATATTCAAAAATTCATATGGCACACCTTTTTTTATAAGACTATTAAAATAAAACCAATCTCCGCCGTGGAAATTTCCCCAAATTTCTTTATTCGCTAGATTAAATGGAATAATACCACATGGCGTGCCAAAATCAATCGCAAGACATTGTTTTTCACCATTCTTATCGATAACCTTTTCACACACATCAAGGGACGGATCCCATGATCGTATTGAATCATCTGAGTTTCGCATCATATATTTTTTACCTGAAGGTTGAATATTTCCATCAGGAAATATCATTTGTGGTATGTATAATATAGTAGGGTCTTTACACAGTTTTCGTAGCTTGTCAAAGGAACCTTTAATATATAAATCATCATCATCCGCATGCATTATAAATGTAGTTCGTGGTGTTAAAATAGATTGATATTTTGTGCGAACTCCATGTCCCCAATATCCAAGAGCAGGAGTTTGTTCAATACTATTTATTTTTGCAAGATGTCCTATTAACCATGAGTTTTTGAAACCAGATTTAGATTTAGCACTAGGTCCATCAAATACAATAGTTACTGCATCACCTTTGAGTAATTCAGTTTTTAAACTATCAAGCATATTTTTTAGAGAAGGCCGACCACCTGTTGCTATCAAAATATGAAAAGTAGGATTATCTAGAATAGTCCTATAAATACCTTTTATAAAGTTTCCATCACTATCTTTATTTATAGTTGAGTTACCTTCACCTGGCTTTCCTTCTTTCCATATTTCTGCATAATATTGTTTTTTTGTAGTTTTAAGAAGATTCTTATATTCTTTTCTATAACTAGGATATGACTCAAATAATAGTTTACCTTCTTTATTTTTGATTTGATCACGACACTCTTCACCATTTTCCTCATGACAATTTAAAATATTATACTTTAGTTTTACGAGGTCCATCCTATTAAACTTAACCAATATATCATGGACTACTCCTCCTGCAGTAGGTGAAACTTTTCTTACACCATAAAAGTTATTCTTTACATTTTCAATAATTTTATTAATCATTGCTTTAATATAATCTTTTTTTTGTGGAACCATTAAGATTCCATTATATGTAACATCTGGTGTAAGATCTTCTATAAAGCATTCACCATACGTCTCTAGTATATTTTTTAAATCTTGTTTTGGTTGTATTTTAGAATCCATATAAACACCTCCATGAATATAGATAACACAATATCTAAATAAGTCTGCTTTAAAAGTTCCTGGTATAATGCTATCATATGCCCAAAGAACATCAGGTTCAAAATAATGTTTAATAAACTCACGGCACTCTTTATCATCAAAAAGATAAAAATCAAAACACGGATTTTTCTGTTGATTTTCAATAAACGCTTTATACATATCGTTAGACAGAATTCGTGTATTACATGTTTGGAAGACAAAGAAAGGTATACTTGTTTTATTTTCACATTTCTGTTTCGCAGGTGTAAAATGTGGGATTTCTAGATTTTGCTGACCTCCAACAGAATAAATCCCTTTAATAAATTTACCAGAAGAATCTTTATTTAGACTTGAGTTACCCTCTCCTCTCTTTCCTTCTTTCCAAACATCTGCGTAATATTTTTTATTTGAGCTAGCAAGAACTAATTCATATTCTTTTCTGTAGGTTGGATAGTTATCAAATAATAATCTACCATCACTATCTTTAACTTGATGATGACAGTGAGTATTACCTAGAGAAGGACATGAAAAATCTAGTTTAATGAGACCTAACTTGTTATATTTTGTAAGAATTGTTTTAACAAGTGTACATGCGGTAGGGGCAAGTGGGCTGGGTCCATAGTAGTTATGTTTAACATTCTCAACAACTTGATCAATCATAGCTTTTATGTATTCTTGCTTTGGCATAACACATATAATCCCATTATAAACATCAGGTTCAAGTAAATCTTGTAGAAAAAACTCCCCATAGGTTTCATATATTTTTTTAAGAGTTTCTACAATCTTAAATTTAGCATCTAGATAAATACCACCATGTATATATAAAACACAATATCTAAATAAATCAGCTTTGTAGGTTCCAGGAACTAAACTATCATATGTCTCAAGAACTATTGGTTCAAAATAATGTTCAATAAACTTACGTGATTCTGCGTCATCAAAGAGATAAAACTCAAAGCACGGATTTTTACGTTGATTTTCAATCATCGTTGTGTACATATCTTTAGGAACTTTATGAGATTTCCATGTTTGAAATACATAGAAAGGAATACCTGTTTTATTTTCACAGGTCTGCTTCGCAGATGTATGATGAGGAATCTCAAACTCTTGTTGTCCGCCCCTTTGGACCCTACGCGTTCGCTGTTTTCTCTTAAGTTTGCGGTTGCGTGAATTCAAATACCGCATCCCCTACTTAGTGCCAAGATTCTACAGGCCTTGCGGTCCCCAATAACATCCACCTTCAATTGCTGTTGCCCCCCGCGGAGTTTCTTCTACAGCCGGCCACACCCACGCAGAGTTCCAGAATCGGCTGATCACACTATGATTCGCCCACCGAATCCCTTTGATACCAAATAGAACCTGTGTAGCACCACCCATCACAATACAGACTTTTCCAAGAGCTTTGAGTCGGGCACCAATCAGCATACCGAGGCCACCACAACCAATCAGAACAATCTCAGCATTAGTCTCTATAACACGTCGCACCACATCTCCTACAGCTTCCTGCCACCGACTACAGCCGGCAGGCCATTCAGCGCGACCCGCCGCCAGAATAGGCGCATATCCAGTTACAATCGGAACATAGGTCGCTGCGGGTAGCAGACTCTCGTATCGATCTCCCCAAACAAGATTAGCCTTAATTGCCTGAGCACATGCGCTCACGGCAAAAGAACTCACTACAGCAACACGTCGTCCAGCCATTAGCCTAGACCACATCAACTCTTCTGAAACATAATATGGTTCTAGTGCCCTCAAGGGTAGAAAGGGGCCTTGTTTACCTAGACGAGCAAGAAATCCAGCTTCGGATCTCGCCAATGGTTCATACCATCCTGCTACGAGAAGATCTGTAGAGCGAATCGCCTCCTGAGTCTGTGCGAGCCAGATAAGTGCTGAGTCAAGGTTCGCAGGAAATATTCCAGCATTCCGTTCTAACACCGCGAGGCGTTCACGGCTAACTGATCCAGCAGAAAGCAGAACTTCCAGTTCTATAGTTCCAGTACGTCCAACTAAAAAACCGCGTTTTTCACTGAGCGCAGCCGCCATACCATCTCGTATTGCTGCCGCAGCCTCGTAGAGATCCATTATATTCTCTTTATGAAAGTTTCTTAAGCAGATCCGAGACGATATCCCTGTCCACGGAACGGTTGAAATCCACTTGCGTCCTCAGCAAACATCTGCCCAAAGTCAGAAGGTTCCTCGGGAACAGGTGTGCTAGGTCTCTCTACAGGAACAGGGGCAGCCGCAGGCTCCACATAATCGACAGCCTCCTCAAACTCTAGGGGAATATCATCACCATCCAGAAACACCTCCTCTGCTGGTTCCGTCGTCGCAATATGAATGGCAACAGGAAATCCACCAAGTTCTTCTAGCTGGACCAGAATCGTCTTTCCTTGCTGAAGAACACCCATACGAGAAAACACCTTCTCTAGTGCGCCAACAATATCAATATCAAGCAAAGCACTATCTACAGGTCGCACAACAATACGAGTCGCCTTTGGCAGAGAATCCGACCGAAATGTTGATACAAGTGCCTCTTCACCACATCCTTCAAACTGATTCGCATCAATCATCCATGTCGGTAAATACAGTCCATTGGTGCTGGATGACCGCACAGGATCTCCCACAGCAGCGAGAAAAGTCTCTTCGGACATTGGATGGCGAATACGCACAAAGAGTCGATCTGCTGTAGGATTTTCCTCCATCCACTGTCGCCATAGATCCTGAGAAGGGTGAACCACAAGGGTTTCCTCACTCATCTCCTCAGCAAATGCGTCAGAATAGAGATGGACTGTCGTCATTCTCTCCTTTATTGCTATCATACCAAGCCCACGAAACTTCAAATTTTTTATTACGGGAAAATAAGATGTGTAAGCGAACACCGAACCGATCATTTGAAGTTGCTCTCGATGGATTAGTAACATTACAAGATCTTCAAAAACGTGTAATATTACAAAGATACATACCACTTCTGGACACTTATGAGTTTCGTTGTGCGCAGTTTGCCATTATCTTTCATGTCTGTCGTGTGATTATTACAGTTGGATCTCTCATTGTGCCCGCACTCCTTTCAATCCAATATACCGCTTCAAATCCAGCATCAACAGATGATTTTTCTTTTAGGATTTATTGGACAACGTGGTTTCTATCTCTTTTTGTAACAACAAGTAACGGTATTGTTACATTATTCAAGATAGACAAGAAGTATTATCTTCTTCATACAACACTTGAACAACTTCGTTCTGAAGGATGGCAGTATTTAGGTCTTAGTGGTAAATACAGTGGATTTCATACTCCGAATCTAGTGCCAACACATCAGAATCAGTTTTTATTCTTTGTTCACGCGGTTGAAAAGATTAAGATGAAACAAGTGGAAGAAGAATATTTTAAAATAAATGATGGATCTCATCCTACACCTGCGGCACCAGCTACTCAGCAGCAAGGTAATCCTCCTTTTGTTACGGATGGATTAATCCCACCGACTCCGTTAAATCCGATTCAATCTACAGCTACAGTAGATGGTCGTAGAGAAGACCAAAACTCTGAGGTGTCAGTGCGATCCGAAGTGCAAACGGGAACCGATGCCACGGTCAGCGTTTTGCCAGCAGCACAAGGACAAATGTCGCCGCGAGTCACCGCTGACAGGATCGGAACCGAACTACGAGCCTAATAAATGGAGTGTAAATCCAAAGATTCGTAAAACACACAACTGCTTCAGCTACGCGATGAATGTTCAAGATCCTAAACAAATCAAACGATGCGAGGAGGATCCTGACTGTAATGTTTCGTATCACCAGCCCGGATCTGCGGGTGGTTGGGAAGGCTTCTCAAATGATAAAGCGAAGAGTTGTCCTGAAATGAAAGCCCGTATTCGTGGTGAGAATCCCATGGTTAATACGATATCTTTTGAGGGCAAGTGTCCTATTGGAAGTTCTAAGATTGCGCTTGCGGTGGATCCAAAGGAAGACTATCATTTCTGGCGCCAAGATTCTAACGGTATGTGGTCAGGTAAACCTGGAAGTCTCAAAGTGACAAGTAAGGACGCAAGCGGCAGACCAATCTATGATCCAGCGCTTTGTGACCGTGATTACAGTGATAATAACTCAGAGTTAAACTATACACATTTCTGTCATTATTACTGCGTGCCTCGTAATCGTAGTCTTTTCATGAAAGTGGGTGGAGCAAACTTTACTGTTGACGCTAGGCCCTCTGGACCCTCCTCGCCTCAAGCCAAGCGCCGCTATCCTTCAACACGACGTTCATCGGATCGTAGACAGACAGCGCCTCGACGCAATCAAACCTTTCGGAGGGCGAGGGATGAAGCATAGAACGGAGAATATCTTCTACAACTACCCCCTTTGTTTTCCACTGTTCAGAGTTTATAAACTCAGGCCAAGACAATTGTGTTTTTAGAACATTTAAGAGAATCGCCCCGAGTGAAAAGCTGTCAAATCCAGTCCAATAAAGCTTCCAAAACTTGACCCAGTCCGAGTTCTGAAATGCTTTACTTTTTTCAAAGAATCGAGTGAGAAGTTTCTCATTATCATCACGCGAGACCCCTAGAACAAGTTCAACTTCCTTAAAAATAGGTTTCTTATAAATACATTCATGAATCGCAGATTTGAGTGGTAACTGATTTCTTATTCCAGTAATCACGGTAATTTCAGGCACTTCAGAATCATATTTAGGATCATATTGTTTCCAGCGTTCATCAATCACTTCACTCTTAATCTCATTCGCAACAAATGACATACCAAAATCAAGAAGCCTCGGCACATTTGCGAAGTCTACGAGAATATTTGCCCGATGAAGATCATAGTGTACAACTCCGTTAAATGTAAGGAGTGCTCCAGCTTCAAGCAAATGACGAAAAAAACGGAAAAAATCAAAATGGCCCGCGCGAAGATTTGTTTGACCCAGAGAGCTGAAACTGCGACCACCAAACTCACTGATCACTTGTTTTAGTTTAGTTACATCCACTTTTCCTGTTACATCACATTCTGACCAATCAACTGGCTGTGAGCCCTGTATAGGTTCACAGTCTATTAGTTCAGGAAGAACAAAATAGTTTTTCCAAAGTGGTATCTTTCGCAGAACCTTTGAAATATAGATCTCGGTTGCGGCATCTGTATTCAGTGTTAACTTGCCAACCTTTACACCTTGGTTTTCTTTGCGCTCATTTCGTGCGCGACCCTTACATAATAATGGAGGTGTAACGGCACATCCATACGTTCCTTGCCCGATTACTCGGCCACCCAACATCCTATTGGAGCGGAAGAAGATAATATTTTGTTTCGTCCCACACGGTAGATGGGGGCTGAACAAGTATTTCTTTGGATCGGAACAGGACTGATCCTCGCAGTCCTTCTACTTGAATTTATAAAACCAAAATTCATACAAGAAGGTTTTTCTGATCTAGTTCCCTACGATACATCGTATTTTGGACAATTTATTCCGAAACGTGGAGATGTAGGACCTGGATCAGAAGAAGGAGGTTATATTCGGGACGTCCGATACTTTAACGGATACGCAAATGTTCAGCGTCTCGGTGCAAAGAATGATTTTTGTCGCATGGTGAAATCAAAAACAAATCCAGATGTATTGTTCTTTGCCTGTGCTCTTGCGGGTATGGAGAACATGTCATCTACTGATTTTAGAACATCTACGACAAAAGATGGACTCAAGGTGAGTCGTGATGACTATATGCGTGACGTAGATGGTGATGGTCGCGAAGATTATTGTAGGATTTTAAAGATGAAGGAAGGCACTTACCGTGCTGTATGTAATCGTGCAAAAGATGATTCATTTGATGAGAGACTCATTATAGATGCGAATCCACCTCAGCAAATCGATACATTACTAACTTTTTACGATGGATGTATTTTTTGGTATCGGTTCCGCGACGATATGCTTGACTATGTAAATAATACACAACTAATGCGACTCGGTGGCATTAGTATAGATGAGAAACCAAATCCGATGCCAACCTATGGACTCAACTTTAATGGAATCGATCAGGCGGTGCGAATTGGTGATAATGCGGATCTAGAACTTGGAGCTGTTGTACATCTACGAGGTCTTCGCGCATTATCATTCTGGGTCTATTTTGAACGATTCACGAATAATGCACATATCATTGATTTTGGGAATGGTGCGGGTATTGACAACATGTTTGTGGGGATTTTAGGTCGCGGCGACGCTTCTGTAAGTGAGGGCGCGATTCGTTCAAATAAATGTGGCGATGAAGGGGATACAGTTCCTATCGGACCTTCGGGTCCTCAGAATGTTCGTGAGATGTCACCTCAGAAGTTAATGGAGTCAACGGCAGCGAATGTAAATGAATATGATTCTTTTGGATTTGAAGTAAATCCTAGAAAGTTACCACCTTCACGTATCAATGATAAACCTCTGAAGGGCATTCAGACAGGAAAAGCTACGCTCATTTATGAGGTGTGGGATCAAAAACAGCGGCGTATGCGTATTACATTGGGAGGCGTAATACCTCTTAAAAAATGGACCCATGTTGCGATTACGGCAGTTGAAATGGATTCATTGCGTCCGACGATTAAGGTATATATTAATGGTGAACTATCCTTTACAAAACCGTCTGGATTTTTACCGCAACCTGCTGTAACAACAAATAACTATTTTGGAAAGAGCAACTGGCTTGCGACTACAAATGAGTTTGAAAATAAGGATGAAATATTTCAAGGTTCTCTCTTTGATGTGCGTGGATACAAAACTCCTATGTCATCTAAAAAGATAGAAGATACCGTGAAGTGGGGAAAAGAAATGTTAGGCCTAAAATAGAATGGGAGGATCATTGTCATTACCAGCAGGAAGCCCAGCAGATCCGTTATCTGGATTAAATACACCAAAGAATGCTAATAAGAATGCTGGCAATAATGCTGGCAATAATGCTGGCAACAATGCTAATAAGAATGCTAATAATGCTGGCAATAATGCTGGCAATAATGCTCCTGCTCCCGCGCCTGCCCCTACCCCTGCCCCAGCACCTGAAGCCCCAGCGCCCGCTGTAGGAGGTCGTCGCAGAAAGTCGCGTAAACAAAAAAAGCGTTCAAAGCGCACTCGCCGCAACTAAGTGCGAGTCTTTCCTGTTATCGCAGACACAAGTCCCGGTTTTTGACGAATATATTCCTTAGGATTTGTTGGTCCATATGCAACTAAATGATGATCACTAATGCTTTTCGCATAGAGCCAATCGGCTGGATACGCAAAGCCTTTTTCAATAAGAGTTTTATATGTAGCAAGAACCTTTTTAGCAGCCTCTAACCTAATCAGAAATGCGTGTGTTCCCCAGAATCTTGTTACCCTTACGATCGTAGGTGTTATACTACTACACTCTACCCATTGATTCGCTCCGAGAAACAGAATATCCCAGTCTGTATCTACCTCCTCTACAAGAATCTTTATATGTACAAGGCCCGTAACTGCTTCCGCATCATCTTCAAAGATACCCATGACAGAAGTTCCATCGGCAACCATTTTTTCAAGCAGGCGAACATGACTGAGTAAACAAGCGAGTTCACCTATCTTAGTTTCTTTCTCATGCGGATGCTTCCGAGGCATATGACCTACATCATTCTCATCAGACGCAGGCCAAACATATACAGATCGTCCAATCACATTTTGAAAATGGGTCATAAAGTCTTCACGTTCTTTGGCACGTGCTAAATGAATACAAAAAAAAGGGATTTCTGGTGTTAGACCCTCCATCTTTTTTGTATTTTTACGTCTTATTTTGCTTAGACCGACGAACCTCCAGACCCTACAGAGGTCGCTTCTACCGGCCGAGCCGCGTAGGCAGCACGTGCCGCATCTTCCTTCGCATGATGAGCGAGCCAAATCTGTGTATCGTAGTCAAACATCTTTAGAATCTTCTGATTATCCTTTGTGTTACCATCAAAGTACATGTGCTCCAACGCAACCCGCTTATTTCCATCCGCATCATTCGGCATTTCAATCGAATACCCGAGCATCTTTGTAAGGGCATCTTTCCGATCCTGAGGCAGAGAGTCAACTAGATCCTGCTTTAACACAAGAACATGCTCGCGAACATTTCGCGATTCCGCAATCTCCTTACGATTACCTCCATGCGCATCCCAATGCCAACAGTGTGTAATCTTTGGCACCATACAGGAGTAGCGCTTGCCGATCTTCTCAATCTCATCATTCACATATGCGCGCAGAGTCCGAAGCTGTCCAAGTAGATTCATAAACTCTCCAGAAGTCATTTGGACAGCCATCTGTCGTAGCACCTCAGATGACACATTTACAAAGAGATCGAGAGGACCACGGAGATCAAGACCCTTCTCACGCTTTGTCTCACGACTCCAAAGCTCCTTTTTCCACTGCTCCATTGTGATGCGCTTTAGTGTATATTCAATACCGAGGTCACCATTGTCGGGAATCTCATCAAGGCGAGGAAACTGACGAAGGATGCCATCGTGAAGTTCTGCTGTGATTCGGTGGATATTCTCAATCTCGCGCAAATACTTTTTCGGAATGGAGGGATTACGCTGGAGGCTGTAAAAGCCAACGAGACCTCCGCACGGCACATCTCCAGCGACGCGAGGAGCCTCGCCACCGTTCTGCTGACGAAGCCACTGGTAGTAGTGCGGATTGTGAACCACACCAAAGACAAGCTTGCCCGTCGTCCAACTGAAGGGTGTCTTACACGTGATACACCACATCTGATCACATCCATCTACTTTGGAGATGCCTTCGCCACACTTCGGACACGGCCGTGTCTCCTTGCGGATAAGCTGTGCCGTCGCCTTCTGCCCCTCATCACATGTATGTGGTGAATCCTTATCACGCCCCTTCGGCACACAGCAGTCAGGACAGACCCACACTTGACAGGTTCCACATTTCCATTGGCTGCTGAGAAAGCCACGGCAATCCTCAGCAGGACACTTCTGTGTAAAGGCACGAACTTCCTTCTTCTCTCCAGGACCGTCTACATCCGTAGGAGCTACAGTTCCATTCGCAACACCATAGAGGCACTGCTGACGACGATGAAGACGAAGATCATTCTCGCGCATCGCCGCAACTTGAATCTCCATCTGATGGCAACGCTTATTCTCAGCTGCGATTGTCGCAGACATCTCCTCAGCCTGGACTCGCGCCTCGATGCGCGGTTGAAGCAGTGGCAGACGTGCCTTCTCGCGATCTACAAGCATATCCTCGCGATGTGTCTTGAGCGCTCCGCGTCGCCACGCGATTGTAGTTGCGGCGTCAATAAAATCACGATTCCACGCACGCTTACAGCCCATACAATGCGCATCTTGAACTGACTCTAGCATATAGCGCTTTACGCATGTTAGACATGAGACGAGGGGGCAAAAGGGACACTTGATTTGCTTTCTCAAGGTGCTCGTATACGGACTCAGGCAGATTGTGCAGTCACCCATTTCTTCGGTACCTTCCATTGACCCTACCTCACACTTTCAAATTTTTTGCTGCTGTCAGTGCTACAGTAAGAGCAAACATTCCTTCGCAACTCGCATTTGCTTGCCACCAGGATTTACACGCTAGTGACATGGAGGCCCAGCGCGTCGCATCTATCGCATCAATCTTCTTTGTAACGTCTTCGGGGCCTGAGACACGGATATAGTGAACACCTTCGATCGGCGGATTTGCGTAGGAACTCATATCAACCTCCTTCTCCACTACAGGAATACAGCCCATTGCCATACACTCCACTTCACGATGGCATTTGCGTCCGTATCCGGCCAAACAAAGACCAAAGCGAGATTCGCTCAACCGTTCAAGATATTCGCGCTGAGAAAGCACATATTCAGTGCCCGCACCATTCGGCATGAAGAACTCGCTACAGACTGCCTTCCACTCATCGGGACGAGCACGGCGACGTTCTTGAACACGATTCTCAATGCGCCCATAAAAAACAAGTCCGCGCCCACGCTCCTCAAAACTCTTAGTTGTCTGACCCGCAGCAACGATATCCTCTACAAGTCGTGGGCGCCGCGGCCAGAATGACCATGCGAACCCACCACCACCATTCGGTGGCTCAGGATTTCCAAAGAGACCATATTTCCATGACTGTTCCACAGGGGGGGCATTATAGATCCAATCTAGATTTGGCCGATCATATAAGAGCCAGCCGCTTCCCACTTCACCCCACCAACAGTTTGTCGCAACAGGATGTTCCTTGACTTGGCAGTATCCACGTTCTTCCCAGATGCGCACCATTTCACGGAAAGAATCACCCGCGTGTGCATAAAATCCAGTAATGTCTGAACGAGGGAGCCAGACAATCGGTTTCGTATTTGTTTTAGCAGCAACAGAACCCTTACCCAGACATGTAGAGACAGTATGCTTTACAGAATCACGGATCATGTAGTCACGAAGGCCTTTACGCATGACAACGAGCTTGTGCGAAAGTCCTGCGGCGCCAGCAAAATGGATCGCATCACCTTGAGGGTCCATTTCATTCTGTATCTCTATGACACGTGCTCCCTCAGGTAGAAGCCACATCCAAGACCATCCATTCTTAAGAGTCTCGCCGTTCGCAAAAATAAAGACATCGGTATCAATCATCATTCGGTGGATCCGTTCAAGACTAGAGCGTGTTGGCCATAGAATATTAACGTCCCAGTCCTCGCCAAGCTTTTCCTCCAGTTCTGTTACCCATTTTCCATCAATCATCAGTCCATCCTCAAGCACAGTCATCTTTTGTTTCTTTGGACGGCTGATACGCCACGGCGGATTCATATTAGCACGAAGAGCCGCAATGTCCTCACGACTCACCATATCATCATCGTCGCCGCATGCCCATACAATCGCTTCCTTACAATAAATACCCGTATTTGGATCTTGAGGCAGAACAGGAACCTCAGGTGTTGACCAACGGAAGATCTGAAGAACATCAATCAACTCGCGCTTCTTCGGACAAATGAAATCACCATCGCCTGTGCGAAGTTGGAAAATCTTGCTCATATAACGCACACAGAATGCTTCTGCTGACATAGTTTCCTTCTCAGTGAGAGGTGCCGCGATCGCTAGATCTGTTTGAATCACTGGCTGACATCCACCGATGGCAGTCTTTGACCAAAGTTCTTGACTACGTTGACTAGACCCTACATAAATCTCATGATGACCATAAGGTAGTCCATTCGGCGTCAAAAAACAGTTAGAGAACTTCAGAATTGTATTAGCATCCTTTGTAAAAGAGTTCTGTGACTCACGTGTATACGGCCATTTGTTACTACGCTTCACCATTGAACAGAAAGTCGCAAGTTCCTTATCTTGTACAGACGTAACCTGCCGATCAAATGTTGCGTGAGGAATCTTACGAAGAATCATTGACGACTCCCATTTCTCGCGCGCATCCATATCATTCAACCCCGTTGGTGATACATATGTAAAGACAGGCTTATCTACAACATCTTCTTTATCATAGTTGCGGATCTCACTTGCGTGGACGTGCTGTGTCTTAATACTGTATGCGGGATTTGCGACAAGAAACTTCTGGCGAAGGAGTTCTGTTGTGATGGCATTATCGCATCCACTCTTACCAAACGAAAATGCAAGATCACTCCATTTCCATGAGCGAGATTTTACGCTAGATGACCAGAGGACCCATGTATCCTGTGAATCGTCGCGTGGCCCGAAAATCTTTGATTCGCTACCATCCTCAGGTATATCCCAGCGCAAGAGGGATAAAAACCGATCCTTCAGATCAATCGACCACAAGAATCGTGTTGTTTCTTCTAGATAAATATCTGAGTTTGCGAACACGACAATCGTATCGGCAGGAACTTCATCATAGATTGTTCGAATCACCATTTCATACGTAAGACGTTTTCCTAGCACGCGTTCCTTGATCTTCTCCTTCGGATCATCGGGAAACTGGTCATAGAACTTGTCTTCATTGAGCAAATAGATTCGATCAATATAGCGACATTTCACATTTTCTGCGAGACAGCGATTGATTTCACGGCGGCGCTTGACTTGCTGCGGCATATAGTATTGCTGTATCAGCCAGAGTTGTGGTGGCTTCGCCGCGACGCCAGCATTAGTGATCTTCATTTGATTGAGTTCATCAGCACGAGCCGTAAACACAGTATCACTGAC
>Ga0114959_10002254_pt1 | contig 16069 bp, 16 predicted proteins | sample C_130625_EF_Meta_FD_87317 | JGI IMG/M metagenome (GOLD analysis project Ga0114959, IMG submission 87317) | Freshwater microbial communities from Lake Croche, Canada to study carbon cycling - C_130625_EF_MetaG | ecosystem: Environmental > Aquatic > Freshwater > Lake | place: Lake Croche, Canada...
CCGCTTGGGGCGCAGCTTCGAGTGCCAACAGTGCTTTTTTGATTGGGAGACCACCAGAAAAGCCACCGAGCCCCTGTGCGCTCACGACTCGATGACAGGGTCGAAGCAGAGGGAGGGGGTTTGCTCCACAGGCCGTGCCAACCGCACGAGTTGCTGACGGACGTTCGATCCTCTTCGCAATGTCGCCATAGGTGGCAACCTCACCGAAGGGGATCTGTTCGATCGCCGCCCACACCGCTTTTTGGAAGGGGCTGCCTCCTCTGTCCAGCGGAAGGTCGAAGTCTCGCCGATCCCCTGAGAGGAACTCGCAGAGTTCGAGCGCAGCTCGTGCGACCACTGGACTAGGTGTCGAAGACTCCACGTTCTCTGGCAGCTGATCGGGAAACCGAACGGAGAGGAGGACGTGATCATCGCCACCTACGGCAAACCTGCCTAGGTCTGAGTCAACCAGGGCCCAGGTAAGTGCGCTCATCAGGAGGCGAGGGTCACTCGCCCAGAGGAACCGGTGCTTGGCGCACGTGATGGGCGATGTCGCGCGGCAGCAACAGCAGCGTGGCGACGAATGCTGTCCCGGTGATGAAGGTGCCAACGAAGAATGCTGTTGCGTAGCCGTGAATGAGGGCGCTGGCCACATCGGGTTGCGTCGCCCCTCCGAAGGTGGGGTGATAGCCAAGCCGACTTGAGGTGGCGGAGACAGCGACGGTAGCGAGTACTGCGAGACCGAGCGACCCCCCAATCTGGCGAGAGGAATTGAGCATTCCTGAAGCAAGACCCGCCTTGTCCGGAGCGACGCCCGAGGTGGCCGCCGCAGCGAGTGGTCCAAACAAAAGCCCGAGGCCACTCGAGATAGCGAGCGACGCCGGCAGCACGAGGGAGAGGTAGGTACTTGAGGCATCGAGGTGAGAAAGGGCGAAGAATCCGATCGCCGTGACGCCAGTCCCAAGCAAGATCACTACCCACGCGCCAACTCGCTGAAGGAGCCTCGGCGCAATTTGGGAGAACAAGATGATTGCTCCGGCCATCGGTGCGAAGGCCAGTCCACTTCGCAGTGCGCTCCATCCGAGAACCTCTTGGAAATAAAGAGTGAGGAAGTACCACATCGAGAAGAAGGCAGCGCCCATGAGCAACATGATGAAGTTGGTGCTGTTGGAGCCTCGGTTGGCGAAGAAGGACAGTGGTACGAGTGGGTCGCTGGCCAGCCGAGCTTCCCAGAGTAGGAAGAATCCAAGAAGCACTGCTGCGCCCAGCAACCAACTCAGCGTTGTGGTCGAACCCCATGGGTGCTGGGAGGTCCCCACGATCCCGTAGACGAGGGATCCAAGACCTGAAGTCACGAGTAAGGCGCCGACAAGGTCCAACTTCTCACCCTCTTGGCGATGCTTCAGTTCGGAAATCGACCCAATGGCGAGGGCGAACACAGCGAGGCCGATGGGAATGTTGATGAAGAAGATCCAACGCCAGGAGAGCTCTGCGGTCAGCACGCCACCGAGGAGCGCCCCAGTGGCTCCGCCAGCTCCACCAACAGCGCCCCATGCAGCGAGCGCTTTTGGAAGTCGAGGTCCACGGAAGGTGGAAATGATGATGGTCAGGGTGGCTGGCGAGAGCAATGCACCACCAAGTCCTTGCACGACGCGCGCTCCCGTCAGCATGCCCGAGGTGGTAGCGATACCGCCCACAAGACTGGCAGCGGTGAAAAGAGCGGTACCCAGCAAGAAGAGTCGGCGTCGCCCGAAGAGGTCGGCAGCTCGGCCGCCGAGAAGGAGGAAGCCGGCAAAAGCGAGGACGTAGGCGTTCACCACCCATTGGAGGCCCGAGGGGGTGAAGTGGAGCTGGCGGCCGATAGAAGGGAGGGCAACATTCACGACCGAAACATCGAGGACCACCATAAATTGGCCCACACACGCCAATGCCAAAACAATGTTGTCATGGCGGCGTTGGACTTCTTCGGGACTTTTTTCCATCGTCTGAGCCTACGGGTGATTGAGCACGCGGCTGCTCGAAGCGATGTAGTAAGAAAAAGACGTGATTCTTGCTGTCCCTACTGAGGTTCGTACCGGGGAGTGCCGTGTGGCGCTCGTGCCTGAGATCGTGAAAAAGTTCGTTGCGGCAGGCATTGATGTTGTTGTCGAGTCAGGGGCAGGCGTCCTTGCCGCCTTCAGCGATGCGGCGTACGCCGAGGCGGGAGCTCGAATTGCCCCCGATGCTGGCGCCACCGTGGGAAGCGCAGACGTTGTGGTGAAGGTCAATGCGCCGACAGCTGCTGAAGCTGCCGGCTACAAAGATGGGGTCCTCGTTCTTTCGTTCCTCCAAGTGAGCCAATCCACCGAAGCCCTTAGTGCGCTGGTATCCAAGCAGGCCACCGCAGTCTCCTTTGACCTTCTTCCTCGAATCTCGCGGGCCCAGTCCATGGATGCCCTCTCAAGTCAGTCGCTGGTTTCGGGCTATCGAAGTGGACTTGCTGCCGCCGAAGCTCTTGCCCGTTTCTTTCCCATGTTCATGACGGCCGCCGGGACGGTGCCCCCTGCTCGGGTCCTTGTCATGGGAGTGGGCGTTGCCGGGCTTCAGGCCATTGCCACAGCGCGCCGCTTAGGCGCCAATGTGCTGGCCTACGACGTTCGAGCAGCAGCCAAGGAAGAAGCTGAGTCCTTGGGCGCAAAGTTCCTTGATCTTGGGGTTTCAGCAGAGGGTGCTGGTGGCTATGCCCGTGCGCTCACCGATGAGGAACTCGCCGCCCAGCAGGCTGCGTTGGCTAAAGAGATTGCTGGCGTTGATGTCGTGATTACCACTGCAGCAGTTCCTGGCCGAAAGGCCCCCATCTTGGTGACCACGACCATGGTCGAGTCGATGGGCCCCGGTTCAGTGATCGTCGACATGGCGGCAGATGGCGGGGGCAATGTTGAGTGCACAGTGGCCGGAGAGAACGTGCTGGTGAACCACTGCACGGTGATCGGTCTTTCGAACCCACCTTCGGGAATGCCAACACACGCCTCCTTCCTCTACTCCCGAAATGTGTTCAACCTGCTTGAGCTGTTCTTGGAGGAGGGAGCGCTTGCTCCGGACTGGACCGATGAGATTGTGATCGGCACCACTGTGCTGCGCGATGGTGCTGCGGCAAACGCTGCAGCCGCTGAGGCCTTGGGCGTGAGCCACGTGCCGATTGAGGTGCCGATCGTCGAGTCCCCTGAGGAGGCTTCAGCGTCGTGACCAACATGATCCTGCAGTACCTAACCGTCTTGTTGTTGGCGATTTTCGTTGGCATCGAGGTGATTTCAAAGGTCCCGAGTATTCTCCACACCCCGCTGATGTCGGGTTCGAACGCTATCCACGGGGTGATCATCGTGGGTTCGATGATTGTCCTTGGCAATGCTGATGGCGCCCTCCAGATCACCCTCGGCACCATTGCCGTCTTTCTGGCAACGCTTAACGTGGTGGGTGGCTTCACTGTCACTGACCGAATGCTTGGCATGTTCAAGACGAAGCCCGAAGATCGAAAGAAGAATGAGGTGGCCAAGTGAGTCGGGGCACCATTCTCGAACTCTGCTATCTCTTTGCAGCGCTGACCTTCATCTTGGCGCTCAAAGGCCTCTCGAATCCCCGCCGGGCTCGTTCAGGGAACTTCATTGCCATGATCGGTATGGCCGTGGCAATTGTGGCGACCTTCTTCCAGCCGAACCTCCATCACATCGTCCCGATGATTGTGGCCATGGTGGTGGGTGCAGCCATCGGTATTCCCACCTCACGCTTCGTAAAGATGACTGCGATGCCCCAGCTCGTCGCCATCTTCAATGGGGTGGGCGGTGGTGCAGCTGCGCTGGTTTCAATCACGGAGTTCATTCGCATTAGCCCTGAAAAGCCCGCAACCTACGTGGTGTTCGAAGTTCTCCTGGGCGTCCTTATCGGTACGGTCTCCTTCTCGGGCTCTGCCATTGCGTTTATCAAGTTGCAAGAACTCATCACCGGCAGGCCCATTACCTATCCCGGTCAACAGGTCATCAATGCTCTGCTGGGCCTCGCCGCTATTGCCCTGATCATCATTGCGCTGATGACCTCGTCGACTTCGGTCATGTGGATCTTGTTGGCAGTTTCCTTCATCATCGGAATTGCCGTCGTCCTTCCGATTGGTGGAGCCGACGTTCCCGTATTGATCTCCTTGCTGAACTCTCTCACTGGTATTGCCGTTGCGGCGTCTGGCTTCACCCTCGACAACAACATGCTGATCATTGCCGGCACCTTGGTGGGCGCTTCCGGTCTATTGCTGACCCTCATGATGTGCAAGGCAATGGGACGCTCGCTCCCCAACATCCTCTTCTCGGCGTTTGGCAGCGCCGGTGGTACTGGCGGTGCAGCTTCGGGCGAGCAACGTCCGGTGAAATCCTCCAGCCCTGAAGATATTGGTGTCATGTTGGCCTACGCCAACAAGGTGGTCATCATCCCCGGCTACGGGCTGGCAGTCGCTCAGGCGCAGCACACCATTCGTGAGTTGGCCGACGAACTTGAAGCGAAGGGAATTGACGTCTTCTACGCCATTCACCCCGTCGCTGGTCGCATGCCCGGTCATATGAACGTGCTCCTGGCTGAGGCCAACGTGCCCTACGAAAAATTGCTTGAGATGGACGAGGCGAATCCGCAATTGTCCCAATGTGATGTGGCGCTCGTTGTGGGCGCCAATGACACGGTGAACCCAGCCGCCCGAGAGCCAGGCAGCCCTATTTCGGGGATGCCGATCATCAACGCAGACGAGGCGGGTCAGGTCGTCTTCTTGAAGCGCTCCATGCGCCCGGGTTTTGCCGGTATCGAGAATGAGTTGCTCTATAACGACAAGACCACCCTTGTTTTCGGTGACGCGAAGGAAACGCTCACCAAAATGGTGGCCGCTGTTTCTGCCTCCTAAGGCCTGGTCCCCTCAGCGGGGAAGGGTTCCTAGGATCAGAGAGATGGAGACCATGCTCAACGAGAGCCAGCGAGCGGTATTTGCCGAGCAGGGGTGGCTGTTGCTCCCTGGCCTGTGCATCGAGCAGCTCGGATCAATCCTTGGCGAGATCGATCGGCTGAGTCGTCCTGGCGCTCCTGACGTCCTCCGGCATGATGAGCGAACGAGTGAAGGCCAGGTGCAGCTGGCCCGACTTGAGCGCCTCGCCGATGCCTCACCGTTGCTCGGCGCACTCATGACTGATGGCGTGTTGGCCCGTGTCGCTGAGGAGCTTCTTGGAGAGCCGGGATCGCTCTTCAAAGACAAGGCCAACTTCAAGCTGGCCGGAGGGGCCGGATTCTCCGTACATCAAGACCTCCCCGCCTATCCGGGGGTGAGCCAGGTGGTTTCTGCCATGGTGGCCCTTGATGCGTCGGATGAAGGAAACGGCTGTCTTGAATGCGTGAGTGGTGCGCACCACAGTGTCCTAGAACAAGATGAGCGGGGTTGTGTTGCCGAGGCCGTAGCGGCAGAACTTGTGTTTCTCTCTGTTCCCATGGCCCCGGGGGACGCGTTGTTTTTCCATGGTCTTGCACCACATCGTTCCGCACCAAATCGTTCTGAGCACAATCGGCGGGCGTTGTTCCCGACCTGGGCCCCAGCGAGTGAGGGCGATCTTCGCGGGGCGTATTACGAGACCAAATTGGCAACCTTCGCAGCAGGAGAGGCCATCGGTACGAAGCAGATTTCTCTGATCGGCGACTTCGAAGGAGAGCTCGTATGACCTCCGCTGTTGAGCTCACAAGCGTTGAAGAGGTGTTCGGCCTCTTTGCGACCAAAGGGCAAGGGACCTACGGCGAAAACATCACACAGCTTGAGCATGCGCTTCAATCGGCTGCGTTAGCCGCTGAGCGAGGGCTGTCCGAGGAGATGATCGCGGCATGCCTGTTACATGATCTCGGACACCTTGTGGTCGACGTACAGAATGCTGAGGACGCGGACCTTGAGCAGCACGATGATCGGCACGAAGCTACAGGAGCGCGCCTGCTCGCTTCGCTTTTTGGTGCCAATATTGCTCGCCCCGTTGCACTGCACGTGGTGGCCAAGCGTTGGCGCGTCGCCACTGATCCTTCCTACGTGACGTCCCTCTCCTCAAGTTCGAAGGCCACCTTGATTGCCCAGGGTGGGCCACTGGACCCCGCAGCCTGTGGGCGATTTGAGGCCACCATCGCTTTCGAGGACGCAGTGGAGCTTCGATCCATTGACGATGAGGCGAAGGTGCCGGGCCTCAAGGTACCTGGGCTCGATACCTATCGGCCGCTTCTGGAAGGCCTGATCCAGAAATGAACGTGCTCTTTGTCACCATCGATCAGTTACGAGGTGACTCACTCGGACTAGCGGGGCATCCCTTGGTCGAGACGCCCAACCTTGATCGACTTGCAGGGGAGGGGGTGTACCTGTCCCGACACTTCTCGCAGGCAGCGCCATGCTCACCGGGTCGGGCGTCGTTGTATACCGGGATGTACCAAATGAACCACCGGGTGGTGGCGAACGGCACACCGCTTCCCTCGGGCCTCGACAATCTTGCCTTGGTAGCTCGTCGGGCGGGGTACGTCCCGACACTCTTCGGCTATACCGATCAAGGTCTCGATCCACGAGATGCTCAAGGTGAGGCGGATCCGCGACTGGACTTCTACGATGGTCTTCTTCCCGGCATCGAAGTTGGATGCTGGCTTCCCGATAACGCATCACCGTGGGTAGAGGACTTGGCCCGTCGCGGCATTGATGTCTCGGGAGGAGCGAAGGAGCTCCTAGCAACCGAAGGTCAACGCCCCGCAGAACTTTCTCTGGCATCGTTCCTGACCGATCAATTCCTGGCCTGGCATGAGAACCAGGAGGAAGGTTGGTTCGCTCACCTTTCATTTTTACGTCCACATCCGCCCTACGTGGCTGCGGGGCAGTGGGCGCAGCGTTATAACCCTGCGGATGTGCCGCTTCCCATTGAGCCGGCCTCAGAGGAGATGCGCCACCCACTTCATTCAGCAGCACTCAAGTTCGATGCAGCACAAGCTCCGAGTGACGAGGGGCTGCTGCGCGAAATGCGGGCTCAATATTACGGCTGCATTTCTGAGGTGGACCTCCAGATTGGCCGAGTTCTCGACAGACTGCTGAGAAGTGGCGAGGACGACGAGACCCTCATTGTGATTACGGCTGATCATGGCGAGCAACTCGGCGACCATGGCCTGAAGGAGAAGCTGGGATTCTTCCCCGAAAGTTTTCATATTCCGTGCCTCTGGGTTGATCCCCGCCACCCCGAGTGGGCGGGCACAAAAATTGAGCGGCCGACCGAGAATGTGGACATCCTGCCCTCCTTGGCCGTAGCCCTCGGTCTTGAGGCTCCTGCTCAATGCGATGGCCGGATCCTCCAGCCGCTCTTTGAGACTCCTGACATGGCATGGCGAGAAGCCGTGCACTACGAATGGGACTGGCGAGACCTGTTCATTGAATCGGCGGGGCTGCCGTGGCCCTATGACCGCTCATTGTCGACGATGAATTTAGCCACCACGCTGGCGGAGGACTTTGCCTACGTGCGCTTCGGGGACGGCTCGCATCTCTGCTTTGACCTCGTCGCCGACCCAACGTGGCGAACCACCACTGAAGATCCGGCAGTGCTGCTCAAAGCAATGGATCTCCAACTTGCCTGGCGACAGACGCATCTCCGGCGTGAACTTACTGATCTGCTCCTGCGACCGAGCCGGCCGGGTCGGTGGCCCGCAGTGGGCGAGGCGGAAGCAGAAACTGCTTCCCACGCAGCCTCAGGTTGAGACCCTTTGTCATCTCGCCAAGCTCATTGTCACTGTTGGCAACCTTCCAGGCCACATCAAATGATTCCTCATCGGTGAGGTTGACCGCCCGGTCGTTGACATCGAGGAACACCACTGTTGCAAGCCAGGCACATCATCTGGTCCCGCCAACCAGCGCACGATGCCTGGCGAGAGAATGGGTAGCGCTGGGCATTGGATCGAAACTGTTTCCTCAAGTTTCTGACCTCCGGCATCGATCGAGGTCGGCATAAGGCTGAGTGGCGAGGTTCGAGGTCGCCGGCGGGTTCGATGCAAAGGTTTCGGATGATGAAAATCATGTCCTCGAGCTGGAGATACGAAACCTCCCTCACTCAGTACCGAGTCGGTCGAGAACTTCGTCCCAGTGTGTCGGTCAGAGGATGCGACGCTCCCGCTCGGTGGCGGTATCAAGGGCAGCAACGATTGATGGGTCGAGGTCGACGACCGCCTGGGCATTGGCGGTTACCTGCTCAGGGGTGGAAGCTCCGGCAATGACGCTGGAAACTTGGCAACGACTCAGGAGCCATGAAAATGCCAGGGTCAACATCGGAACGTTGAATTCTTCCGCCACCTGGCGCACAGCTTCAACGGTGTCGAGGATGGCGTCGGAGAGCCAATGGGCAGTTCGCTCGGCGGGCATCAGCGCCAAGCGAGCTCCTTCGGGGAGCGGTTGGCCCTTCTTGTATTTACCGGTCAGCAATCCGTTCGCCAAGGGGTAATAGGGCAGGAGCCCAGCGCCTTGACGATCAAGTTCGCTCAGTAGTCCCTCCTCGGGTTCTCGCCAAAGCAGTGAGTACTGATTCTGCACGGAGATGAACTTCGCTTCCGCTCGAGCGGTGTTGGCCTCTTCGAGCATCGGAGCATCGAAATTCGAACAGCCGAGCGTGCGAACTTTCCCCTCCTCGACCAGTTCGGCCATCGCCCCCAGGGTGTCGGCGAGAGGAATGGTGGGATCGGGGACGTGGAATTGGTAGAGGTCGAGATAGTCGGTGTTCAATCGCCGGAGGGAGCCCTCGCAGGCCCGCTTCACATAAGCAGGCGAACCGCCACCGGGCTCGTCGAGGCAGGGCATCCCGAACTTGGAGGCCACCAGTACTTCGCTTCGTCGGCTGCCAAGGGCGCGACCCAAGAGCACCTCGGACTCGGTAGCGCCATAAATATCGGCAGTATCAAAGAAGTTGATTCCGGCCTCCAGCGCAGCATCGACCACGGCGGTGGTTCCGGCTTGGTCGAGGCGAGAGCCAAAGTTGTTGCATCCCAAGCCCACCAGAGAGGTAGACAAAGGCCCAAGGGTGCGGGTTGAAAGCATGGCCCGAGCCTAGAGGGTGCTCTCCACCCCTAGGGTGGGTGATCGTGAGCGCCGAGCACCATGAAGCACCCCTCGACGGCGATCCGCTTCGTTACCACGCTCGACGCCTTCCCACGCCTTCCAAGGGCGAGTTGGCTCGGCGAGGGGCCAAGATTGCCACCTCCTTCACACGGCGCTTTGCCAAGGTGGGACTGCGCCAGGTTCGCCACGCCCGTGAGGGCGTTTTGAGCCCCGAGGAATTTGCTCGGCCCCTTCGCCTGGCCTTCGAAGACGTTGGTGGCACTTTCATCAAGTTCGGCCAAATCCTTGCTTCCTCTCCGGGCTTGTTCGGCGCCGAGGTAGCCGATGAGTTCCGCTCCTGCCTCGATACAGGCCCGCTCGTGCCCTTTGAAGAAGTTCGTCGCCGAGTTGAGGACGATCTCGGCCGTACGTTGGAAGAAGCGTTCGCAACGTTTGAGCGTGAGCCCATTGGGCGCGCCTCGATTGCCGTCGTGCATAAGGCCACGCTCCATGACGGACGGGTGGTCGCCGTCAAGGTGCTTCGTCCCGACATTGAGCATTTAGTGGCAACAGATCTGGATCTGATGGAGCCGACCTTCGAGTTGCTGGCCCGCCAGACAGGTGCTCAGTTAGCGGGGGCAATCTTTCAACAGCTCGATGGGTTCCGCCTTCAAATTGGCGAGGAACTCGACCTCCGAAATGAGGCCCGAGCCCTGACGCATTTCCGGGAGCTCAACGAAGGCTATTCGTTCGATCTCATCGCCGTCCCTGAGCCGTACCCCGAACTCTCTGGACCCAATGTCCTGACCATGGAGTTTTTGGATGGCGTTGCTGTTGATGATTTCGAAGCCTTGGCAGAACTGGGCCTTGACGTTGCGCCACTGATTGATCAGCTCATTCGAGGTTTCTTCCTTTTTACGGTGAAGCACCGGATGTTCCACGGTGATGTGCACGCCGGGAATCTGCTCCTCCTCAAAGACGGTCGGATCGGTGTCCTCGACTGGGGGATTGTTGGGCGCTTGGACGACGAAACTCATTGGTTCTTGGTCCGGATGCTCGCTGCGGTGCTGGGTGAGGAGGCTGCCTGGGATGACGTGACCGCACATCTGGTCAAGACCTATGGCCCCGCTATCGGGGAAGCCATGGGCATGGACGATGCTCAGCTTCAGACCTTCCTGCGAGCCATGATCGAGCCCATCTTGCTCAAGCCCTTCGGTGAGGTTTCCTTCGCTGAAATGATGAATGCCACCCAGGTGCAGGTGGCACAAGCTCATGGAGTGGAGTTCCAGTCACTCGGGCTTCGGGCACTGATCAAGAGAATCCGCTTGCAACGACGGATTCACAAAATGGCCACTGAAACTGGTGGACTGATGTCGGACTTCGATCGGGGCTACTTCCTTCTTGGCAAGCAGCTCATGTATTTCGAGCGCTACGGCAAGTTGTTCTTGGCCGAAGCTCCGATTCTCTCGGATCGTGACTTTATTGCCACGCTGCTCGAAGAGGCAGGCGACTTGAAGCGTCCAGGAACCACAACGCCGAAGGCGTAGTTGCGGTCCTGCTCTTGGCAATCCCTGACCGCTAGAACCCCTTCGCAAACAGGCAGAGAGCCAACTACCGAGGCGTGGAGTGCCTTGGTGGCTACCCGGTGAAGCGAAGCCCAGTGAGCGTCACCGGGAGGGCATTCCATCCCGAGACAGGCCCTCCTGGGACCTCATAGTCGAATGCCACTTGATCATTGGATCCAAGTCCGATCAGGCGAGCGTTCCCGTCGGTGTCAGCGGCGTAGTCAATGAGTTTTGAGTTGCCTACTTGATAGACACTCGAGCAGATGGGGGAATTGATATCGAAATTGTGGTTGTAGGCCCAGGTCATAGTGGCTGTCTTGGCAACCTCATCGATGGCGTATTCCCGTGGAGCGGAATATGACCGTGAAATTCCCGCTGGGTTCTGATTCCCGCTCTGAAGGCCATCGTCAAACAGCAAAAGATGATTATTTGGGGTGATGGAGAGAGCGTGCTGGCCAATAGGCGCGATGGTGAGCCCATCGCCAAGGGCTAAGGCCAACGGATGAAGCGCCAGGCCAGTTTGGTACCAGGCTTTATTGGTGTCGCCCAAGATCCATTTGAGGGCTTTGGTCCGGTAGTCAATACCCACCACAAAGTTTTCACGGCTGGACACGACGAGTTCGTTCCGTGCTGGCCAATACGTAGCGGAGTTGTTATGAAACCAGTCATTGGTTGGTCGTAACCATGAATCAAGCAGCGGATTTGAGTTCGCGCACTCAGTGGTGACCACCGATGGATCGGCAAGATTGCAGTGGGATTGAATGTACTGGCGAAAGATTGAAACTAAATCGAAAGTTTTACGTACGTCCCCGTTCGGAGCGACTGAAAGGATGGTTGACTCAACCGCTGTGTTGGTGTCGACGTCTATCAACATTGCCCCGTTCTTACCGGGGTCAATGTTGTGGTGACTGATGAGCGTCACATTGTTCGGTGCACCGCTGTAGTCACCAACGGTGGTTGAGGTTCCGTCAAGGGTCTGGGTAAAGAGTTGGGTGCCATTTCCTTGGCCAAGAAAGAACTGCTGATTTATGAAGGCTGAGGCCTGTGACACCGAGGGCATGGTGCCCGCCCAGCGAACGTTGCCGTCGATATCCATAATGATCGGCGAGTCGGAGCAGTTCCACGTCTTGAGCATGAAATAGCTGTACCCGAGGGCAACTGCACTGTCTCGAGGTGTATTGATTTGCATTGCGTTGTAGTTCGAACACCTCGTGTACGGCGAGGTAGAGACAGACACGGAGAGCTTGGTGCTTCGTGTGGTGATCATGGCCCTCGGAGGTGCCGTTTGGCGTACTGGCGACGCGGCCGTATGCGTTGCAGTGAGTTTCACGGTATTGGTGGCATCGGGATAGAGCCCCCACACAGGAACGGAGATGGTCTGCGTGTCGGCAAGTAACCAACCCCGATTTTGGAGATAGGCCCGATCGAAGGTGGCCGAGATTGGCGTCGCAGTTGCGCCCACCCTCGGGACAATGGTGAAACTCACCGAGCTGAGTGAACTGAACTGCGGGTCGTGAAGGGGAATGGTTTGGATAAAGACGGTCGGTCCCTCAACAGGCGTTCCGGCACTTAGGGCGGTGGAGAGGGCCGCCCCCGCAGCTTGAGGGCCTAAAGGAGGCAGCACGCCAAAGGTAAGCCCCAGCCCGGCGCAAAGGAGTGAAATCACCCGTGGTTTCGAAATGCGGAGAGAAGGAATGCGAAATGACATACGCCAACCCTAACGGTGCGGTCACGAAAAGGGGTCTCGGCCCCAACAACTTTGGAACTCCTGAGGGGGTCCAAAGGTTGACAGTGCCCCCGGTAGCATCAAGGTACAGAATCTTTTGAAAAGGAACGAGAACATGCGAATTGTTGTTGACTTCGAGGCCTGCACTTCGAATGCCATGTGCATGGGTGTCGCACCGTCCCTGTTCGAAGTACGAGACGACGGTTTTCTCTACGTGCTCAATGAAACACCCTCCGAAAATGAGCGTGCGCTGGTTGAATTGGCTGTGAACGCGTGTCCGAATCAGGCCATCTCAATCGCTGAGGATGTATGAGTTTCCGAGTTCGCTTCGCTCCCTCTCCGACGGGCTACTTTCACGTTGGTTCGGCTCGTACCAGCCTCTTTAACTGGCTGTTCGCTCGCCAGAACAATGGGACCTTCGTCCTCCGCATTGAGGACACTGACGCCGAGCGGGGTCGCCAGGAATGGCTGGATGGGATTATCTCGGCGATGGAGTGGTTGGGCCTCTCGGCCGACGAGGGACCATTTCGCCAGTCCGAGGCCGAACCACGACATCGTGATCTCGCCGATCGCCTCTACGACGCTGGCTATCTCTACGCATGCGATTGCTCCCGAGAGGAGATCGATACTCGCACCAAGGAGAATAAGACTCCCGGCTACGACGGCCATTGTCGAGATCGGGACGTACCCCGCACCGAACAGACTGCACTTCGCTTCAAGGTGCCACACGACCAAGGCGAAACCATCGTCGACGACATCATCCGAGGACGAGTGTCCTTTCCGCACTCGGCGATGGATGACTTCGTGGCTGTGAAGTCCACGGGTTCACCGCTTTTTGCCTTGGCGAACGCTATCGATGATCGAGACATGCGGATCACTGACATCATCCGAGGCGAGGACCTCCTTCCGACCACGCCGAAGCAACTGCTGCTCTGGGCAGCATTAGATGACGTGGACGAAATTGTTCCCCTCCCCCGCTTTGCCCATTTGCCCATGTTGGTGAACGAACAGCGGAAAAAGCTCTCCAAGCGCAAGGATCCAGTGGCGGTTGAGTCCTATCGCGACCAGGGCTTTCTCTCCGGTGCATTCGTGAATTATTTGGCCCTGCTCGGTTGGGCTCCGAAAGACGACACCGAGATGTTGAGTCGCGATGAGCTTGTCGCTCAGTTCCGTTTGGACGAGGTTCAGCACTCTCCCGCCTTTTTCGATGTGGCGAAGCTCACCCATATGAACGGTGAGTACATCCGAGCCCTTTCGGTCGAGGGTTTCGTGGACGCAGTGGCACCATGGGTGAGCCCCGAGAATGCCCCATGGTCTCCTGAGGGGTATGCCACGCCGTGGCCTGCTGAGAAGTTCGACCCAGCGATGTTTGAAGCCATGGCGCCGCTGGTGCAGGAGCGAATCGCAGTGCTTTCTGAGGCTCCTGCCATGGTGGACTTCCTTTTTCTCGCTGAGCCCCCCTTTGATGAGGGAGCGGTGACCAAGGTGCTCAAAGCCGAGAATGCCCCGAGCATTCTCGAAGCGGCGATGGGGGCCTTTGCTGAGGCACCGTTCGATGCCCCGGCATTGCATGCAGCCACGCTTGGCTTTTCTGAAGCACTCGGATTGAAGTTGCGTATCGCACAGGCCCCAGTGCGAGTGGCGGTCACCGGTCGCTCCGTGGGACCCCCGCTCTTTGAATCGATGGCAGTACTGGGCCGAGATGAGGTTCAGCGTCGACTTACTTCGGCACTGGCGATTGCTCGGAGCTGATGCTCTTTCCATTCAAAATCCTGTTGAAGCTTGCCTCTGTGCTTGTCGCAGCGGTGGTTCTCTACTTTGTCGTCACCGGCGTGCAGGTCTGGCTCACCGGCCGTGAGCACAGTTCTCAGAACACAGATGCCATGGCGGTCTTTGGATCGGCTCAGTATGACGGCACCCCTTCGCCAGATCTGCAGGCTCGGCTCGACGACGCCCTGACCCTTTTTCGCCAAGGTCGGGCACCGATAATCGCGGTGACCGGTGGCAAGCGAGAGGGAGATCGGTTCACTGAGGCCCAAGTCTCTGCGGGATACCTCGCTGCTCGAGGCGTGCCGCGCTCGGCGATCATTGAGGGTGGGGGAGACGACACTTTTCAGAACATGCAATCAGTCACCCCACCGCTTGTGGCCAGGGGGGTCAAGACCCTTCTCGTGGTGACTGATCCCTTCCACGAGGATCGAGCCATGGCTATCGCTTCGACCTTTGGATTCACCCCATTGCCAGCCCCCGCAACCGCGTCACCGCTCACCGGAGGGCGTGCTTTCACCTATTACCTCCGAGAGACGCTGGCGGTAGGTCTGGGACGTATCGTCGGCTACGGAAACCTTTCTTCACTGTCGCACTAGGGTCGGGAGGGCTTGTGGGCCCCCGTGGTGGTTCGGGTAAGATCTCCATCTCACCTTTCGGGGGTAGTTCAATTGGCAGAACAACGGACTCTGAATCCGTACGTTGGAGGTTCGAGTCCTCCCCCCCGAGCTGCGGCACCCGTGAGGGTCCCGTCGAGGTCCCATCGTCTAGAGGCCTAGGACATCACCCTCTCAAGGTGGAGGCACGGGTTCGAATCCCGTTGGGACTACTCAAAGAAAGCCCTGCTTCAGCAGGGCTTTCTTTTTTGGCGTGACCATCGACGAGACGCCTCTCGCTGCGCTTCCTACTCTTTCGCTCTTGATTGATGTGTCGGAGCACACAGTGGACTCAACGAACAAGATAAACGTGGACTTGCCATTTCGGGTGGGGAGAGCGGGACTCGTTTTCCTCTGCATTTGCAGAGCGGTCGGCGTGATCAAGATCTGATCCGTACGAGCCATTCTCCAATGGCGTAGGTGGCGAGAGCAGCGTGACCTAGCGCCCGGTGCGCTCCCGATGTGAACATCCTGGCCAACAGCAGGGGCGCCGTTGGCCCTCTTCGAGCTCCTCTTGAGTCCGTCGAATTCTGCGCTCTCGAGTTGCTGGCTGTTTGGCATCCTCAACCCAGCAGATGAACTCATTCCGCGCAAGGGGTGTGATGTCCGTCCAGGCCTCAAGGGCTGTGGGATTGACTAAGAGGGCGGAGCGAAGGTCTTCAGGAAGTTGATGGACGACACCCCCCGGAAGTCGCGCGCTCACCATGTGCTCCACATTACTGAGGGTCTGTGAGGTTCGCCTTTACGTCTGAGGTTCGGAGCGGCTCGCTCCCTCAAATTGTCGCGGAGCCCACGATTCGAGGGAGCGAGCGTCAATCATGAGGTTTGTTCAAAGAACCAGAATGCATTAGTGCACATTTCACAGTTCTGGTACCGGAACGACTCACCTTTCTTGGTAGGGTACAGTGTCCGGATTCCCAGTTGTCGGCCTACAGGAAGCAATGGGGTTATGACGAACCGCCTCTCGCCAAATTCTCGGCTCTTTCGAAACGCGATCATTGTCGCAACAGCATTTGCCATTGTCGGTGTGATGACGTTGCCAAGACTTTCCAGTGCAATCACGGCTTCTCAAACTGCTGTCACCTCAATAACCGTTGGCAATGGTCCAGGAGGCGTCGCCGTGAGCCCAGATGGATCGAGTGTGTGGGTGGCGAATGGAGGAGACGGTAACGTCTCGCGGATCAGCACCTCCACCAACCTTGTTACCAACACGATCACTGTTGGCTCTGCCCCCATCGGCGTCGCCATCAGCCCTGATGGATCGAGTGTGTGGGTGACGAACCAAGGTTTAAAC
>Ga0114959_10002255_pt1 | contig 16067 bp, 19 predicted proteins | sample C_130625_EF_Meta_FD_87317 | JGI IMG/M metagenome (GOLD analysis project Ga0114959, IMG submission 87317) | Freshwater microbial communities from Lake Croche, Canada to study carbon cycling - C_130625_EF_MetaG | ecosystem: Environmental > Aquatic > Freshwater > Lake | place: Lake Croche, Canada...
AGTCATGAACAACGAATTTGGACTCATCAATTTATGGACCGAGGGCGACGGCGTCACCCGCTTTGTGGCGCTTTTGTTGCTGGCCATGTCGCTGGCGTCTTGGGTGGTCATCATCTTGAAGTCACTCAACCTGTTCACCGCGCAAAAGCAAGCCTCGCGCATTGAAGCGTTTTGGCACAGCCCCAATGTGGCAGGTGGCCTGCAGGCTTTAGGCAATGAAGCGAACAACCCGTTCAGAGCGCTGGCCTTGCGCGGCCAAGAAGCTTTGGCGCATTTGAAAACCAGCACCTCGCAGCCCGAACTACTTAAAGAGCTCGACACCAGCGACTGGGTGACACGAGGCTTGCAAAACGCGATTGATGACGCCACCGCCGAGTTGCAATCGGGTATGGCAATTTTGGCGTCTGTGGGTTCCACGGCCCCATTTGTGGGTTTGTTTGGCACGGTTTGGGGCATTTACCACGCGCTCATGCAAATTGGCATGGCCGGTCAGGCCACCATAGACAAAGTGGCGGGTCCGATTGGCGAAGCGCTCATCATGACCGCGCTGGGCTTGGCGGTGGCCATACCTGCGGTGCTGGGCTACAACGCCTTGGTGCGCGGCAACAAGTCGGTGATCACCCGCATGAACCGCTTTGCCCACGACCTGCATGCCTTGCTGATGACCGGCTCGCGTGTGAAAGCCAAGGGGTAGACCATGGCCTTCGGTACCCAAGACAACACGGACGAAGTGATGAACGAAATCAATATGACGCCGTTGGTGGACGTCATGTTGGTCTTGCTCATCATCTTCATCATCACCATTCCGGTGATGAAGCATGCGGTCAACATCGAGTTGCCGCGCGCCAGCAACCAACCGCAAGACGCCAAGCCGCAAACCATTCGCTTGACGGTGGACGCCGAGGGCAAGTATTTTTGGAACGATGCTGCGGTGGACGATGCCAAGTTGCAAACCCTGTTGCAAGAAGCCGCACAAAAGAAGCCTCAGTCGCCCCTGCACATTCGCGGCGACCGCGCCGTGCGCTACGAGCGTGTCGCCCAAGCCATGGCCGCTGCCCAACGCGCAGGCATGACACAAATTGGTTTCATCACTGAACGCACCACTCCCTAAGGAAAAACCATGGCCAGCGCAACACCTTTCAACTTCGACAACCTCATGCCTGGCTTTGATTTTTTAAAGCAATTTGCCGCTGCTGGCGGGCCTGCGGGCATGCCCCAAGCCGCGCAATGGGTGACGCCTACCTTGGACCCCAAGGAGCTGGAAAAACGCATTCAAGAATTGAAGTCGGTGCAGTTTTGGTTAGACCAAAATGCCAAGGCTTTGAGCGCCACGATTCAAGCGCTGGAAGTGCAGCGCATGACGCTTGAAACATTGCAAGGCATGAACTTAGGCGCGGCCGATGTGGCCGCAGCCATGAAGGGGCAAAGCAACAGCTCACCTGTGGACCCCATGCAATGGTGGAGCGCTATCAGCGAGCAGTTTCAAGGCATTGCCGCCAAAACCATGCAAGAGATGCAAGAGCACAGCGCCTCGTTTTCAAAAGCCAGCCAAAGTAAACCCGCCAAAACTGCAGCGGCAAAAAAATCCACCAAACCAGCCGCTAAAGCTCGCGCTGAAACGAGAACCAGCGCGGCAAAAACCAAGCGCTAACTGCAATACACCTTGGCAGTTATGGGGGTGTAAATACCGCTGGTTAAAAGCCCCAGCAACCAGTTCAACGGGGTTAGAACCCGCTCAACTTTGGCGACACGGTTGGCGCCACCACACACCTCAGCCGCGTTCAGTGTTTGGGTTTGACCCAGGCCCTGCACAAAAAAAGTTTGCATTTCTTCTTGTTTCAAGGAAGAGTTGCCATTTTGGAGTACGACGCTTTGTGTGGCGCAAGCGCAAAGCGTCAAACACAATGCCAAGCAATAGATATAGCGTTTCATGGAAAGTCCTTCATCAAGGCAAACAAGTGATGTCAATGTGGCGTGGTGTCTAGATGCCAAGGGTCACAATGGACAAAACCACATTGCCGGCGGTTTGGGAGGTGGCCACTCTGGCTACCTTTTTGGCATCGCCACAGGCCTGTGCACCATCAACCTGCACTTCTTGGCCTATACCGCCCACCCAAAAAGTTTGGTTTTCAGAAAATAAGGCAGGCTCACCGTTGGCGCTGGCGATGTCAAATTGCTGGGTTGCGCAAGCGCTCAGCAGAAAAACCAGACCAAGCAAGGCCGTGACACGTCTCAACATAAATAACTCCTAAGTAATATGAAAATACCCAATAAATAGATGATACACATTAATTAAGTTTAATTTAATAAAAAATTGAGGCCCTGATAAAGTCAGGGCAACAATGAAAATTTTCGCAATGATGGCCGCCTTAGTTCTCGCTCTTTCCCTTTATTTGGCTTGGACGCCAGAACTGTCCCGTGAGGCTTTGTTGCAAAGCTATTCCCGCGCCACAACTTCGTTAGTGAAGGTAAATGAGCAAACTGTTTTTGTGCAAGACAGCGGCCCTAAAGATGCCCCAAGCTTGGTTTTGTTGCATGGCTTTGGGGCGAGTTTGCAAACCTGGGATGCTTGGGCTTTTGAACTTGAAAAAGACAGACGTGTGTTGCGCTTTGATGTCCCTGGGTTTGGTTTAAGCGGGCCCGCCGCCAACAACGATTATTCCGACGCGGCCGATGTGGCCCGCTTGCTGGCCTTGCTTGATCAACTCGGCTTGCAGCAAGTGGCCTTGGGCGGGCATTCCATGGGCGGGCGTATCGCTTGGAATTTTGCAGCGGCTCACCCAGAGCGCGTGAGTCATCTCATCTTGGTGTCACCCGATGGTTTCCCCGACCCGAACTCCAAATCTGAAAACACCTACAAGGTTTCGCCTTTCTTGGGGCTGATGAAGTACAGCTTGCCCACATGGGCTTTGAAAATGGGCGTGGCGCCTGCCTACGGCGATGAAAGCCTGTTGACGCCGCAGGTCATGCGTCGCTACCACGACATGATGCGCGCACCGGGTGTTCGCGCTGCTGCGATGGAGCGCATGCGGCAAAGCCGCAATACCAACCCCCTGCCGCTTTTGCAAAGCCTGAAGATGCCCGTGCTTTTGGTTTGGGGCGAGAAAGACGCGTTCATACCTATTAGCAATGCGCAAGATTATTTGAAGGCCATACCGCAGGCCACCTTGGTCAGCGTGCCCCATGCGGGCCATGTGGTGCATGAAGAAGCGCCCATGGCTTCGGTGCAAGCAGTGCAGGCGTTTTTGGCTCAATTTAAAACTGAAATTTGACGCCCAAGGTCCAGTAATTCTTTTTATCTTGGACGCGGTAACTGCCATCCAATTGAACATCCTTGAACAGCTCTGTGCGCGCGCCTATGGCCATGATGTTTTTATCGCCTTCTTGGCGTAGCCACTCGGCATGCGGCGTGAAGTTATCTAAGGGGTATTCATAAGCCAAGCCGGTCAATTGTTTAGATGACACGTCCCGCTCTTTGACCAAACCCACATTCACATGGACAGCGCCCCATTGGGGTGAATGACAGCTCAAAATGCCTCATCCGTAAACTGTGTAGGCATTGTTATTTTGCACAGAGCTTCTACCCAAGGTGGCGCCTGTGTTGCATCCATCGTCTTTGGGCGATGTAAATAGCTTTTTCACCTGAAGGCTGTAAGTGGTCTCGCCGCTGGCTTTGCTTTTGGCAAATGCTGCGCCCAGTTCTAAATCAGCTATGGGGGCAAAAGCTGGCGCCACATTGAAAGTTCGTCCTTCAGTGTCATACCAACTTTCTGCATGACCATGACCGGACTCATTGGTGGCGGCATCATCCACCAGCAGTGGCCGGCCAGCACCCGCAACAGCTGGAAAAATACAAACAAATAAAACACACAAGGGTTTTGTAAAGGAAGTTGATGTCATTTGTTTAGGTTCAATTTAATGAGTACTTTTAAATTATCATTCAATAATGAAGCTACACATTGCCAATAAAAACTATTCTTCTTGGTCTCTGCGCCCTTGGGTGCTGATGAAAACCTTGGGGCTGCCGTTTGAAGAATCCGTGCACCCCTTTCCTTTGAATGGCGGGCCGACCGGCTTCGATGCGTTCTCGCCCACCAGCAAAGTGCCGGTGTTGGAGGATGGCGAGCACAGCATTTGGGACAGCTTGGCCATCACTGAATATTTGGCAGAGCAACACCCTTCCATCTGGTCAGAAGATAAAACGGCCCGTGCTTGGGCACGCAGCGCAGCCGCCGAAATGCATTCGGGTTTTGCCAACTTGCGCAATGTCTGCGCCATGAGTTGTGGTGTGCGCGTGGCCTTGCACCAGCCTGTTCCCGCGGGCTTGTTGCAAGATGTAAAGCGCCTGCAAACCTTGTGGACAGAGGGCTTGCAGCGCTTTGGCGGGCCGTTTTTGGCGGGCAAAAACTTCAGCGCGGTAGACGCCTTTTTTTGCCCAGTGGCGTTTCGGGTGCAGACCTATAACTTGGTGCTCTCAGACAAATGCATGGCTTATGTGCAAACCCTGCTGGCTTTGCCCGCCATGCAAGACTGGTACGCCAGCGCCTTGAAAGAGCCATGGATTGACGACATCCCGCATAACGCCGATGTGTTGGCACATGGGAATTTGCTGAGCGATTTGCGGGGTTGAGATTCAAACACTGCGCCCTCAAACCCCCCTCGCCCTGTCCCCCTTAAACCTCGCCACAAACCCCGCAAAATCCCCCGCGTCCAGCGCATCGCGCACTTCTTGCATCAGGTTCAAGTAGTAATGCAGGTTGTGGATGGTGGCCAGCATGGGGCCCAGCATTTCGCCGCAGCGGTCTAGGTGGTGCATGTAGGCGCGGCTAAAACCTTCGCGACCACCATCGTTCCATGACACACCCGAGGTGCCCGCACACGCATGGCAGGTGCAGCTGGGGTCTATGGGTTGCGGGTCGGCTTTGTGGCGGGCGTTGCGCAGTTTCAAGTCGCCATAGCGGGTGAACAGCGTGCCGTTGCGGGCGTTACGCGTTGGCATGACGCAATCAAACATGTCCACGCCACAGCGCACGCCTTCCACCAAATCTTCCGGTGTGCCCACGCCCATCAGGTAGCGCGGTTTGTGCGCGGGCAGGCGGTGCGGGGTGTGCGCCATGATGTGCAGCATTTCTTCTTTGGGCTCGCCCACGCTCACGCCGCCCACCGCGTAGCCGGGGAAGTCCATGGCCACCAGTTGTTCCAGCGAGGCTTCGCGTAGGTTCTCGAACATACCGCCCTGCACAATGCCAAACAAGGCGTTGGGGTTGTTCAGCCTTGCAAACTCGTCTTGTGATCGCTTGGCCCAGCGCAGGCTCATCTCCATACTTTTCGCGGCCTCGGCTTCGGTGGTCAGTTGGCCGTTGGTCTCGTAAGGCGTGCATTCGTCCAGTTGCATGACGATGTCGCTGTTGAGCGTGGTTTGTATTTGCATGCTTACCTCGGGCGACATGAACAATTTGTCGCCATTCACCGGGGAAGAAAAGTGCACGCCTTCTTCGGTGATTTTGCGCATCGCACCCAAGCTCCACACCTGAAACCCGCCACTGTCGGTGAGGATGGGCTTGTCCCATTTTTCAAACTGATGCAAGCCGCCAAAGCTTTGCATGATGTCTTGCCCCGGGCGCATCCACAAATGAAAAGTATTGCCCAAAATGATTTGCGCACCCATCTCATGCAGGCTGCGCGGCATCACGCCCTTGACCGTGCCGTAAGTACCCACCGGCATGAAGATCGGCGTTTGCACCACGCCGTGGTTGAGGGTCAGGCGGCCACGGCGGGCCATGCCTTCGGTATTTAAGAGGTCGAATGTCAGCATGGGGGCAGTTTACTTATATAGTTGTTTAAATCATTCAAAAGTAAGGAGATAAAACCATGTTGAAAACAGCAAAAGTTGAGCATGATGGACTCGTTACATTGCCTGAATCCATCATGAACGAAGCCGGCCTTTCCCCCGGATCGCCCATTGAATTTGAAATAAGAGGAAATGAAATAGTGATCAAAGAACTTCAACCCATAAGTGCATACATGGGTATATTGAAGGGCTATGACTTGGGAGATATTGAGCCGCCCAAAGAGCCAGACAAGGACTACGAATGAACATGGCTTTGGACTACCACGCCACTCTTTGGACGCAAGACGCGGATTACCAAGGTTTGGTGGGTGTGCATTACGTCGCCAAACCCTGATGAAACAGCTCGGAACACCGCACGGACTGGGGGCCATTTTGTGAGCGAAAGAGCAGCAAAATGAGCCCCCAGTTCGGGGGGTGGTCATTGGGATTGCTTCGGTCTGCAGCCTTGCAAAGACGCCTCAAGGGTGACGCTCAAGCAACATCGCATCCCCATAACTAAAAAAGCGATAACCCTTGGCAATGGCATATCTGTACAGCGCATGCATCTGCTCAAAGCCGGTAAACGCCGCCACCAGCATCAGCAAGCTGCTTTTGGGCAAATGGAAGTTGGTGATCAACATATCCACCACCTGAAACCCAAAACCAGGCGTGATGAAAATGGCCGTGTCGCCTTCCATCTGACCCGTCAAAGCCCAACTCTCCAGCGTGCGCACCGTGGTCGTGCCCACCGCCACCACCCGCCCGCCGCGTGCTTGGCAGTCGGCAATGGCTTGCACGGTGGCACTGGGAATGCTGTACCACTCGCTATGCATGCGGTGCTCAGTAATGTTCTCGGTTTTCACGGGCGAAAAGGTACCCGCACCCACATGCAAGGTGACGCTGGCGCGTTCAACGCCCATGTCGCTCAACCGCTCAAGCAAGGCGTCATCAAAATGCAGTGCCGCCGTAGGTGCTGCTGCCGCGCCGGGATGTTTGGCAAACACGGTTTGATAACGCGACACATCCTCAGGGTTCATGCTGTGTTTATCGCGCTCTATATACGGGGGCAGTGGCACATGGCCATGGGCTTGCATCAAGCTCAGAGGGTCGTCGCTGAAAGCAAACCTGAACAGCGGGCCATGGTCATCTGGCCAGCGTCCCAACAAAGTGGATTCAAAAGCCACTGCATTGCCAGATGAATTGAACATGCGAAGCACGGTGCCCACAGGTGGTTTTTTGCTCACCTTCATATGCGCCACGACTTGATGCGGCGCTTCGCCTTCAGCCAAAGGCAAGACACGTTCAACCAGCAACTCCAACTGCCCGCCGCTGGGTTTTTCACCAAACAAACGCGCTGGCACCACCTGTGTGTCGTTGAACACCAGCAAGTCGCCCGAGCGCAGCAGCGTAGGCAGTTCTTTGAAAACGCGGTCTACGGCCACAGGCCCACGGCCATCGAGCAAGCGCGAGGCGCTGCGCTCTGGGGCAGGCGTTTGGGCGATCAGATCTGTGGGAAGGGAAAAGTCGAAATCGCTCAGTACGTACTGGCGTTCAAGAGAAAAAGTCATGTGCTTGAGGGCTTAACAGGCCCGTTCCAACAAAAGAAGCTGTGCATTCTCGCATCGGCCCCCTTGGGGTATGGTGCAATACAGTTTGAATAGAGGGCTGAGCCTATGTTGAACTCGATTATTTTGATGGTGGTGCAAACCATCGCCAGCCTGTTGGCAGGTCTGTGCCTGTTGCGTGCCTATATGCAGTGGCATGGCATTCGCATGGGCATGGGCAACAACATGGCGCCTTGGGTCATGGGCCTGACCGATTGGCTGGTGCTGCCACTGCGGCGCGTCTTGCCCAAAGTCGGACGGGTTGATCTGGGCAGTTTGCTGGCCGCATTTGCCATCATGCTGGTGCAAGCCCTGCTGTTGGCTTTGCTGTTTGGCGCAGGCTTGAACCCCGTCTCGCTGTTGCTGGGCGCAGTGATCGATTTGCTGGCGCTGGTCTTGTCATCGGTGTTTTGGTTGTTGGTCATCGGTATTGCTGTGTCGTGGTTGCGGGTTGACGAGGGCACGGTGTACTGGGTGCAAAGTTTGGTCGAGCCTTTGTTGCGCCCCATCCGGCGCATCCTGCCCACCGTGGGCGGTCTGGATTTGTCGCCCATGGTGTTGCTGCTATTGATCAAGGTGCTGGAAATGGTGTTGCATGGCTGGCGCTGGGCCGTCTGAACCCCCCAGCGGCGCTGTCCGCGCTTTGTCTATGCCGCAAAAAGCCTTGCGCAAAATGGGCTTGCTGCGTCCTGTTGATTTGGCCCTGCATTTGCCGTTTCGCTATGAAGATGAAACCCGCATAAGCCGGTTGTCCGAGGCACGTGATGGCGAGGTGGTGCAAATCGAGGCGGTGGTGCAAAGCTGCCAAGTGGTGTTCAAACCGCGCCGCCAACTTCAAGCAGTGGTTGATGACGGCAGCGACACCTGCACGCTGCGGTTTTTCAATTTCTACCCCAATATGCAAAAGGCCTTGGAAGTAGGCCGCCATGTGCGCTTGCGGGGTGAGGTGCGCGGCGGTTTCATGGGCCGCACCATGATGCACCCCACTGTGCAAGCCGCAGGCGCGGCGTTGGCTACCGCGCTCACCCCTGTCTACCCCAGCAGCGCCGAATTGCCGCAAGCGTATTTAAGAAAAGCCGTGCTGGGCGGTTTGGCGCAAGCGCTGCGCATGCAGGCCTTCACAGAAACCATTCCCACTCAGCACTTGCCCGCGCACAGCTGGGGCTTGGCACAAGCGCTGCAGTTTTTGCACCACCCCACACCCAGTGTGTCGCTGGCGCAGCTCGAGGACCACACCCATCCCGCATGGCAGCGCTTGAAAGCCGAAGAACTGTTAGCGCAGCAACTCTCGCAGTTGCAATCCAAGCGCGAGCGGCAGTTGCTCAATGCCCCCGTGCTGGCGCACAGCCACACGCCGCAAGGTGTGCTCGCACAGTTGCATGCGACGCTGCCTTTTCAATTGACACAGGCGCAGCAGCGGGTGGTGAAAGAAATCGCCAACGACATCGCCAAAGCCGTTCCCATGCACCGCTTGTTGCAAGGCGATGTGGGCTCGGGCAAAACCGTGGTCGCCGCGCTGGGTGCTGCGCAATGCATAGATGCAGGTTGGCAGTGCGCTTTGATGGCACCCACTGAAATCTTGGCCGAGCAACACTTTAGAAAACTGATTGGCTGGTTGGAGCCGGTGCTTGCGCCGTTGGGCTTGCAAGTGGCGTGGCTCACTGGCAGCCAAAAGAAAAAAGAACGCGACGCGATGTTGGCGCTGGTGGCCAGTGGCGAGGCGGCACTGGTGGTGGGCACGCATGCCGTCATTCAAGACAAAGTGCAATTCAAGTCACTAGGCTTGGCCATCATCGATGAGCAACACCGTTTTGGTGTGGCGCAACGGCTGGCTTTGCGGCAAAAATTGTCGGATGAACAAACCAACCCCAGCACCACCAGCCCACGCGAGCCGCATTTGCTGATGATGAGCGCCACACCGATTCCGCGCACCTTGGCCATGAGCTACTACGCTGACCTGGATGTGTCCACCATCGACGAGCTGCCGCCTGGGCGCACGCCCATAGTCACCAAGCTGGTGGCTGAGACGCGTCGCGATGAGGTGGTACAGCGCATACGCTCGCAGCTATCAGAGGGGCGGCAGATTTACTGGGTCTGTCCCTTGATTGAAGAAAGCGAGGCGCTGGATTTAAACAACGCCACCGACACCCATTTGGCCTTGTGCCAAGCCCTGCCCGGTGTGATGGTTGGCTTGCTGCATTCGCGCATGCCGCAAGCCGAAAAAAAAGCCGTCATGTCTTTGTTTGTGCAAGGGCAAATGGGCGTGCTGGTCAGCACCACTGTCATTGAGGTGGGGGTGGATGTGCCCAATGCTTCGCTGATGGTGATAGAGCACGCCGAGCGCTTTGGCCTCAGCCAGTTGCACCAACTGCGCGGACGCGTGGGGCGAGGCGCGGCGGCATCGGCCTGTGTGCTGTTGTACGCATTGGGCGAGCATGGGCGACTCAGCGACACGGCGCGTGCGCGCTTGCGAGCCATGGCCGAAACCAATGACGGCTTTGAAATTGCGCGGCGCGATTTGGATATTCGTGGACCGGGTGAATTTTTGGGCTCGCGGCAATCAGGGGCGGCGCTTTTGCGCTTTGCCGATCTGAACGTGGACACCGAACTCTTGGCTTGGGCGCAGCAACTTGCGCCCCGCATGCTCGATCAATACCCCGAAATGGCCACGCGCCATGTCGAGCGCTGGTTAGGTGGAAAATCCGACTTTCTCAAAGCCTGAACCTATGACGCTCACCGAACTCAAATACATCGTTGCAGTTGCCCGCGAAAAGCACTTTGGCCGCGCCGCTGAAGCTTGCTTTGTCTCGCAGCCCACACTGTCGGTGGGTATCAAAAACTTGGAAGAAGAGTTGCAAGTCAAACTGTTCGAGCGCAATGCCAACGAGGTCACGGTCACGCCCTTGGGCGAAGAAATCGTGCGCCAAGCCCAAAGTGTTTTGGACCAAACCGCCAGCATCAAAGAAACCGCCAAGCGCGGCAAAGACCCGTTGTCGGGGCCGCTGCGCTTAGGCGTCATCTACACCATCGCGCCGTATTTGCTGCCGGAGTTAGTGCGCCACAGCATAGACTTGTTTCCGCAAATGCCGCTGATGCTGCAAGAAAACTTCACCGTCAAATTGCTGGAGATGCTGCGCACTGGGGAGATCGACTGCGCCATCATGGCCGAGCCCTTTCCCGATGCGGGCTTGGCTGTTGCACCCCTTTACGACGAGCCCTTTATGGCCGCTTTGCCCAGCGATCACCCGCTGGCGCAGCGCGACAGCATCAGTGCCACCGAGCTCAAAGCCGAGACCATGTTGCTGTTGGGCAATGGACACTGTTTTCGTGACCATGTGCTGGAAGTCTGTCCCGAGTTCGCCCGCTTTTCCAATGACGCCGAAGGCATTCGCAAAAGCTTCGAGGGCTCGTCGCTGGAGACCATCAAACACATGGTGGCTGCCGGCATGGGCGTGACGGTGGTGCCGCGATTGAGTGTGCCCAAAGATGCTTTGTTATCGATGGTGAAGAAGAAAAAGAATTTGAACACCTATGTGCGTTATCTGCCCATTGTGGAGGGCGATGACGCGCCACCCACGCGCCGTGTGGTGCTGGCTTGGCGACGCAGTTTCACCCGCTATGAAGCGATTGCTGCTTTGCGAAATGCCATTGTTGCCAGCGACTTGCCGGGCGTGCACCGTTTAGCCTGAGCGCCAACTTTAAACGCCATGACCGAACCCTTGCCGCGCAGCCCACTCGCGCTCTACCTCGACTTGATTCGCTTCAATCGCCCCGCCGGTTGGTTGCTGCTGCTGTGGCCCACACTCAGCGCCTTGTGGTTGGCCAGTGGCGGCTTTCCTGGCTGGCATTTGCTGGCTGTGTTTGTGCTGGGTACTTTTTTGATGCGCAGCGCCGGTTGCTGCATCAACGATGTGGCCGACCGCGAATTCGATAAGCACGTTAAGCGCACGGCGCAGAGGCCCGTCACCTCGGGGGCTTTGTCAGTCAAACAAGCACTGACAGCAGGGGCAGTCTTGGCTTTGTGCGCGTTTGCTTTGGTGCTCACCACCAACGCGGTCACTGTGGTCTGGTCTGCGGTGGCGCTGGCAGTCACGCTCATCTATCCCTACGCCAAGCGCTTTGTCGCCATGCCCCAAGCGGTGCTGGGGGTGGCGTTCAGTTTTGGCATTCCCATGGCGTTTGCCGCTGTCAACGGTGGTCCCCTCACGCTGCTGGGCGTGTGGCAAGCAGTGCCGCCCTTGGCCTGGTGTTTGCTGTTGGCCAATTTGTTTTGGGTCTTGGCCTATGACACCGAGTACGCCATGGTCGACCGCGACGACGATTTGCGCATTGGCATGAAGACCTCGGCCATCACTTTAGGCCGCCTGGATGTGTGGGCGGTGCTGTTATTTTATGCGGTCTATTTGTTGGCCACGCTTTGGCTGCTTCAAGACCAAGCCTTGGGCTGGCCTTTATGGTTTGCCATGGAGATGGCTGCTTTTCAAGCCATGTGGCATTTCGGCATGATTTACCAGCGTGAGCGCGAGGCTTGTTTTAAAGCCTTTCGCATGAACCATTGGCTGGGTGCCACTGTTTTTGCTGGCATTGCTTGGGGTCTATATTTGCGGACACTTGTGGCGGCATGAAAAAAGCCACCCGAAGGTGGCTTTGCTCACAAGCTGGGTTGATCAACCCGCTTTATGTTTTTTGGCTTTTTTGTGTGACTTGCCTTTTTTCTTGGCCATCAACAGATGGTCAGTAACAGAAGAGGCAGCAGAAACCATGCTTGTTGCAGATGAAGGTGTCGCAAAGCTGGGGGTTGCGGTGAAGGCCAGAGCGCTGATGAGTACCAACAAAAGTTTGTTCATGTGTGAAACCTAAAAAAGTGAAGACAGGGCTTATTGTGACACCAAGTTTTCAATACCCACAAAAACTTAAGTGACTGTCTTTATTTGCCCAATTCCTGCCCCAAGCTTTTTGCACGTTCTTGCGCAGCTTGCATGGCTTGTAAAAATAGGGCGTGCAAGCCTTTTTCTTGCATCACCGACAAGGCGGCAAAGGTGGTGCCGCCCTTGGACGTCACGCGTTCTCTTAATACGGCGGGTGTTTCGCTGCTGCTGCGCGCCAACTCGGACGCACCCACAAAAGTGCCCACCGCCAGTTGATGCGCTTGCGCTGGGGTTAGGCCCATTTGCACACCAGCGTCGACCATGGCTTCCAAAACATAAAACACATAGGCTGGCCCCGAGCCCGACAGGGCGGTGACTGCATCGAGTAAATCTTCTTGATCTACCCACAGCGATTGGCCCATCAAACCCATCATGTCGGTGACGGCTGTTTTTTCAGCTGGACTCACCGCACTTCGGGCGTACAGACCGGTTTGACCCAACCCGACCAATGCCGGCGTGTTGGGCATGGCCCGCACCACGCGCTCGGAATGCAGCCATTGGGCGATGCTGTCGCTGGTGATGCCGGCCGCCACACTCAGGTGCAAAGCCTGGGGCACATGGGCGGCAGTCAACAAAGCAGCCTCTTTGAACACTTGCGGCTTGACCGCCCACACCACCAAGGCGCAGTCTTTGAGCCTGTCATCCGCCAAACCCTGAACATTGACGCCATGCTGCGCATGCAAAGCTTGAGCGGTGGCAGCAAACGGCTCCACCACATGAATGGCTGAAGCCGGCGCGCCGTGGCGAATCAAGCCGCCAATCAAGGCGTTGGCCATATTGCCCCCACCTACAAAGGCCATGGGCAGCAAAAGAGAAGAAACCTGTGTCATGCCATCAGTTTGCCACTGTTTGCCTGACGGCTTTTTCCCAGTTCGCCATCAAGCTTTGGGCTTGGTCGCGGGAAATCTGGGGCTCGAAGCTGCGTTCTACCCGCCATTGACTGGCCAGTTCATCGGTACTGACGTAGACGCCTGCACTCAATCCCGCCAAATAAGCCGCACCCAAGGCGGTGGTTTCCACCACCTCCGGGCGTAGCACGGGAATACCCAGCAAATCGGCCTGAAACTGCATCAGCAAATCATTCACACAAGCGCCACCATCCACCCTAAGCTCGGTGACCGGCGTTGCGGCGTCGCGGTTCATGGCTTGCAACAAGGCTGTGCTTTGAAATGCGATGCTCTCCAAAGCGGCACGCGCAATATGCGCCATGGTGGTGCCACGCGACAAACCCACCATCGCGCCGCGGGCATCGGCTTGCCAATAAGGCGCACCCAAGCCGGTGAAGGCCGGCACCAGCACCACCCCGCCCGAATCGGGCACGCTTTGGGCCAAAGCTTGCACATCGGCGCTGGTGTCAAACGCCCGCAGGCCGTCGCGCAACCATTGCACCACCGCACCACCAATAAACACGCTGCCCTCCAATGCAAAGGCGGGCGTGTTGTCGGTTTGCGCCGCGCTGGTGGTGATCAAGCCGTTGTTGCTGGTTTGAAACTGCGCGCCGGTATGCATCAGCATGAAGCAACCCGTGCCGTAAGTGTTTTTAACTTGTCCTGATTTAAAACAAGCTTGACCAAACAAAGCGCTTTGCTGATCGCCGGCCACGCCGCCAATCGACATGTCGCTGCCCAGCCACTGGGTTTGTGCAGTGCCAAAGTGGCTGGCCGAAGGCTGCACTTGCGGCAGCACCGACGCCGGAATGCGAAACAAGGCCAGCAACTCATCGTCCCAGCGGTGGGTGTGCACATTAAAAAGCATGGTGCGTGCTGCATTGCTGACATCGGTTGCATGCACAGCGCCGCCACTGAGCTGCCACATCAACCACGTGTCCACCGTGCCAAACGCCAGTTGCCCCGCTTCGGCCATGGCGCGTGCGCCCGCCACGTTGTCCAAAATCCATTGCAATTTGGTCGCAGAAAAATAGGCGTCGAGCACCAAGCCGGTTTTTTGCTGCACCATGGGCGCAAACCCCGCCTCGCGCAAGCGCACACATTCGGGCTCGGCCCGCCGGTCTTGCCAAACAATGGCGTTATAGATGGCTTGACCCGTGTCGCGCCGCCACACCAGCGTGGTTTCGCGTTGGTTGGTGATGCCCATGGAGGCAATCTGTTTGCTGCTCAGGCCCGCTTGTTGCAAAACCTGTCGCGCTGTGGCGAGTTGGCTGGACCATATTTCTTGCGGGTCGTGCTCTACCCAGCCCGGTTGGAGGTAAATTTGCTTCAATTCCACTTGTGCCTTGGCCACCACATCGCCCCGCGCAGAGAACACAATGCTTCGGCAGCTGGATGTACCCTGGTCTAAAGATAGTAAATAAGTGGTATTTGACATCAGAAGTGAGCTGGCAGGATGAAAAGAGCTTGCAAGTGCAGATAACTATGCCATAATAGCCGGCTCTGCATTTAAAATGGCAGACAAGACAGACGACAGCCCCAAGCAAAAGCGCATTGAAATGGTTCAAAGCGCTGATGACGGGCCCAAGACTGATCGGGTTAGGTGGTTGAATTTTTTAGCCATATACCCGGTACAAGTTGGGAAACAGAAATGATCCAGACAGAATCCAGATTAGAAGTGGCTGACAACACTGGCGCAAAATCCGTTTTGTGCATCAAGGTGTTGGGCGGCTCTAAGCGTCGCTACGCCAGCGTTGGCGACGTCATCAAGGTGAGCATCAAAGAAGCTGCCCCCCGCTCCCGCGTCAAAAAAGGCGAGGTTTACAGCGCGGTGGTGGTTCGTACTGCCAAAGGCATCCGTCGCAGCGACGGCTCTTTGGTCAAGTTCGACTCCAATGCGGCTGTGTTGCTCAACGCCAAACTCGAACCCATAGGCACCCGTATCTTCGGCCCGGTCACGCGTGAGTTGCGTACCGAGAAGTTCATGAAGATCGTGTCATTGGCGCCAGAAGTACTTTAAGGACACCGACCATGAACAAGATTCGCAAAGGCGACGAGGTCATCGTCATCACAGGTCGAGACAAAGGCAAGCGCGGCAAAGTTGCTGTGCGCGCCGATGATTCGCATCTCTTGATTGACGGCATCAATTTGGTGAAAAAACACACCAAACCCAACCCCATGGCTGGCACCACTGGTGGCGTGATTGAAAAAAGCATGCCTATTCACCAGTCCAATGTTGCTATTTACAACGCCACCACCGGCAAGGCCGATCGCGTGGGTATCAAGATCAATACCGATGGCTCGAAGGTCCGTATCTTCAAGTCCAGCGGTGAAGTCATCAAGGCGGCATAAACATGGCACGACTCCAACAACACTATCGTGAAAAAGTGGTCCCCGAGTTGACCGAAAAATTTGGCTACAAGTCGCCCATGCAAGTGCCGCGTCTGACCAAGATCACCCTCAATATGGGTGTTTCCGAAGCAGTCGCCGACAAGAAAGTCATGGACCACGCGGTCAGCGACCTCACCAAAATTTCGGGCCAAAAGCCTGTGGTGACCAAGGCGCGTAAAGCCATCGCCGGTTTCAAAATCCGCGAACAGCAGCCCATTGGTTGCATGGTCACTTTGCGTGGTGTGCGCATGTATGAATTCCTCGACCGTTTTGTCTCCGTTGCCTTGCCCCGTGTACGCGACTTTCGCGGCATTTCTGGCCGTGCATTTGACGGTCGCGGCAACTACAACATCGGCGTGAAAGAGCAGATCATCTTTCCCGAGATCGAGTACGACAAGGTTGATGCCCTGCGCGGCATGAACATCAG
>Ga0114959_10002256_pt1 | contig 16058 bp, 14 predicted proteins | sample C_130625_EF_Meta_FD_87317 | JGI IMG/M metagenome (GOLD analysis project Ga0114959, IMG submission 87317) | Freshwater microbial communities from Lake Croche, Canada to study carbon cycling - C_130625_EF_MetaG | ecosystem: Environmental > Aquatic > Freshwater > Lake | place: Lake Croche, Canada...
GATGTAAATCAATCAGTAACTACACTAATTTATACAGGCACAACGCTAGGATGGAGTTTTATATAATGGCTATTAAGAAATCATCAGGTTCAGGAATTCCGTTTGGTTTAAATGCAGGTCGTCCTGCTAATCCAGGATATGGACAATTGTACTCAAATGGTGAAACTTCTAGACTAGAATTATATACACAGGCTTCAGGTTGGCAGAACATTGTTCAAGAAACTCCAGGGGTTGCAAGCATTTCAGGGACATATAACGAATCCGCTGGATCAGCAAGCATAGTCATATCTGGCACCAATTTTGTAAATGGTGCAATTGCTTCAGCAATTGGAACAAATGGGGTTGAGGTACAAGCAACTACAACTACATATAATTCATTAGTACAATTAACTGCAGTTTTTACTGGACTAAATGCAGCGTATGAACCGTTTGACATTAAAGTAACAAACCCTTCTAACCTATTTGGTTTAATTCCAGACTCATTGTATATTAATCAATCCCCAGTATGGCAATATTCTTCAGGATCTTTGGGATCATTTAATGAAGGAACATCTGTATCAATTTCAGCACTAGCAACAGATCCAGAAAGCAATTCGCTGACATTTGCAATTACAACTGGATCTCTGCCAAGTGGACTCTCATTAAATACCTCAACTGGGGCAATTTCTGGAACAGCACCATCTTTAGCACAAAATGCAACTTATTCATTTACAGTTTCAGTTACTGATTCTGCAAATACTACAATTTCAAGATCATTTAATATTACAATCAATAGCATACTTACTTGGTCAACCCCAAGTGGATCACTTGGTGTAATTGGCTATGGAAGCTCCCAGGGTTATTCTAATCAATTAGTAGCGGTAGGCTTGGGAAATACATTAAGCTATTCAATACTCTCTGGATCACTACCAAGCGGATTAGCACTATCCTCTAGTGGATTAATTTCTGGATCTGCTGCAGAGGTCGGAACAGCAACAACATCAAATTTTACGGTAAGAGTTTCAGATGAAACGCTTACTGTAGATAGATCATTTAGTTTAACAATTAATCCACCAACAACAACTGCATATTCAACCGCTGGCACTTATTCAATTTCTATACCTGTTGGAACAACAAATGTAGAACTTACGCTACTTGGTGCTGGCGGCGGCGGATCTACTGGAAATGGTGAATGGGCATATGGTGGAGCTGGGGGATCATACTTGAAGGCAATTTATCCAGTATCTGCTGGATCGTATTCATTAACCGTTGGATCATTTGGTCCAGGGCAAACAGTATGTAATAACGCAGCAAATGCAATTAGTGGAAAAGGAGGAAACACTACTTTTGGTACGCTAGTAGCATCAGGTGGTTCTGGAGGAACACAAAGAAGCGAAGGGTCTTATTCTCAAGGAAATGGAATCGCACTTGCAAATGTAACAACAGGAGCAACAACTATTATTAAAAATCTTATAGGACAAAATGGAACTGGAGATACTTCAGGCACAGGTGGAAGCAATGGTCTTAAAAATATAGAAAATATTTCAACATATGGTGAAGGCCCCGCAGCAACTGGAAATTTTACGCCTGGAAATCATGCATCTGGAAATGGAAATGGCGGAGGCGGAGGAGCTTCATGTCAGGGAGGTCATCGTGGTGGCGGAAATGGATCTTCGGGTTATGCAATTATTAAGTACTAAATCATAATGTTTGTATCAAAAGAAGAGCAAGATAAAAGAATGAGTATCTGTCTATCTTGTGATAGAATAATTAAGATTACCCATCAATGCAAAGAATGTATGTGCTTTATGGATTTAAAGACAAAATTAGACGGTATCAAATGCCCTCTAGGCAAATGGTAACATCGTAGACATATCAGTATATAATTGATATAATAGATATAGACAGTCAGGATAAAAATGCCATCATATCAATATGAATGCCAAGAGTGTAAAGTTCAGTATACTCATTTTAGAAGTATTAAAGAAGAAGATCCAGGTTATACCTGTGATACTTGTAGTTCCCCCCTCGTTAGATGGTATGGTATTTCTGGAACACGGACTCAAAAAAGATTACCAGAAGGTGATGATTTTATTTCATCTCAGATGGACTTTTATGGGACGGATAACTGGAAAGAACATTACGCTACTTGGGATGTAAAGCCAGATAGAGGATAGTATATAATAATAATATGAGCTACCAACTTAAAGTAATTAAAGATCATCCTATCGGTTTTTGGGCTTTAGATGAGTTTTCTGGCACTACCGCATTAGATTATTCTGGATGTAATAACAATGGATCTTACACTGGTTCTCCTGCTACAAATATTTTACCTTTAGTCCCAGGCGGCGGCTCAGGAACAAAAATTACAAATTCAGCTTATATAACTTTTCCAATAACTAATAATTACTACACAAATACATCAACTGTAGGCATGGCTACAAAATACTCTTCCGATAATGATTTTAGCTTAGAATGTTGGATTAATCAATCAATTGAGTCTACTACAAAAACAATATTATTTGCAGACAATTCTAATAAAATTGGTTTATATTGGGAAAATGGGGATATTGTATTTAATGTATCTCAAGATGATGAAGTTAGATATCCTGTAACTTATTCAAAAAGGTCAATGCATATTGTAGGAATTTATTCTATATCTTCAATTTCATTATATGTTGATTCAAGATTAGTTGCTACAAAAGCTTTAAATTCAAAATTTAAATTTACAAATACATCAATTTCTTTTACATCTGGCCCAACATCAATATCATCAGATACATTTATATTAGATGCTCCAGCTATATATAGATATGCTATTTCACCACAATCAATATTAAGCCATTTTAACGCAGGAAGTGTTTCTTCTTCTGCAATACAAATTGTAGCACCAGATCAAGGTATTCTTTTTTCTGGAACAGATGCTTCTATTAGAGCACAATTTCAATACTCCTATCCAATAAATAGAAAGTGGACAGAGTTCCTTGATGCAAATACTTATTATGATGAGGCAGCGGGATACATTTCATTTTATAAAACAGATACCTCTATTTCTAAAACATTTATTATGCAAGATTTTTTTATGGTTCCAAGCGGTATTCCTTATGTAACTTCAAAAGTTGAATGGAGAAATGATTTAGGAATTACAGTTCAATCAAGTTTAGACGGAACAAATTGGCAGAACTGTTCAAATGGACAACCACTACCTCAATATACAAAAGATGCATTTAGTTCAACAGGATTAGTTTATTTAAAGATAACAATAACAACTTCAGATGCTAGTAAATACCTACCAAGGCTTGCTTATTTTGCGGTAAGTTTTTATACAAATAAAGACATTTATGCAGATAATTTTGGATATAAAATATCATCTCCAACTGAATACTATATTGGATCTTTAAACTATCCAGTTCTCTCAAGACATTATGATAATGGAATTAGAACCAAGGCTGGCTTTGGATTCAACCTAGCCGCTACATCTTCTGTCAGTGCTGTAGAGATGCTATTCACACCCTCTACAATCGCCTCTAACACCCTAATCTACCTACCAGCAGGTTCTGGGTTGCCAGAAACAAAGTACGCCTGGAATGGCTCAGGAACGGTTTCAAAGGCAAACATTTTATCAATTTATGTAAATGGGGTAGATAGAACATCTGCAACTAATATAAGCTCATTTTTAGTAGAAGAAGAAATTCATCATATTGTAATTAATTTTACTACACCCATTTTAGGCAATATTCAGTTTAACTATCTAGTATCTGGAGGGCCAACTTCTTTGTATAATAATATTGCTGTATACCCAGGATATTTAACTCAACAATCAATAACAAGTCATTACGGGCTATACATAGGAAAAGCTTTTGTTTCTATTTCAGACCCGTCCATATCTTTGACAGAAAAACCTTTTAAAGCATATAATAATGACTGGATAGTGTTACAAAGTATTTAATTCTGTCATAAATGATGACAAAAAGCTGGACTTGTGTAGGAAATAATGGTAGAATAAATTACTATGGACATTAATCGTATAAACACCAAGGTACTTGCGGAAGAGTCCACTCTCGGAATATATGTTTGGGAGATGCCAGATGGCAGATGGATTGGAGATGATGATGGGAACTTTCTTTCAGTCACGTCCAAAAAAGGAAATAGATCCAGAATCGATGCTTTGGCTAGAGAAGTTCGCTCATTTGGCATATATGAGGGCGGGCCTAAATTTCTTTCCGCTAGAAGGAAAATTGATGATGAAGAATTTGAACACCAAAAGCAAAGACTCGACTGGGGATTAGTTCCAGATCCGTTAGATATTGGAAGCTATAAAGACGATATGAAAAAATTAAGGGGTATGAGATGAGCGTAGAATTTATTGATGATGAGAGTTCTGAAAACATAATTAATATTTCAAACACAGCAGATTGGTTCTCTTTAAAAAAGAATGAGACAAGCAATGATCCATTTGCAGTTGGAGTGGATGAATTAAAAAAAGTTAGAGGACTTGGTTCTTCATTTAAACGTAAGATTAGCAGAGAGTTTTCTAAATCATTTACTGGCGTAGAGGGAACGGGAACACAGCAAAACCTACTAGCACAAGCTATTACAGGCTATGCTATGTTCGATTTAATAGAGCCACCATATAACCTTGAATATCTTTCAATAGTATATGAAACATCAACATATAACTATGCAGCAATTAATGCAAAAGTTTCCAACATCGTTGGACTTGGCTATGATTTTGTAGAAACAAAGAAAACAAATGATGCTCTTGACATGCTTTCAGATGATAAATCCCTTGAAAGAGCACGTAGAAAAATAAGCAAGTTGCGACAAGATATACACGCATGGCTTGATACAACAAATGACGAAGATACATTTACTCAAACTTTGATTAAAGTTTTTACAGATTACGAAGCAACTGGAAATGGTTATATTGAAATAGGTCGAACAACTGCTGGAAACATTGGATACATTGGTCATGTCCCCGCAAAAACAATGCGTGTACGTAGATTAAGAGATGGCTATGTTCAATTGCTGTACGGCAAGGCAGTTTATTTTAGTAACTTTGGAGACACAGAAACAGAAAATCCAATTGCTGGTCAAGAAGACCGCCCAAATGAAATCATTCATTTAAAGAAATATACACCAATGAATAACTATTATGGAATTGCAGATATTATTGCCGCTCAGGTTTCTTTGGCGGGTAATGAACTATCTGGTAGATATAACTTAGATTACTTTGAAAATAAAGCGGTCCCAAGATATATTATTACAGTAAAGGGGGCCAAGCTTTCTCCAGAATCAGAAAGAAAATTACTTGAGTTTTTTCAGGTTGGATTAAAGGGAAAGAATCACAGATCTCTATATATCCCACTTCCAGGAGATACCCCAGACTCAAAGACAGAATTTAAGATGGAGCCAGTGGAGGCAAATCCACAGGAATCTTCATTTAATGTTTATCGTAAAGCAAATAGAGATGAAATACTATTAGCCCATCGTGTGCCCATCAACAAAATTGGAACTCCAGAAGGCGTAAATTTGGCAGTGGCAAGAGATGCCGATAAAACATTTAAAGAGCAAGTTTGCCGTCCAGCCCAAATGATTTTAGAGAAAAAAATAAATAAAATATTTGAGGAAAAGACAGATGCACTAGTACTTAAATTTAATGAATTAACTTTAACTGATGAAGATACTCAGTCTAAAATTGATGAAAGATATTTAAGAATGCAGGTAATTACCCCAAATGAAGTTCGAATTAGAAAAGGCATGATTCCGCTAGATGGTGGAGATCAAGTTATTGAATTAAAGGGTCCAGCAAAAGCCGAGCAAACAGCGGTGGCTGGAAATACCAGACAAAGATCCCAAGATCGCCAAGCAACTACCCCAGATATTTCTGGTGAGGGAAGAAATGCTAAAGGCGATGGCAGACAGGTTGACTAACCCCACTCAACTGTTATTTGCCTTTTTATCTATAAGTCGCTAAAATTAAGCATATGAATATTGAAAAGTCTTTATGGACTAGCCATGGCAATGACATTAACTTGTCTGTTCCTTTCACTAAAGTTAACCGTGAAAAGAGAACTGTCTCTGGTTTTGCAACACTTGACAATGTGGACCAAACTGGTGACGTTGTAACTTCTGAGGCAAGCGTAAAGGCCTTTGAAAGCTTTCGTGGGAACATTCGTGAAATGCACGGATCTCTTGCGGTTGGCAAGATGGTTTCTTTCAAACCAGAAACTTTCTATGACCCAACAACCAAAGAATTTTATAACGGCGTTTATGTAACAGCATACATTTCAAAAGGCGCACAAGATAGCTGGGAGAAAGTTCTAGACGGAACTCTTTCAGGATTCTCAATCGGCGGGAAGATTAAAGAGTCAGATAACGAAGTTAATAAAGCTACAGGTAAAACTGTAAGATTTATTAAAGACTATGAATTGATGGAGTTGTCAATTGTAGACTCTCCAGCAAATGAGCTATGTAACATTCTTTCTATCCAGAAAGTAAATGGACAATACATTGCAAAAGGTATAGCAGTAGATGTTGTAACCGAAAATATTTTTTACTGTGAAGACAGTAACTCTGTTTTTATCTCAACAGAGAAAACATATGACTCACCAGTATCTGGTAAGCCAGCACAGCTAATTGGTTGGGTTGAGAGTTCAGATGTTAACAAAGCAAAAGAGATTGATAAAATTCTTGATGCATACAAGCACTCAAGATTTACGTTGCCTGATTCACAAAAAATTGCAAAACAGGCAAACGCAGAAGGAGGTAATGAAATGTCAGATAACACAGAAAACGTAGTTGCTGAAGATGTTGCAGTAGATGCAGCAGTTGAAGTAGCCGTTCAAGAGACAGCAGTTGTTGCAGATGATGCAACAGTTGAGGCTCCTGCAGAAGATGCAGTAGTAGAAGACGTTCCTGCCGAGACTCTGGAAAAAGCAGCCGAAGTATCAGAAGATAAGGTTGATGAACCTGATTTTGCGAAGATGTTAGGCGATCTAAAAGGCTTTTTCTCAGAAACTCTAAACAAGGCATCTGAAGCAAATGCAGCACAGGTAACAACAATCCAAGAGACTGTTGAAGCTTTCAGCAAAAGCGTAGATGCTAGAATTTCAGAGTTGGCAGAACAACACACAGTACTTTCAAGTGCTGTAAATGATATCAAGAGCACGATTGATGGTGTACAAAAGCGTGTCGACGCAGTAGAATCAGAGACTGCAATTAAGAAGTCTTCAGATCTTGGCCGATCAGAAGAGGTAACAATCAAAAAATCCAAATGGAACGGTTCTTTCCTCGGTTCCGTGAACGAAATATTTAACTAAGGTAGGTATAAAAATGAGCAATGAAACATTAGAAAAAGCAATTGCAACTAGCACAACAGCTAGAGCTACATTTGCTTCAACTTCAGGTGGTTCAGGAGTACACACAGCTAGCGAGTCTGGCAATGGTGGTCTTCTAAACCCAGAACAGTCTGCCCGCTTCCTTGACTATATGTTCGACGCAACCGTAATTGGCAAAGTCGCACGTACAGTTCGTATGAAGTCAGACACAGCCGAGATTGATCGTATGTCCGTTGGTGAAAAGCTTATGAAGCTTGCAACTGAAGGAGATAACGACGGTGCTAACGCAGCCGTAACTTTCTCAAAGATTTCTCTAACAACAAAGAAACTCCGCATGGATTGGGAGCTTTCAACTGAGTCTCTAGAAGATAACATCGAAGGTGCAGATCTAGAAGATCATATTGCACGTTTGATGGCAACACAGGCAGGAAATGACATCGAAGATGTTATTCTTAACGGTGACACATCACTTTCTTCAGACGCTCTTTACAAGTCATTTGATGGCGTTGTAAAGAAGGCAAAAGCATCAGGTCGTGTCGTAGACGCAGCTGGCGCTAACGTATCTCGTGAAGTATTCAACAAGGCACTTAAGGCTATGCCACGTAAGTACAAGCAACGTCGTGGAGACCTTCGCTTCCTTGCTGGATCAAACTTGATTCAGGATTTCCTATATGCTAACAGCATTGGAACAAATCAGACAATCCCACAGGATATCGCTTCAAGCGTAATCCGCGGCGGAGTCGCACCACTAGGTGGACCTGCAGGATATGTGGCACCATTCGCATTCGGTATTCCGATTGTTGAAGTTCCACTTCTTAATGAAACACAGACTGGTACACAATCAGGAGCTTCAGGTTCACACGGAGATATCCACTTGTCATTCCCAAATAACGTAGTTATTGGTGTCAAGCGTGATGTAACTGTTTACCGTTTCTTCTGGCCACGTAAGGACTCAATCGAGTACACAATGTATACTCGTGTTGGCGTCCAGATCGAACAAGCAGATGCTTGGGTTGTCGTAAAGAACGTTAAGGTTGCTTCTTAATTAATTAAGAAATAACCCCCGAAAGGCCCCTAATTAATTTTAGGGGCTTTTCATTTTAATTTAACAATGCTATAATTGAAGAACCTAACAAAGGAGAATATATGTCATTCGAGACATTGAAAGTAGCAGAACTCAGAAAAGTTGCAGAGGACTTTGCAGTTGATACTGATGGATTAAAGAATAAGACCGATATTGTTGCCGCTCTTGCCGAAGAGGGAGTAACTTGGTCTGTTTATCAAAAGACTATTAAGGATATTGAGAAGGCGGCAGATGAATTCAGCGAAGAGGCAGAAGAAATTCTTCCAAGATTTAATCCTGATGCTCAGCCAGAAAATACAATGCTAGTCAGAATGACTAGAGAGAATCACAGATATGATATTCTTAACTATACATTTACAAAAGAGCATCCTTTTGTCGCAATGACATCAGAAGACGCTCAAGAAATTTTTGACAAGGAGGAGGGTTTCCGCTTAGCAACTCCAAAGGAAGTTCAGGAGTACTACGCTTAACCTTTATTAAATGGAAATTCTAGTAGGTTCAAATTCACCAGTAACACATAAAGTGTTTTGGCAGGGGCAGCTAACTGATTCAGATAGCCTTCCAACTGTTCGATTGTATGATATTACAGAAGATCCAGCAATATCTCCAGCAATTAATCCTGCTACGATACTTGCAACGTTAACGCCTGTCAAATCAGAAGCAGATGCTGGAACATATATTGTATATATTCCTTTAACCTATACAGATAGACAAAGACAATTAAAATTAAGTTGGACATATACAGTAGGCGGAGTATCTACACAAAAAGATAATAAGGTATTTGTGCAGACACCATATACGGATATGACACAGGTAATTGATTCTTTAGGGTTGGGGTCTGATTATTCAGATCCTAATTCTAAATCATATGCTGAATTATGTAATGCTGAGAAGTATGCAAGAAAACTTATTGAGGCATATACAAAGCAGCAATTCTTTTTATATGACGATATTCAAATTGCTTATGGCTCAGGCTCTGATGTTTTACCCCTCCCATATAAAATAACAACTTTATATAAGTTATATCAAAACGATATACTCCTTTTAGATACAATTAATTCAATAAACAACTGGAACTATAATACAATTATTTCGGAAAGCGGATTTGGGATAAGAGTTAATAGAGCTAACATGTTAGATAATACTGTTTATACAGCAAATGGCATGGTTCCCCCAACAATTAATGACACATGGAATGGATCTTTTAATACAAGATCAACATACCGCGTTCAAGGCAAATTTGGATGGAAAGACATTCCAGATGAAATTGATCTTGCATGCATTGAATTAATGAAAGATTATTTTTCAAAAGATAAAATTTGGCGCAATAAATATATTAAAAATATTAAAACATTTGACTGGGAGTTCGAGTATAATTCTGGTACATATTCAGGAACTGGTAATCTATACGCAGATCAACTACTTCTTCCATATGTTATCAATCAAATGGTTGTTATCTAATGTATGATCTTGCCGACTCTATCATGCCTTTGTTTGCTGATATATATAAACAATTTGATATACAAGATCCAGATACGGGTTCAATAAAAAAACAATGGCAGTTTGATAGAACAGTGCCTTGCAGCGCAAAAGGTATTATAACTAACTCTGCTTCTTCAAGGTCTGGCGATAAACAAATTATTTCTAATAAATATACTAACTATCAAAGCCTAGAAATTAGAACATCAGAAAAATTAACATTACGAGAAAAGATTACAAATATCAGAGATGCCGAAGGAACTGTTATCTGGGAAGAATTAAATTTTCCTACTAACACGCCTACGGTTTATGAGCTAATGGGAACCACTCCAATCACAGACCCATTTGGCGGCGTAATTGCATATAACTCTGCTGTGAAGAGATCGGAAAATCAGATAATTGGACAATAGCTCATTACTAGTTACAGCCGCCAGCGGATTACAAAAAACTATGGTGGGAACTAAAGGTGCCATTTTAAAAGATAGTACAGTAGCACAAATATCTGCAGCAATATACTATCAAGCTGAGGTAGTTTCCAAAATAACAACAAACAAACAATTTCAAGCTAGATTTCAGTCTGTTATTTTTAAACAGCTTCAACAGGATTTTGGTTTGTATATAGATGCACAAGCTAGAGTAAATCCTCAATCCCTGCACCATGTTTATGAGTGGAATAAAGTTGGTAATTCTGGATCCAGACTATTTAAATTAAATATAACGGAAAGAAATGGATTATCTTTTAAATTAGGATCAACATTTTTAATGTCTAAATAACCAGTCCCCAACTCATTTGGCAAAAGAAAGTATGTGTTTAAAAATAAAGCTTCTGTGATGGAAGCTGGAATGCCTGTAATAATTAGCCCAAGGGCTGCTAAGCGCTTAGTATTTGAAACTAGCACTGGGACAGTCTACATGCCTATAGGGGCCTCAGTGACCGTTACAAGGCCTGGTGGAGGCAAAGCTACAGGAAGGTTTCAAATTGCATATGCAAGATTCTTTACTGGCAATCTGGTAAACCTGTCAATTAAAAGATCTGGATTTCAACAAATATTTAATTCATCATTAACTAAAGCAATGAGACTTCCTTCGGAAGTAAGAAAAGTTAAATATTCTTTTTCTGCTAATACACTAAACATGCAAGCTGAGTCAGCAATTGCCTCAGCATTTGGGGGGATATAATGACTGTAGATTATAAAGCAGACATAATGCTTGATTTAAGAAAGTACCTTTGGGCTCAATTAAAGTCTAATAGTATTTTTACTGCCACCGATTATTATTCAGATAATATTGGACAAGAAATTGTTCCAATTATTCCCGTCCAGCAATCTCCAGAAATGAATCAATTTTTGAACGGGAAGAAGCACATAGTCTATGACAAGGTAGGCCTATCATATGAGGACAACTGGGCTATATGCTGTGAGCAGATTTTGTTTACTATATATTCAACAGATGTTTCAGAGATCAATGAGATTAGAAACTTAATGACAGACCTATTCAGGAGAATGGATGATTCGGCAAAGGATGCAAATGCTTATTCTGGCATATCTCGGAAGTTTAAATTCTTTAGCATATTTGTTGCCGACATTTCTCCAACAGCCCCATCTGAAGAATTAGCAGGGTTCTTATCCTCAGATGTGATACTTGAGGTCAAATACGCAAGACACCTAGACACTGCTGGCAGATTCCTTTAATTTGCCTTTGGGCGCATTATACTCTATTATTATACATAGAGGGAAGGGCCTAGCCAGCCAAGATTTAATGATTTACAACAATATATATATATTTTTATAAATAGGAGGAAAATAACTATGGCACAATCCGTAGGTAATGCTAAAAATATTCTAGTTGGCGCATCTCCATTGTTCTTGTCGAACGTTGACATTAACGATTCAGATTATATCGCTAACGCAGAAGCAGGCGTCGCTGTTACAGCAGGCGCAACAACAGTAGGAGTTCCAGCCTTTGCATCTGGAGTTTCATACGCAACTACGCTTAATGGCGTAAACCAAACAGCAGGATTATTTGGATACCGTAACGTTGGTTTTACTAACAATGGTCTTCAAATTACATACAACCCAACATATGATTCAGTAACCGTTGACCAGTTACTTGATACAGCTAAGCTGTTCAAGTCTGCAATGGAAGTTATGATTGCAACAGAAATGTCAGAAGGTACTTTGGAAAACATTGTAACAGTATTCGGACAATCAGCAGATTCACTTTCAACAACAGGAACTGGAGCAACTAAGGTTGATACACTCAAGATTGCAGCAGGTTCCCTAGGAGCCGCTCCAACAGAGCGTCAATTAATCGCAATTGGACAAGCTCCAACAGCGGGATCAACAGCGTCAGAGCGTGTATATTATGCACGTCGTGTTTTGTCTGTACAACAGTCACAGCACTCTCTTGCACGTACTACTCCAACCACATTCCCAGTAACATTCCGTCTTCTACCAGATGCTAACTACACTGGCTCAGAATACGGCAAGATTATTGACCGTGTACTAGTAGCATAATAAATTTAATTTATTAATGAAAACCCCCAGGAAACTGGGGGTTTCTCATTTGTGTAGATAATACCTATATGTTATAATAATTAAGACTAGATCCTAGGAGGATTAAATTGGCAACAACAGTATATAGCGTAGAAGAAGTAACGCTTCAAAATGGCTCAACGGTTAAATTAAAGCCTTTGAGTATTAAAGAACTAAGAAAGTTTATGCTTGTTCTACAAGGGGCAGGCGAATCAACTACAGAAGCAGAAACACTTAACGTGTTAATTGATGCAGTTGGAGTAGCACTTGAAAAGCAGTTACCAGAATTGGTAGCAGACAGAGATGCATTAGAAGATGCACTAGATGTTCCTACAATCAATCGTATCCTTGAGGTATGTGGTGGGATTAAGATGGACGACCCAAACCTTCTAGCGGCAGCGGTTCTGGCTGGTCAGAACTAGATTTAGCCGCTTTAGAGGGTGAAGTTTTTCTTCTGGGTCACTGGAAGAATTACGAAGAACTAGAAGAAAGTCTTTCAATGCCAGAACTTATTCAAACATTGAAATCTTTTAAGAAACAAAAGTCGGAAGACAGAAAGTTTACGGCAAGTCTTAAAGGAATCAATATAGATATAGATGAGGAAGACGAGCAATCTCAAGGAAGAACCTTTGAAGATATACAAAGAAGAGCTCTTGGTATAAAAGCTTCAGGTGATGATATAGTTTCTTTACAAGGAAGCATAGCAGCACAAGCAGGGTTTGGAATTGGTGCAGGTCTAGGCTACACAGAGGAGTAACATAAAGATAAATGGCTGATGAAAATATTGTAACTAATATAGTTGCTAATGCTAATTTCTCAGGTCTTATTGCAGATGTCAATAAGGTTGCAGCCTCTTTATCAAAACTTCAAGCACAGATAATTCAATCGGATGCAAGACTTGCAAGTCAAGTAGCAACCATGAACAGATCCTTTGGTGAAAACCTAAGAAGAACTGGTCAGTTTGCATCACATTTTGTTACATTAACATCGGATGTTGAAAAGTTTGGTACCAACCTAGACAAGGGCCAAATGAAGCTGAAGCAATATTTTCAGACATTTCAACAACATACAAAAACGCAAGGCGGGCTAATTAGAGACCTTGCTAAACAACAAGTAGCATTACAAAATGCAATCATACAGCCAATGGGCAAAAATGCTCAAGGGCTTATGCAATATAGCGTACATATTCCGCAAGGGCTAGATGCCGTAAAAAACAAAACTGCTTTAGCTAAGCAAGAGCTTCAGATCATGAATAAAGTTATTCAAGATGGTGGAGTTCAAATGATTAACTGGGGTAAAAATACTCAATGGGCAGGTCGTCAGCTAACAGTAGGATTAACTGTACCCCTTGCAGCATTTGGAATGGCATCAGCAAAGGCATTTAGAGAAGCAGATGCAGAACTAGTCAGACTTACAAAAGTTTATGGCGGAGTTGCAGCAACATCTGCAGCAGATTTATCTAAAATAAGAAATGAAGTTTCTGTAACAGCAAAAGATATTGCAAAAGCATACGGAGTATCGTTTAAAGATACTATTAGTCTTGCGGCAGATATTGCAGCAACAGGAAAACAAGGTAATGATTTACTAGCTTCAGTTAAAGAAACAAGCAGACTTGCAGTACTTGGAGAAGTAGACAGACAAGATGCTATGAAAGCCACACTGGCAATTCAAAATACATTTAAAGAGAATACAAATCAACTTTCTGATTCTATTAACTTTCTTAACGCAGTTGAAAACCAAACATCAACAAGTCTTGCAGATTTAATTGAAGCAATTCCAAAAGCAGGACCAGTTATTCAAGGTATGGGCGGAAGTGTAAAAGATCTAGCGCTTTATCTTACAGCGATGAAAGAGGGTGGAGTTAATGCTGCAGAAGGAGCAAATGCTCTTAAGTCAGCACTTGCTTCATTAATTAACCCAACTAAAGTAGCATCTGAAAAATTTGCATCTATGGGAATTGATTTAGGTGGAATAGTAACAAAAAATGCTGGAAACCTTACAGGAACAATTTTAGAATTACAAAAAGCATTAGACAATCTAGACCCATTACAAAAGCAACAAGCAATTGAGCAACTATTTGGTAAATTCCAATTTGCTCGTATGAATGCTTTATTTTCAAATTTAGGTAAGCAGGGAAGCCAGACTTTGCAAGTATTAGACTTAATGAAAGCAAGCTCTCAAGAATTGGCGGGGGTAGCAAGTCGAGAATTAGGAATGGTAACAGAATCAGCTTCTGGAAAATATAGAAGAGCTCTTGAGGGATTAAAAGCAGACCTTGCTAGCATGGGAGAAGAATTTTTAAAGGTTCAAACTTTCTTTATTAATGTTACAGATGGTATTTTAAAATTTGTTAACAAGCTTCCAGCTCCAATTAAAACTGTTTTAACATTTGTTACAGGCCTTACAGCTATCTTGGGTCCAATTATTATGTTGACTGGTGTTTTAGCTAACTTTTTTGGATATATTATTAAAGGGGCTTCACATTTTAAATCATTATTTAAAGGTGGAGAAGGCTGGAAGATGCTTACTCCAGAAATTTTGGCAGCACAAAAAGCAGGTTCTCTTGTTGAAGCAACATTTTATAGTGATGCTAAAGCAGCCACAGTATTAAAAACAGCAATTGCAGGCCTTGTAACAGAGTTTGAATTATTACAGTCTAAAGCAATGACAGGCGGAATATCAGCAGGCCCAATGATTTCAACAATAGCGGGCAATACCGTAGCCTCTGGAGGAGCAGGAAGAGTTGTTAATCCAGGTCATCCATTAATAAGCCCAGAAGATACTAGGTCAATGTCACATCTTAATCCAGTTGCTGGAATGACATTAGATCAAAAAGCACAGCAAACAATTTTTGGAGTAGTTCCTGGAGCACCAAAGGTTAATCAAAAAATTGGAAATAATCCTCAAATGTATATGTCTGGAGATCTTCCAAAGATTCCAGGTCTTACATCAATTGGCGGAGCATCAACAGGTATTGTAGCTCAAGAAGCAGCAAAATGGCATGCAATGACAGGCGCACTTGCAATGCAATCACAAGCAGAAATTGAGTTATTAAAGAAAGAAGTGGCTACAACAGGTCTTATAACAACGTCACTATCTGATTCATATCAAGCACTTCTTCCAACAATGACTAAGCTTACTGCAAACGCAGCAACTGAATCAGCAGCAATTGTTGCAGAACTACAATCTGGAAAAATAACAGTAGATGCGGCTAGGTCTAAAATTATTGCATTAAATGCACAGGTAGAAGCTATGATGGCACAAGCATCCATAGAGATTGCTGGACAACAAGGAAGATCAATTGGCCTAACAACAGTGCCATTATTAAATCAACCAGTTGTAAACAAAGATGGCAAAACAAATATGAAAGAATTATTAAGGCCAGGAAGAACAAGAGGACTTCTTAATAAAATTGCAAGTGGATTAGGAGTAAGAACATTTGGTGCTGGATATAGTACCGAAACAACAATTCCAAAAAGATTAAATGCAGGTAATATTGTTCCAGGAACTGGTAATACAGATACAGTTCCAGCAATGCTTACACCAGGGGAATTTGTTGTTAACAAAGAAGCAACTCAAGCAAATCTTCCATTACTACATGCAATAAATCAAGGTTCTTTAGGAGGAACAGTATCTTCTGAA
>Ga0114959_10002259_pt1 | contig 16048 bp, 16 predicted proteins | sample C_130625_EF_Meta_FD_87317 | JGI IMG/M metagenome (GOLD analysis project Ga0114959, IMG submission 87317) | Freshwater microbial communities from Lake Croche, Canada to study carbon cycling - C_130625_EF_MetaG | ecosystem: Environmental > Aquatic > Freshwater > Lake | place: Lake Croche, Canada...
AATAAAGCAACGGATGTTTTACAGAATGTAAACGGAAAAGATATGCCACAAGCGCCCAAATGGATTGCGAATACTGAAGTTACCTACAAGCCAACTTGGTTGAAAAATTATCGAGTTTCGATTGAATGGCAACGGATTTCATCGTGGTATCAAAACCAAATTAATACGGTTTCATACGATGATAAAGGAGCTTTTGGCGCAAAAGGCGTGAGTTTCTTGAATTTCAGAACGGGTTATCAATGGAAAAGTATTGAACTTTACTTAAACGTGATGAATTTAACCAATGAACTTTACGCTACGAATGCCACCAGAGGCAATAATGCAACTGACAGAACAACTTATACGCCCGCCGCACCGAGAACTTTTGTGGTAGGATTTCAGTATAATTTTGTGGGGAAGAAATAGAAGAATACAAGAATAATATTACGATTTAAAACTGAATTTTACGAGGAATTTACGGAAATCGTCCTTCACAAGGACGACTTCCGCATAAATGACCATTAAACTCAAAAACAGAACATGAAAAAAACGATCCTCATCCTCATTTGTACTTTGTGCATCACATCCGGCATTTTTGCCCAAAAAGGAAAGAAAACAATCCAGAAAAAACATCCGCATACGGAAATAAGCGAAGTGTTGAAAGAAGACGCCAAAGACCCAATCTGCAAAATGTCCGTACAAAAAGGTACTAAAGACGTTTCGGTTTATCAAGGAAAACAATTTGGATTTTGCAGTGCGGTTTGCAAAGAAATGTTTGATAAAAATCCTAAGAAGTATGCGGTGGTGAAACGTTGAATAGTCGCAGTTGGGTAAAACACGTTCGATATTTGCGCAAATAATTGATGATAAAATATTTATTTCAATGAGTCCTATATTCTAACCTATAAAAACGGCAGGTTTTACGTTTTTTCTCAAGGTTTAAAGATTGTTAATTAACCATCGTAGGTAAAAAAAGAATAATAGTGGTTCCTTTATCAACTACGCTTTCAATTTCAATCTTTCCGCCATTTTTTTCAATTAATTCTTTGCATAAAAATAAACCAAAACCGGTACCTTTTTCCCCAGCCGTACCGCTTTTAATGGTTGGATTAGTGAAAATTTGCGATAATTCACCTTTTTCCATTCCTACTCCTGAATCCATGATTTTTATGGTGATGAATTGACCTTCAATACGCTTATCAATAACTATTTGTCCATGTTGTGGCGTGTATTTAAGGGCATTATTTACCAAATTTATTAAGACCATTCTGATTTGATATTCATCGCCGTAAGCTTGCCAGATTTTCGTTGAATGGTGGATTAAATCTATCTGTTTTTGGAGCGCACTTTCTTTAAATATTGATAATGTTTCATCAATAATAAAATCTAAATCATAGGGGCGGAGATTTGTTTTTATTTCATCCAATTGAGAAAGAGACCAAAACAATAAATTTTCCAACATTCCGCTCAAATTATCCATATTCTGTTTGATACGCTTGGATAATTCTTTGAATTCTTGGGGACTAATGTGTTCATCCTGAACTAATTGCATGACACCTTTCAGGGAGGATAGGGGACTACGGAGGTCATGAGAAATGATACTAAAAAGCCGATTTTTATTGGAATTTATTATTTTTAATTCCTTTGCTTGCAATTCGATAATTTGTTTGCGTAAGCTTAACTCTTTAATATATTCTTTCGATACTCTATAATCTATTTCGAAGAAATAAGCAGCTAAAAATATGGCTACATAGATGGTTGTCACCATTATTATCTCATTGTAAAATCCATTAATCGTGATTGAATGAAGCGGAAATTTGATAATTTTTATAAAAACGAATAATAGGTAATTTATTATTATACCAATTATTTTGTATGGTAATTTATAGCAGACAACCGGAATCGTCGCATACGCTATCAAGGCAAGCTCACCATTTAAGTCCATGTTTGCTTCTTGGTAGGCTCCGATCGTTTGAATAAAAATTAAAGGATAATAAGCAAAAAAAGATGCGTAGGGCAGGTTGTTTTTTTTGAGAAAATAATAAGAAGGTAGGCAACCAAATAGTATTGAGAATAGATTAATCGATATTTTTTGATCAGCTAGATATATTAAAAAATAAATCAAATGGAGACCTCCTCCCGCCCAAAAAGCAGCTTTTATCATCCATATTTGCCGAGAAACAATTAATTGTTTATATCTGGATTGATCAATATTTAAATAATTTAGATATTTTTTTTTTAAAAAGTTCAACATAGCTTCATTTTGTCTTGCAGGCTATTTTAATTCCAGTTCAAAAGAAACCCAACATTTTTAACCTACATTTTAGCTTGATTTTTGAATTCCATTGGATCAATTTAGACAAAAGACTTTCAAAAATTTTCAGATCTGCGGGATTGTCTTCAATGCTTGCAGAAGTAGAATATTCTTTATTTTTAAAGTGAATAATACTGAGCCTAGTACCTTAACCCAAAACAGGAGAAAGTCCGATAAATCATCCAAATTGCGCATATTTTTTCGACCTAAACAAGGAAAAAATAAAAAGAAATGGAGGCTTATTTTTTTGAAGAGCGTAAGTTAAAAGATTGATTCATAGTTGGATAGCGCATTGAATTTCTATTCTCCGGCTATTAAAATGCAAGGATTTTTGGATGTTTTGGTGGTATATGGTTTATTTCAAAACAAATGTAAGCATCTTTATTTATTTTTCCGTGATGTACAATCCGTTCGCAGAAATTAAATTACAAAGATTTCTTTCGTTATGGTAAACGAAGATTCTTATTATTCCGAAATCCAGCTTTATAAAAATTATCTAAAGGGACAATTCATGCATTTTTAAGCATAAGCCAGCAAGATTTATCTATACTTAAATTCAGCGGGTTGGAGGAAGTTAAATTATGAAAACGCATTTTTACGCCATTTCAGCGGTTGAAGCCCGTTTTCTTATAAAAAGTTTTATTGGCACCTTTGCTTTCAAAGAACAGTGTGTTAATTGAAGCAAACTGAAAACTTTTCAATTGTGCTTTTGTGGTTAATTTAGCAGTTTTTCTAAATGTTATGATTGAAATTCGGAAAATAAGATCTGGTAATTAAATAGAAACTGCCGATAAAACATTGGCTAACTTGTATGTTTTACCAAATTATCGAAGCCATGAATTGAACAGTACTAAATTATGAAATAGTTCATCCACACATGATTAGGCTTTTTTTAATGCGTTTTAATCAACCGATTCAACTTTCTAAGTATAAAATCGTTGGCAAAACGCCAAAATTTGCCAACGATGCACAGGGATAATTCCGTAATTGTGGTTCAGCCAAACAGCAATTTAGTGAAATAAACTAAAGAACAGCATCGCATTTAGTGATGTCATTTTTTTATAAATTCTGATAAAAGAATAGTAAAATTCAAGATAGATTTCCGAAATTAAAATTTTATTGATAGATATTTCAATCCTTTTGTCATAAAATGATTGCGTTTATCGTTTTGCAATTGGATATTTGATGAAATTTTACGCTAACGCTTAACCCCAAATTCTACTTCGCATGAATCGCAATTCTTACGCCTTTCTGGCAATCGCATTTGTCATTACCACCGCTTTTACATTCACCCAAGAAGTTGAAACGCTCACCGAACGAATTTTAGCAAAACTCGAAAAGTACCTTACCAATACTCCCCAAGAAAAAGTCTATTTGCATTTCGATAAACCTTATTATATGGCTGGCGAAACCATGTGGTTTAAGGGATATTTATTTAATGGCACTACCCACAAAATTGACTCCGTCAGTCGAGTAATGTACGTTGATTTAATTAATGAAACCAATGGTAAAACGATCGCAAGTCGTGTGTTGAATTGTGATGGTTCTACGCACGGAGACATTGCTTTGCCCGACAGTTTGGCAGAAGGCGTTTATCAGATTCGGGCTTATACCAATTACATGAGAAATTATTCTGAAGAATTCTTTTTCCATCAAGATTTTAAAATCTACCAAGGGTCCATAATAAATCGTTTGACGGATTCAAATGCGCAAAAAATGATCCAAGCTGCCGATGTTCAGTTTTTTCCAGAAGGGGGTAATTTAGTCATTGGTTTAGATTCGAGAATTGGGTTCAAAGCACTCAATATTTTAGGAAAAGGCGTTGATGTAGAAGGATTTGTGTTGGATAATGCCAAAGATACGGTTGTGGCTTTTCGTGCTGAACATTTGGGCATGGGAATTTTTAATTATACGCCAGAACCCCAAAAAACATACACGGCTTTCGTAAAAGGATTTGAGGGGAAATACCGACCTTATTCTCTGCCCACAGCTCAAGCACAAGGGTTTACGATGGCGGTTGATAATCTATCGAACAAAGAAAAGGTGAAGGTGTTTATTGCTAATAGTTCTCCAAAATCGGCCGATAAATCATCAGAGATTATGGTGGTGGTTCATCAAAGAGGGCAACTCGTTTTTATGGCAAAAGGGAATGAAATGCAAAAATCATTTGGTCTATCAATTCCAAAGACTAAAATTCCTGATGATGGAATTGTACAAATTACGTTGATGAATGCCAAAGGCGAACCGCTTTGCGAACGCTTGGTTTTCAACAATCAAAACAAGCAGATAAATCTCAAAATTGTCCCTGACAAAGCAAATTACAAGATTCGGGAAAAAGTTACGGCTAATTTAGAAGCCACCGATGCCGAAGGAAAACCCGTGGAAGGTAATTTTTCAGTGGCCGTTACGGATGCCAGTCAAGTGATTGCTGAACCTCACCAAGAGAATTTATTATCCTATCTTTTATTAAGTTCAGACGTAAGTAATTTATCGGGAACGGATTATTATGCCGCCTTGCGAGGAAATATTGAACAGCCAGCTTATTATTTCGACAAAGAAAATACAGAAGCCAATCGCCACTTGGATATTTTGATGATGACCCAAGGATGGCGGAGATTTATTTGGCGAGATTTAATGGCTGACAAAGACCCTAAAATGAATAATTTATTAGAAACAGGCTTGGAAGTAACGGGTAAAGCCCTCAAACCAAATGGAAAAATTGCCGATAATGTGACTTTAACTTTATTATTAAAAAATGACAAAAAAGTGCCTCAATTCCTCACGACAATTACTGATTCATTGGGTAGATACGGATTTTATGGTTTAGATTTTTTTGATTCTACTCAGGTATTTGTGCAAGGAATGAAAAAAAACGGTGGTAAAAATTTAGATGTAACGATTAATCCTCTCGAATCCGCTCCAAAGGTCAGAATCGTGAAAACGCCCTTTAATCCAATTGAATTTAATACCCGAGATTTATCAGATTTTTTGAAAAAGGCTCATGAAACTATTGAACTAGAAAAGAAATTAAAACTCAATAAAGACCAAATGCTTCAAGAAGTAGTGGTGAAAGCCAAGAAATATGAAGAACCCGATGCCCGTAAAATATACGGAAAATCCAGTAATAATATAAAGGTTGATAATATACTTTGTGCGGGAGCGACGAGCGTTTTTCAGATGATACAAGGCAGAGTCGCTGGTGTACAAGTTTCTCCAAATGGTAGTGGAGGCTATTCGGTTTTGATAAGGGGGGTTTCAAGTTTTACAGGAAGTACCGAACCCCTATATTTATTGGACGGGATGCCCGTTGATGCCGATGCTTTGAGCTCAATCACTCCTTGCGATGTGGATAACATTGATATATTGAAAGGGGCAGAGGCAGCCATTTTTGGGTCGAGGGCCTCCAATGGCGTAATTGCCATTTTGACCAAAAGAGGAGGGAATAACTATGATTATTCAAAAGACCCAGTTTCAGGGGTAACAATTCAGAAAAGAATGGGATATAATGTTGCTCGTGAGTTTTATGCGCCAAAATACGAGGTAGCAATTCCCGACCATGTACGTCCAGATTTTCGTTCAACGCTTCATTGGCAGCCCAATGTTAGAACGGATACGCATGGAAAAGCAACCATAACTTATTGGAATACAGACGCTAAGGCAACGATAAGAATCATAGCCGAAGGTGTTTCTGCGCAGGGACTTGTGGGAGTTGCGAAGGTGGAGTATGGGGTTAAATAGGTTCTGTTTCTTAATTTTATGTTTTAGTGAAAGTACTCGTTTTGATTATTTCCGTATTCATTTGAACATAATTCATTTTTAAACTATTTTTATGTATAAAAGTAAAAATCATAATACATCTAATATGGGTACAATGCCATGGAGTTTATTAATCCGAAGTTCTTTTACGGCGTATCAGAAAAGACACTTATTAAAACATTTATGAAAAAATTTATTAACCTTTTCAGACTTAGGTAAAACAAATATCGTTGTATTGGGAAGACCTGCCGTAGGAAAATCTGTGCTAACCAGTAAACTTTATGGAGAATCAAATGATTTTTCTTGGGAATTACCCGATACTTCAAGTCAAGTTGAATCCAGAGCAATACAATTAGGAGAATGGACAAGTTTAGTGAGAGTTATTCCTGAACAAACAACTGCTGAAAGTGACATTGGTATTGATGAAGCATAAACATAGGGAATTGCAAGGAGTCATTTTCGTAGCTGATTGGGGATTTACGGGCGTGCGAGACAATACACTCAAAGAGTCAATGATTAAAAATCAAGGCATTGACACTTTAGAAAAGTTGAGAAAGCATAATTTAAAGTCAGAACTTGCTTATTTCAAACGTGCCTGTGATAAAATTAGAGAAGCATATTCAAACGGAAGAAAAATAAAGTGAGCATTAATTGTAGTAAATAAAGTCGATTTATTTCCAGAAACCGTTGAGGATGCAATGAATTATTACTCTTCACATGCTGATAGTCCATTTGTTGAAATTTTAAACGAAACTTTGAAGTCGATTGGTGAGTTGAATATTAAATGCTCAATAATGCCCATTTCAGCTTGGCAAAGCGATTTTTCTTGGAATAATGATGAAGTAAAAACTAATTTAGGGGGCACAGATATTGAGCGTGAATTGTTTAGAGAATTGATTACCAAAATTGCAGAATTTTCAAAATAAGCTTATTATGGAAACTTTAAATAAAAATCATATCAGTTATCAAGAAATGGATGGGCTTATTGAGCTTGCTGAGAAGGTGTCTATTAATATTGAAAATTTGAATGGTAAAATTAAGACAATGAGAATTAAATTTTTCATAAACATTGCAGTTATTACGATGCGTTTATTTATTTTAATGTATTTTAATGTATTTTAATACTACTAATTTCTTAAACAGATTTTTTTTTGAAAATATTTTTTTAAATATTCTAGTGATATTATCATTCTGTTGTATATTATTTTTTCCAATATCTTTTCTAAATAGGGAAATAGATAAAAATGAAGTTATTGTTGAAAGAGAACAAAAAGTATTAAAAAAACTACTAAATATGATTGAAGGCTTCTAAGATTTATACATTGAAAATGAATATGGTAATGAGTCCAGTGTACTTTCAAAAGCTCTTTTCGAAATGAGATTAAGTAGAATAAATTTTGGGGTAAAATAGAAAAATAAAAATAAATTTTGGTAGATAAAAAAGGTTCACAGTAATTTATCACTGTGAACCTTTTTTAATGTTTAAATTTGTAAGAAAATTTAGAAAAAAAATGCTCCGAATAATTCTCCTCACAATTGGCATTGGATTGCTGTTTTATTTTGCCACAGAAATAGGACTTTCCCAATATGTACATCCTCAAAAATGGGTCATTTTATCCTTCTTTTTTGCTATCTCATACCTTAATCATTTCCTCACGCAAATCGGCTTCGTCAAGAACCGGGAAAACTTCGTTCAATACTATTTGGGAAGCATAACTGGGCGTTTAATCCTGAGCCTAATTTTCATTGGAACTTACGTTTATTTAGGCACTTCCGACATCAATATTTTCATCATCAATTTTTTTGTACTCTATTTATGTTACACAGGGTTTGAAATATTCGGATTGTATCGTAACTTGCGACACTTTTCGTAGTGAATCATTGAGTATTATTCTTAAGTACTTGATAATCAATACAAACGAACAAAACTATATTAAGAATATAATTTATAATCAACCATATACTTCAAAGAAGCCGTGAACAAGAAAGTGTATTTTTTAAATATTTTTGCTTTTTTATTTTTAATTTCAACCACCCTTTTTGGGCAAACAGAGCCTGCTGATTCTACTACAAAAAGTGAGGTTATTGAAGCCCACACTGGTGAAGAAGATACTCACGGAGAAGCCGAAACTTTCAACCCTGGGAAGATGATGATGGAGCATATTGCGGACGAACACGAGTGGCATTTTGCTACTGCTGGACATACGCATTACTCGATTCCATTACCTTGTATTGTTTGGAATAAAGGAGGATTGACCACATTTTCTTCAAACCGTTTCAAGAACGAACATCACGAAGAAGTAGCCTATGAAGGTCTTAAATTAGAAGAAGGTAAAATTGTAGCTGAAGATGGTTCGTTCGTATTGGATTTATCAATCACCAAAAATGTAGCCTCTTTATTGATTAGTGTCATCCTTCTTTTGGTAATATTCTTTACAATTGCAAAATCATACAAAGAGCGGGTAGGAAAAGCGCCATCGGGCTTACAATCAGCTTTTGAACCAATCATTATATTTATCCGTGACGAAGTAGCGAAAACAAATATTGGCGAAAAACATTACAGACGTTTCCTCCCTTATTTATTGACGGTATTCTTCTTCATTCTTTTCAATAATATTTTAGGCCTTCTTCCAGGAAGTGCCAACGTAACGGGAAATATCGCCATTACCTTAGTACTGGCAGTAATTGCATTTTTTGTAACAAATTTAAGCGCTAAAAGCACTTATTGGGGACACATTTTTGCGATGCCAGGCGTTCCGAAATGGTTGTTAGTTTTATTGACACCCGTAGAAATTATCGGTGTATTCATGAAACCAATTTCTCTAATGATTCGTCTTTTTGCGAATATTACAGCGGGTCACTTAATCCTTTTAAGTTTGATTGCTTTAATTTTCATCTTCAAAAGTATCGGGGTAGCCGCTATTGCTGTGCCATTCTCAGTATTTATGAATCTGATTGAGATTCTAGTAGCATTCTTACAAGCTTACATTTTCACCGTTTTAGTTTCAACTTATATTGGAGCTGCTGTTGAAGAAGCACATCACTAGTTAATTTGATGATTTGAAAATTTAGTTGACAGAGATAAATCACTAAATCACTAAATCACAATCCATCAAATCACAACTTACAAGCGTATTTTTCAAATTAATAAATATAAACAATTACAATTATGTCAATGTTATTAGAAGTTTCTCAAGCGTTAGGTTTAGCGGGTATTGGTGCAGGTTTAGCGGCTATTGGTGCTGGTGTAGGTATTGGAAGAATCGGTGGTTCTGCCATGGAAGCCATCGCTCGTCAACCAGAAGCATCAGGAAAAATCCAAGGAGCTATGTTAATCGTTGCGGCCTTCGTTGAGGCGGTTGCTCTTTTCGCAGCAGTAATCTGTTTGTTGGTAACTACAAAGGCGTAATTATCAATCGTTATCAGTAAACGGTTATTAGTTATTTGTTAAAAAATAGTTTTAACAAATTAGCTTTGTAATTAGTTTTTTGATAAAAAATAAAACATTACCATCAGCATATAAAGCATTAGGCTTGTATGCTGATGATTATTAGAATTAAATATCATTTGAAAATTTGAAATATGCTATTTTAAAAATTAATTAGCACTCCCATATATCTAATTTTCAAATTAAAAAAACATAAAACCATGTTAGTGTCCATCTTAGAACCAGCCCTTGGTCTGATAATCTGGCAATTAGTAATATTCGGAGTATTGTTTTTCATTTTAGCAAAATTTGCGTGGAAACCAATCATGAGCGCATTGCAGGAACGTGAAGCTTCCATTGACGATGCCCTTTCGCTAGCCGCCAAAACTCGTCAAGAAATGACCGATTTGAAAGCTGGTAATGAAAAACTGATTGCTGAAGCCCGTGCTGAGCGAGATAGAGTTTTGAAAGAAGCCAAAGAGGCAGGCGATTCAATGATTGCGCAAGCCAAAGCCGATGCCCAAAAAGCCGGTGCTGAGGAAATTGAAAAAGCACGTGCCGCTTTCACTCAAGAAAAAATAAACGCCGTGACAACTTTGAGAAAAGAGACCGCAAAATTGTCTTTGGAAATTGCAGAGAAAATTTTGCGTAGCCAGTTATCTGATCCAAAAGCACAAGAGAGTTTGGTTTCAAGCCTTTTAGCCGATGCCAAACTTAATTAATTTCGAATTTCGGATTTAGCATTTCGGATTTGAGTATTATGCTCAAATAAAATTACTAAATTTTGATGTTCGATTATGATTTGAACTAAGATGGTGGGTTCTGATAAATCCCAAATCCTAATTCCAAAATCCCAAATCAAAATGTCCCAGCAAACAGTTGCCTACAGATACGCTAAATCATTGTTGGATTTGGCAAAAGAAAAGAACGTTGAAAACAAGGTTTACGAAGATATGAAGCTCTTTAACCAAGTTTGTGACGATAACCATCAGTTTTATTTACTCTTAAAAAGTCCGATTGTATCACATTTCGACAAACTGACGATTTTGCAAAAAATCTTCACGGGTAAAGTAGACGCTACTTCAATGTCTATATTTGAAATCATCACGAAGAAAAATCGTGAGGAGATGCTCCCGCATATTGCACAAGATTATCTTCGTCAATACGAGACATTCAAAGGAATTCAGAAAGCTTACGTAACTACGGCAACGCCATTGACAGCTTCTCAAACAGCCGAATTTCAAAAAATCGTGGCGGAAGCTACTGGTAAAACAGTTGAAATTATCGAAAAAATTGACCATACCTTAATTGGCGGATACGTTCTGCAAGTAAATGATCGTCAGATTGATACTTCGGTAAAAACAAAATTGAACGAATTGAAAGTGAAGTTCATGAACTAATCATTTGTTCTGGAAATATAAGACCCCACAAGATTTTTCTTTTGTGGGGTTTTTGATTTTTGAATGTATTAATTTTTTACATTTGTTTTAATGCATTTCACACTTTAATTAACCAAATAATTCTATGAAAAAGCCTCTTTTTACCTCCTTGATGTTAGTTTCATTTTTAAATTTTGGACAAAGTTTAGATTCCATGAAATTTGTATATAAAATCACAAACACAAAACCAACAGAAAACATTTTCGAACAACAAGACCGCCTTCGTCAAAATATTGTGGCAAGCATCCCCAAAATTTCAAAAAAAGAACTGAGATATAATTTAGACAAAAATAAAGGTAATCCTTCTCCACAACATCCTGATTCTCAATTTCAGCAGTATATTTTAGACCCTAAAAACACAAGATTTCTTGGGCAACCCGTTTCTCTTCGCATTTTTGGTAAAAAATATTAGTGAATCACCATGAATATTCTTGACGAACTTAATCAAATATCCATTCTGCAAGTAGCGGAAGATTTGGGCTTAGAAGTTCAACGTCACCGCATGAAATGTCCTTTCCACGAGGACGATACCCCTTCGCTTGTATTATATTCACATACCAATAGTTTTTATTGCTTCGGTTGTGCCAAAACGGGCAATTCTATTACTTTGTATTCCGAAATCAAAAAACTTGATATAAAAGGAACCATCAATGAGATGGCGAAAGAGTATATTGCTGGTTTTCAGCAATATAGTAAAACTCGCAAAAAACCTCTACCCAAATTTAATGTGCTGAATGTGCCAGAAATAAGAAATTTTCAGGCAAAAGATAAGCCTACCGCAGAGATTCATTCCCAAATCTACGAGGCTTTCAGAGACTTTTGTTTACAGCAAAAAACAAATGAATTATCGACAAATGCACTTAATTATTTGCAGCATCGAGGCTTTACCGAAAAAACAATCAACCATTTCAGAATATTTGTCATTAAGGATTATACCGAAGTAACTTGGTACATGAAACAACGTTTCTCCTATATTGATTTGCAAGAATCGGGCCTTTATAATGTACGGAATAACTTGATATTTTATTCCCATTCTTTAGTAATTCCGTATTATCGAGCTGACAGAATTGTCTATCTACAAGGACGAGTGATTGGCAAGCCGCCCGAAGGCACAAATCGGTACTGTTTTTTAAATAATCAGCCTCTGACACTTTTCAATGTAGATTCTTTATTGAAAGCTCGCACCGGCGAGCGGGTGTATGTAACCGAAGGTGCGCTTGATTGTATGCGACTCGTGCAGGAAGGAAAAACGGCCGTAAGTTTGGGAACTGCTAATATTTTTAAGAAAGAATGGGCAAAATTGTTCCAGCGAGTCAATGTAGTTTTTTATTTGGATAACGACGTAGCAGGACACAAGGCGGCGGATGAATTAGAAAAGATTTTTACGCATTTTAACATCTCTAGTACCCGCAAAAATCTACCCGATGATTACAAAGATGTCAATGATTATTATACGGCCAAATTAGGCAGTAATGAGCAATTGGGGTTATTTTAATTATTATTTTTATCTTTGTGAAAACTAAACTATCCATACAATGGCTTGGCAAGAATACATCCATTCAAATCCACAAATCTTACTCGGAAAACCTACTATTAAAGGCACACGTTTATCGGTGGAGTTAATTTTAGAACTTTTGAGTAATGGTTGGACAGAAAAAATGCTTTTTGAAAATTATCCAACTTTAACGGAGAATTCGCTCAGAGCGGTTTTTATGTATCTGCATGAATGTATGCAGGAAGAAATGTTTTACCCATATTTAAAAGTAGCCTGATGAAATTTTTAGCGAATGAAAACTTTCCTTATCCAAGTATTAAAATGCTGAGAGATAATGGTTTGGAAGTGTATTCTATCGGAGAAGAGCCAATTGGAATTAGTGATGAAGTAGTTTTGAACCGAGCAGTGTTAGAAGAATTAATCATCCTAACATTCGACCGTGATTACGGTGAATTGCTTTTCAAATATCGTCTTGACCCTCCACCAGCGGTTGTTTATTTCTGGAATAAAGGAAAAGCGTCAACAGAAGCATCAACAATGCTTTTAGAACTTTTGCAGAATCATTATTTAGTAGTTCAAGATATGTTTACGGTAATTTCAGAAGATGGAATCAGGCAAAGAAAATTACGATAAACCTCGATAATATTTTAGCATTTCTGGGTAAGTCATACCCATCAACGTTCCTTGAACGGTCATGGTGATTCGCTTGGTTTTTGTTTCAATTGTCTTGGCAGATTCTATCCATTTAGCATAATATAATTGATGACTTTTAGGCAATTTTAAGAACGTTTCTAAAGCTTTTGGTTCATCTTCTAAGCACATCATCAGTTCCTCCGATTGTGGCAATTCATCGGTATCTTCCTCCAAATTAATTATCACCATTGCCCCTTCTTCTTTGCGGATTCCTTTACGAATTTGGGCATTCATGGGAATAATAAAATCGCCTTCTCCCATCGGTAAAAGCGCCAATAATTTTACTGGAAAATTATCAATTAAGCCTTTTACTCGAAAACCGAGTTTGGTGTCAGGTTTAATTTCATGGGCAATGTGGGCAGGAATTTCAAGATAAGTCCAGCCCGTTTTTTCGCCTTTTTCTCCGAATTTTTGAAGGATTGTTTGGAAGGTGGTCATTAATTGTTTCGTTTTAAATTCTTATTCGTCGAATCACTCTGTATAGGTTTATTCTTTTTAAACAGACCATCCAAAACACTCTTTTTCTGTTCTTCCAAAATTTTCTTAGCTCGGTCGGAAGCTGCTTTTTTGATACTGTCGGTAGTTCGTTTTACTTTAGCTTCAATGGCCTCCCTTTCTTTTTGAACTTTGGCTTCTATCTCGGCTTTTTTAGCGTTGACCTGAGTCATTAATTTATCTTTTTCAACTTGAATTCTGGCTTCGGCTTCTTTTTTCAAACGGTCTGCTTCTTCTAATGCTTTGGTTTTTGCAGCATCAATTTGGGTTTTTGCTTCTGAAACTACGGCATCTTTTATGGCGTTGGCGGTGCTACTTCCTTTAAATCCAAAAATAGGATTTTTTAAATTTCCACCCAAAGCCAAATCGAATTTTACTCGGTCGCTTCCTTGTAGGGTTTTTCCAGTCCATTTCTGAAAAATATTGCTGAATGCTTCGCCCGTTTTACCTGCGGGGATGTCCAAGACCAAGGCATAATCCATCGAACCTGTAAGCCCATGACGACCCGAAGCGGTGATTTTATAATCATCAAATTTGATATCAAAAGGTTTCACGCCAAATGTACCATCTTTGATTTCGAACTGCATTAAAATATTTGTTAATTGCGTGTCTTTTATCTTGGTCAATTTAGTAATTTCTACCAACTTTTGCACCAAAGGATTATTCTCCGAAACCTCTCCGTGTAGTATTTTCATCAGCCCATCGCCACTCAACGTATTGATTTTGGGCATCATATCTTGTCCTAATTCTCCATCAATTTTAAACTTAGAATTAATGTCGCCCAGAAGATATTGGGCAACGGGCATTAAGTATTTTACGATATTAAGATGTTGATACGCTTGAGCAATTTCAACATTCTCTAAATTCATAGCGAAGTCGAATTTTGGGTGAGCCATATCCGATGAATTATAAGTGCCATTCGTAATAAAAGTACCTCCTAATGAATTAAAAGATACATTTTGCATTTTCACTGCCTCATTTCCAATGGTTAATGAACCTCTGATATTTTTCAATTCCATCTTATCGTACAGCGCATTTTCAATTTCAGAATTGATTACCAGAGCCATATTTTTAGGAATTGAAACAGCCCCCGAAGCGTCGGTCGCCCCCGCCCCGGATGGGGTAGCTTTCGAAATAAAGTTCGGTTTACTGGCTCCCCCGTCGGGGGCGGCTTCGGCTATCCATTCATTAACATTGAATTTATTGGATTTTACGTTCAATTTTCCATTTAAAGACTCATTATTTACTATATATCCAATATAATTTGAGAACGTCCCATTTGCGGTAAAATCGCTTTTTCCTAAGTATCCTTTTGAGTCGGTAACATTAATATTTTGCGGGCTAAAAGTCATGTTGGCAGACGTAATTTTTATGCCTTGTGGATAATCTTTTGAAGCAAATTCAAGGTTTTGTACGTGGGCTTTCCCAGCCGTTGGAAGCTTGTGGTAACGCTTGGCTTTTAGGTCCGACATTTTGCCTTTGGTTTCAACATCAGCATCCACGATTCCTTTCAAAGTCATGCCCGATAAAGGGTAGATTTTAGTAATTTTTGTGAGGTCTATTTTGCCTTTTGCCTTAATATCCCAATGGTAATTTTCAAAGTTTTGAATACTTCCAGTGGCCATAAAAGGTTCGTTTTCGAGTATGAATCTAAGGTCAGAAATATCCAACCGAGTAGAAGGCAAAGCGCCATCAGTGTTTAACAAAGTAGCTTTGGCGTTGATATTTTGAATGGGTTCCGGAAATTTATCAGATTTGATAAAACCATTCACTAAACTCATTACCGCATTGACTTGTGGAAACTGATTCGTGAGGGTATCGTAAGTACCTTTTGCTTTCAAATTTATGTCATACAAACCTCTCATTTCTAAGCCTTTCATCGGGAAAATTTGGGCAATTTGTGGTAAATCTAACTTTGCCACAAGGTCGGCATCCACCTTTGACTTTTGTAAACCTTCAATTAAAATTCGCCCTTTTACGGGATTTTTACCAAATCTTAAATTAAGGCTACTAATGTCAATTTTGGTTTTATTAAGGTCGGTTGTATAATTTTGAACCTTAACGTTTATGTTAATATCTTTTACCGAAGTAGGCATATCCGCATATTGGAACATACCATCGGATATTATGAATATGCTTGAAAATGAAGGAAATGTCGTAGCATTTTTTGTCCCTTTTACAATACCGCCAAAAGTAATATTTCCTTCGGCTTTGAGGTCTTTGAATTTATCCGTATAAATATTGGGAATTAAAGAAAGGAGATTTTTAAAGGTATTTTTGGTCGATGAATAGGTCAAATCCATTACCATGGTGGAAGTATCTGGCGTGGCTAAAAAACCCGCAAAATTTAGAATAAAGTCGTTGATTGTGAGTGAGTTATCTTTGAAAGTGTATTTGTTATGGGCTTGGTCGATGGTCATATCCAAATTAGCAGCTACTTTTTTATTGGT
>Ga0114959_10002260_pt1 | contig 16047 bp, 17 predicted proteins | sample C_130625_EF_Meta_FD_87317 | JGI IMG/M metagenome (GOLD analysis project Ga0114959, IMG submission 87317) | Freshwater microbial communities from Lake Croche, Canada to study carbon cycling - C_130625_EF_MetaG | ecosystem: Environmental > Aquatic > Freshwater > Lake | place: Lake Croche, Canada...
CGAACACGGGCGAATAAAAACTGATTGCAAGGAGTGCGGTGGTTCTAGCTTTTGCGAACACGGAAAATGGAAGAAGGCCTGCAAGGAGTGCGGTGGTTCTAGCTTTTGCGAACACGGGCGTTTTAAAACTATTTGCAAGGAGTGCGGTGGTTCTAGCTTTTGCGAACACGGGCGAAGAAAAACTGTTTGCAAGGAGTGCGGTGGTGCTAGCATTTGCGAACACGGGCGAAGAAAAACTGTTTGCAAGGAGTGCGGTGGTTCTAGCATTTGCGAACACGGGCGAATAAAAACTATTTGCAAGGAGTGCGGTGGTGCTAGCATTTGCGAACACGGGCGAATAAAAACTGATTGCAAGGAGTGCGGTGGTTCTCGCATTTGCGAACACGGGCGTTTTAAAACTATTTGCAAGGAGTGCGGTGGTTCTAGCATTTGCGAACACGGAAAATGGAAGCAGGCCTGCAAATTGTGTGGAGGGTCAGCGCTATGTAAAATTCCGCTGTGCGAGACGAAGGGCCACCGAAAATACGACGGACTCTGTATGCCATGTTGCGTGCAAACTCGCCCTGACATTAAGGTTGCGCGCAACTACAAGACCAAGGAACTTTGCGTGAAAGAGTTCATTCATCAAGAGTTTCCGCATTTTAGCTGGATTTTCGACAAGCGGTTTGAAAACGCCTGTTCGTTGCGCCGACCTGACATGCGTGTTGATTTTGGATCGCACATTCTCATTGTGGAGGTCGACGAGCATCGGCACGAAGGGTATAGCTGCGACACGAAACGCGATGTTCAGCTTTGGCAAGACGTGGGTGAACGAAGCATCGTGTTTGTGCGATTCAATCCTGATGCCTACGAGGGGCACACGTCTTGCTGGGCCAACAATAAGCAGGGAGTTTGTGTACTGAAACCCTCCAAGAAAGACGAATGGGTAGCGCGTTTGGACGCATTAAAAGACCGCATCGAACACTGGTCTCAAGCGATTCCGATCAAGATGATTGAACGCGACGAACTCTTCTTTTAACCCTTATTATTTTTTTCACGTCATTACACGCGATACGCCGTTCGCTTTCATTTTTTTTAGCGACGACTGCGTCGTGAGGGTAGAAAAAAACGTTTGACTGAGTAGGTTTATTTTAAAACGATGAAGAAATGAAATATCTAGGTGGGAAGCAGCGGCTCGGTAAACATCTCGCCCCTGTAATACAATCCTATGCGGGAGACACAGACGGCTACCTTGAACCCTTTTGCGGGTCGCTCGGCATACTCAAGCACATCACTCTTCCACACCGCGTGGCGGCCGACTACCATCCCGACTTGATTCAAATGTGGAATGAAGTCAAGACGGGGGCATTTCAATGTCCCGCTAGCGTGAGCGAAGACCAGTACCTGCACGCCAAACAATTACCGAGTCCCTCCGCGCTCAAAGCCTTCGTAGGGTTCGGCATGAGTTTTGGCGGCCGTTTTTTCGGCGCCTATTCCCAAAAATATTTAGGAGACAAAAAAGAAGATTTCTGCAAAGAAATGACCCATAGTCTCGAGCGCACTCGACCCCTCATTCAAGACGTGCAATTCGTGCTTAGCGACTACCGCGACTTGCGTCCAACCAACAAGCTCGTTTATTGCGACCCTCCTTACGCTCTAACGCGCTACCCCATTAAATACCGCCGCGATGTCAAACATTACGACGTCTTTGATTCGGCTGCCTTTTGGGCCGTCATGCGCGAATGGAGCAAATCCAATGTGGTTCTTATCTCGGAAACGAGTGCTCCGACTGACTTTGTTGAAGTCTGGCGCGCCCCAAAAACACGAAGCGCGTCCCACAGCAAAAACACGGTGGGCGCTGTAGATGCCGTTGAAAAGCTATTTAAATGGCAAGGAACTGAAAAAAATTGATTTCTTTGAGGTGTCCCCAGACTCGCAACCATTTCCCACCATGAAGCGATTCGCTGAAATGATCATGCCTCCCCGCGCAAAGCGCGTTTTGCACGATCAATTCCTTTGCCCCATTACCCATTCACTGATGATCAACCCCGTACAAGCCTCAGACGGCTGGACCTACGAGTGGAAGGCCATCTCTCGTTGGTGCGAAGAGCACAATACCAGTCCCTTGGACCCCAGTGTTTTCATCGACCTCAGTCAACTGCAGCCCAACCGTTCACTCCGCGACGCCATTCAACGACTTGTGGAAGCAGGTGAATTTGACGACGACGTTTGTAGCGAGTGGACTGCGGCAACGGCCGAATTTGAATCCGCTCCTGAAATGTACCGCGAGGGCCGCGTCGCCGAAGCCGCCGAGTTGGGGCACCCGCAGGCCATGGGCGAACTGTCTATGCGGTACTACCGAGGTGTTGGAGTCGTCCAAGACATCCCCATGGCCCTAAAATGGGCCCACAAAGCCGCTCTGGCAGGCAACGGGCTAGGCCAGTTTCGGCTCGGCTACGCCTACCACGTAGGCGAGGGCAAGAACCGCAACTGGGCAGAGGCTCTCAAATTCTACAGCATGGCGTATGAAAACGGCGTCGCTGCTGCCTCGGCAAACATTTGCGAAATGTATCGCGTTGGGGGCTATGGCCTCGCTAAAAATACCAGCAGTCTAGTTGAATGGTGTGGTCGCAGCAATACGGGCCCCTCTCTCTACTTGCTCGCCATGTGCTACTACACGGGAGACGGCATCGCGCCAAACCACTCTGAGGCCCGACGCAATTTCAAGGCTGCTGCGTCGGACGTACTCGACGCGCAATTTATGCTAGGAAAAATGCTTATTCGCGGTGAAGGCGGCAATGCTAATTTTGTAGGCGGCATTAAATGCATAGAACGCGCGGCAAAACAGGGGCATGCAGGGGCAAGTGCAATTAAAGAAGCCGTGCTAGCTGCAGCGCGTGCTTGAACAAGCCCGTTTTTTTGGCGGTTCGTCATCGACATCAATGACATGGCCTTGCTCTTTTGCCCTTTTGAATTTGTCGTCAACGACTTCCTCAGAAGAAACCACTTTTTCCACAACGACTTCTGTAAATGCGCCAAGTCGCGCATCCTCATACAAACGATCGTACGTGCTGTCCCCAATTATCGGAGTAAGTCGTGCCCGCATCATCGACCCAAATGAACACAATGGAATCGTCTTGCCCACCCCCAATTTAAACCACCAAGCGACCTCCTTCAACACCAACATTTGCTGAGGGGACCGTGCTGTAGCTAAAACACTTTTCCAAAATAAGTTCAGGAACTTCTGCAGCCTTGCCATATTGAGTTCATTCTCGTCCTTTGAAAACATCCTCGGCATCGTGACGCAAAACGCATTCTTTTGCGTTGGATATAGACGAAAGGTCAACTCGTTGTTGGTTGCTGTGATGCTGACTTGTGTCTTATCCAAATCCATCTTCATTGCCCTGGCCAAGTCCACGGACAGGACCACCCATCGCAGAAGTTGACCTCCTACGTTTGTCTGAGTTTGAATACGAATCGGTGCATGATCCAAATATATACGGATATGAAGCCGCTTCAAGAGTCGGTCTATCTCCTCCGTACACTCTATTACAGTTTTATCGGTTTGAACAATGAACTCCATTTGGGATTGGAATAAGTTGTAAAAAAAATGAAAAGTCTGGATACTACTTTTTGGCGTGGTCTTTTTTAAGAACAAGCATGTGGAAGCATCTCAGGGCCATATAAGCATCGGACAAGGCATCGTGCCAATTCTTGGGTTCTTCGTGAAAGAGATGCTGGTACAACTCTCCTAGCTTGGGGTATTTTATGTAGCCTTCAGGGGCCACAAGTCCTACCCGTTCTTTGGATTCCCGCATGGTGCAATAGCGAACCGACGGCATGTGAAAAAGCAAGTGGCGTCGCTCGCATTCCGCTCGAATCATATTGAGATCAAACTCCAAATTGTGTCCCACCACAATGTCGGCCTCCTCCATGATTGCCGCCAGATTCCCGTAAATGCGTCCGAAATTCTCCCCCGCATCGCTCCGTTCCTTGGTAATACCGTGTATGTGCGTCGTCGGAATCTCCACGGGTACACGTAGAATGTAGTCAGCGTCCCGCGTCTCTTCCGTGTCCGTATCAAGAAGGACGTAGCTTAGCTGTACAATATACGGCCAGACTGCATGATCTGTTGGAGGCACACGTTTAGGCGGCAGTCCAGTGGTCTCAGTGTCAATGGCAAGAATCTTCATTGCGGCGATTGAATGACTGTCACTTGGAGGGATTTGCATGGTCAATTTTTTTTCGGGATCAGTTTATAAATGAAAAATGCCATGTTCATGATTTTGGGCGGGGTTTTCGTCGTCTTTTGTCTCTTTTGCTATTTGGGGCCTCGCACCCTCGAGGCCTTCATTGATCCCCCCGAACCCGCCCCTGCGCCTCCCGCTCTGCGGAAATACACGAAACTGGGAGACTACACGTTAGACCGCAGCGCCACGGTTCTTCACAAACAAAAGCAGCGAGATAACACGCAGTTAAAACGTCTTCGCGACATGTTTCGCATTCCGAATGTCGTCGAAGCGTACACTTCAGAATGTGGCGAGTTTGGATGCTGCGAAAAACTCGGAATTCCCAAGAGCAACAAGGAAGGTAGCAACTGCAACGGGTTCTGTCCCTACAACGACTCCACGGACACGACGCCAACCAGTGGCCCGACGCCTCCACCACCGACGCCTCCACCACCGACGCCTCCACCACCGACGCCTCCACCGCAACCCACTTACCCTCAAACCAATACAGATACCGTGTTTATTGCTCCTCTAGTGTCCTCTCCGTACGTATCTATCACGACAAACGGTAGTCCTGTGGCGAACGACAGTACAAACGACGGCAAATGCGGTACATGCCCTAAACCCGAACCCTGTCCCCCATGCGGGCGATGTCCCGAGCCGTCATTTGACTGCAAGAAGGTGCCGAATTATGGGTCCACCAATTCAGAATATCTTCCCATGCCTGTCCTGAGTGATTTTTCCTCCTTCGGGATGTAAAAAAAATTGACCGTGGTTGAGGCTGCCCCCGTGCACTAAAAAAATGCTTTATAAATACCCAAACGCATCTCGACTTCCGCAACTGCACGCTTGCGAGCGTGTATTTGATCGTCTGGTGGTCGTGGTTGAATATGAGCCATACTGTTGTACCTGGAACTCCAAAACCCATGGCATCCCGTCTATTCGAACAAGGCAGCTGAACTCGCTTGGTCACGCGGATGCATTCTTTATTATAGATCCAGAGTTGTTTACAGATTTGGAAGAGTTCATCGCTGAACGCGGCGATACCTGTGCCATCCACCTTTTGGGAAAAATTTGCCCGCCAGTTTCTAGAAATTTCCTAGAAATTTCCTAGAAATTGTTTGTTTTTTTTTCAACCAATATTTCACACAACTTTAAGCTTCATTGATTTTCAACCATGGATTATGAGTTTGACTTTGAAAATCTTGAAGGCATTGAACTTGAGATTGACCTCGGAGATTACGAGGATCCACCGCAAGCCCCCGTCCAAGCCCCCGTCCAAGCGCCCGTCCAAGCCCCCGTCCAAGCGCCCGTCCAAGCCCCCGTCCAAGCGCCCGTCCAAGCGCCCGTCCAAGCGCCCCTTGTGCCTGCGAAACGGGCGTTGATGGTTCCCTCACTTCCTGACGAGACTACGTTCGAACCCGGATTCAAATCCATACACAAAAAGACTATGGGGGTTATGGATCAACTGCGCCATCGGTTGCGCGTGGCAAAAGAGCACGGTTTCTTTATTCCTTCACCATTCGTCCCCTTAGATCCGCCTCCCAAAACATCCCGAAAGGGAAGGCGAAAAGCGACTCCCGAAGAGCGCAAAGAACGCAAACGCATCTGCTCTGCACGCATTCGCAAAGAGCGAAATCATGAATTATGTTATCTCAGAGAACAGAATAAACTGCTTGACAGCGCGCTACTAGCCTTTGTAGGTCGCGCATAGCAGTCCCGCCTTTTGAGCTTCCTGCCATGTTAAATAAAACGAATTGCATCCGCTTACTCTGCTAAAAGGAATCGGAAACGGCACTTGCTCGCACGAAGGATTTTTGCATTGCGCTGTTAGTTTTTTTAAATGCTCTTCGGTTGTTTCGGGTTTCACGGGTTTTGCATAGGGCCCGCACGGAGGCCATACCAATTCCGTGGTTTTTGTCGTGGTCGCGCACCTCACTTCCTCCGCCGCATGCTTTTCCTGGTAGCTAGAATTGCTTAGTAGCGGTGGCTGTACCCACGTCTTAGGGTATGTCCCGTGTAAAATACCCATAAACCGCTCCTGAATCATACCCGACGTATTCATGACCGAATGCTTGACTAACACCTGTCGAGTCAAACATGTACCCGAATTGGCTACAAAGCGCAAGTAGGGCGACCCATTGCAATGGTTTTCGCGCGCATGTATCCCTCCTACGCGACACCGTTTCCCCCCGCCATGCCCTGCTGGTTCTGCCCCTTTGAATGGTGTGCGCGTCACAGATTTGCCTAAATTTTGCCCTACTCCCGATGTAAATCTAGCTTTCCCGTTCAGGGAAAACCCATCCGTTCCACGACTATGCGAATCATACATAGCACGCGCCTTGTTCTTGAGAGCAACAATGGACATGTACTTACAAAGTAAAAAAACTTATTTTTGTATCTCCACGTATTCGGCGTCAATGCGCGCATCCACCTCCTTCGCGTAAGCTTCAAATATATCATCCAACAAGCTTTCAAAGCACGGATGCGAATAGCAAACGCCGCACACGCGCGTACTCTCCGTTGGCCCCACCTTCATGCACTGGCGTTTTTCCCAGCACATGAAGCACGTCCCCCGAACCTGCGCTTCGAACGGTGGACGAATGACGCTCATCGTATGAAGTTGTAATTTTACACAATTTTTTAAAATCACGAAAAGACGTGCGAAAAAATAAAATATGCGGCCTCCATGTTCGGATTACTTAGCAAAATCAACTATGGTTTGAAACGATGCGTCTGAAAGAGTTTCCTCGATAAATTCGCGCGGCGCATAGGAATCAAGTCTTGACTCGAGAAGCGTCAACTTATCGTTCAACTCGGCCGCCTCTACCGTACGCTCTCCGCAGCGCGAATCCCAATATGGCACTGCAGTCGCTTTCAGGGCTTCCTTGTACCCCTGGTAAGGAAAAATCCCCACATACTCTTCCTTCATCGTGGTGACATCATACACCAATAGAGGGACATTGCGCGCCATCGCCTCTTGTAGCGCATATCCTTGAGACTCGTGGCGATCCACAACCACCATATATTTGCTCTCGTCCAAAAGAGCAGCATAGTCTTCAGCTCGGTACTTCCCGTACATAACCATCGTATGCGGAATTCCTCTGCGCGACAATAAATCGACCACCACCGCCAAATCTTTTGGGGGGCGTAGCTTGTAATAAACAACCACCTTGGTGCGCGGTTTAGTAGACAGTGGCGGCATGTAGATACCAAATGGTATGCACACATACGGAATTCCTGGATTGGGCAGAAATTCTTCGTGCACGACCTTGTTCCATTCACTTAAACAGTTGTACACACACTGATCTGATTTTGTCACCAATTCACAGTGAGCAGTTGGAAATACGAAAAACTGCGGTCCGAACAAAATTTTACATTTGAACTGGTCGATGTCAATCCATTTTAGCGGAGCCCAAATTAAATCGGGGGTCCCATGAATCTGGGATACATCTTCTACTTTTTCGTATTCGATTCCAAACAGGCGGCAGCCTCGCTGAAAGGAAGCCTCACAACTCAAATGTGGATTCCCTATTTGCACGAACCGCATTTTTTTTTAGTTCTACGATTTATGCCTTAACTACTTTTCCTAATTAGACCTTGGTTGCTAAAAACATGTCGTCCGTTCCTCCCTGCACCTGAACGATTTTATACCCCAAAGACTCTAAAAACGCAAACAAACTCGCGCGCAACTCTTTGGCGGGAACGCTCCTCATGCGCTCTGGCCAAGACTCTAGCAAAATAGGCGGAAACCCGTTGTTCCGAATGGTTTCAGTCCCTCCGCGCAACACCTTTTCTTCATGCCCTTCCACGTCAATCTTAATAAAGTTTATGTTCGTCAACCCGTACGAATCCAGCGTCGTCATCGGCACCTCAATGGTAGCGACTTCGCTGTCTTGTAGCGGAAAATAACTAATTCCGTTACCACCTCCATCGCCCGCATCTCGAATGTAGTACGGGGTGCGGCCTATCGCGTCGCTCAGCGCTGTCGGATACGTCGTCACCTTATAACTAAGACCGCGAAGAGCTACGTTTGCGCAAAGGTAATTATAGCTTTTAGGACTGCACTCAAAACTATGAACTCGCTTTGCGTTTTTCGCAAGCTCCACCGTATACAATCCAATGTGCGCTCCAATGTCAAGAATGTCCTTGTCGGGGCGAGCATAATTGCTGCAGGCCCATTGAATGTAGCCGCGTTCGTAGATACCTGTCCGAAAGTAGTCTTTGCCTACTCGAGCTTCGGGAACAATCAACGTATCGTCGTCACGCAACCGTGTATACAAGGGAGCGTCACTATCATACGATTCCGCTTTCAGCAAAAACATTACTTTCATGCATGTAGCCCTGTTTAAACCGATTTACCGTTAATTTACTTTGTTAAAAGATCTTTTCATTAAAAAAATGCCCACGTTTCTAACCTTCGGGTCCTTGTCGTATACAAATACATTAGCGAGAATCCGTGCGCAAGCAGAAGCACTTCCGTTTACTTCAGTGGTATGTGTTACAGAAGATGAATTAAAAGCCATGCCCGAATTTTGGGAAAAGCACCATGCATTTGTCGAGTCCAACCCGCGTGGCTATGGTTATTGGATTTGGAAATCCTATTTAACTTGGAAAACGTTACGGGAGATGGAAGAGGACGACATACTCGTCTACGCCGATGCAGGATGCACTCTACGTCCTGATCCTCCTGCATTTGAATCGATGTTTACCGCCCTGCGCAACTGCAACGGGATCGCCGCCGTTAGCTTACCTTATCCCGAACACGAGTATTGCAAGACCGACTTGGCGATTGCCCTACATGCCATGGACTATCTTTCCACGCCTCAATACCACGCCTCCTTTTTCGCTTTACGGCGAACACCCGACACAGTACGTCTCGTAGAGAGTTGGTACAATACCATGTGCGATTACCATCTTATAGATGACACTCCCAGCGTCGCCCCCAACTCGTCCATATTTAATGAACATCGGCATGACCAAGCGACCTTTTCACTGCTGCGTAAAATGGTTGGCGTCGGTCTTCAATTGACCAATCATCCTATTGACGATACCCGAATTCGGACTTGCGAAGCCCCCCGAAAATTAGTCGATGAAATTATTCAAACCTAATATTTTTGATATGACGAAAGTTAGGGGTAAAATCGCGCTCTTTGCACGTCCTTAGAGCTTCTTTGCATGGCAATTTATATTTAGTGCAGGTTTCGGTTGGCCAGCGTGCCCGCATGTATGCACACCAATGACACGGTCTCATACCCATTACTTCATTTTTCTTTTTTTTTCGAGGGTTGGTAAAAATATAGAGAATGGACATTTTAAAAATGTCCAAAATGGAGATACGACCGATTCGATGGATGAAAAGAGATAAAGAAAAAAGTCGCGCTACATGATGGTCACATATTATCATCGATTCCTCATTAAAAATGGACACTGACTTTTTCGAGACGAATTTGTTCAAAATGTCCGTCAAACCCATTATGCTCGGCCACACCATAATTTTCTAGAAATCGATTTGTACTCGCACCATTATGCTGTGGCGAAATCCCCGAGCATAATTGTGCAGGATTTTGCTCTTTTTGAACATTGGCCATTTTGACACCATAGATGCTGTCCAAGTAATATATCTCTAGTACTTTTATGGTGTGGGCGAGCATAGACTTATGTTGCACTCTGAATACCCGCGGCATCCTTGGGTAGATTCTTACCGCCTGTATCGGCGTGAACGAAAGCGCCTCGACCGACGCGACCTAGAGCGACGTCTACGCGATCCACCCATTCCTTGTGCTTTATTGGCCGATTTACACGATATGTATTTGCGCTGAAGACTTGAGGGCTTATCAGGCGATCCACTAAACCATCCCATGTTGCGGTATTTATTGCATGAATCACCGTTTACATACGCGCTCATGGCGTCATCACTTTCATTCAGTAAACTTACATTGTAGCCTTCGTTTGCAAGTCGTTCAAGCTCGGCGTCCCTACTTGCGTTGTCCATTTGTAGATACAAGAGAAAAAAATGAAAAAAATGTTAGGTTATCAAAATATTGAGAATTGGACATTTTTAAAAATGTCCAAAATGTCCAAAAGGGACTTCGAACGCGAAAAATCATCCAAGTTACGACTTTCACTGCATTTCAATGCCATTTTTGTATAATCGGACAATTAAAAATCATGACTGACATTTTTTAGGTGCCGCCGTGCTGAAAATGTCTACATCGCAATTATGCTCGCCCACACCATAATTCCATTCATTTTGGTATGCAGCGAGACCATCTATGGTGTGGTGTAATGCAAAAGCATAATTGTGCAGGATTTGGCACGTTTTGAAATATTATTTATCGCACTGCATACATCGTAAGGCATTCCATGAAAGATTACAAAATTATGGTCTGGCGAGCATAATTTTTCTGCACAACTGCATATTATGCAGTTAAAGATTATTTTTAGGATTATTCTATAAAAACATGCAGTGCCTCGAATGCGCTTACGTGACGGATAAAAAATCCAGTTGGAAAAATCACTTAAAATCGCAGCGCCACCGCGCCATTACAGGGCACGCCTGCGTGTGCGACAAGATTTATGCCACGAAATCCACGCTTCGCCGCCATGAAAGGACGTGTGACGTGGCCCAGAAACTATCGGCAGAGCGGTATCAAGCGACAGCCCTTACGTTTGTAGTAGACCGTCTTGCGCACGAAATCGCTGAAACCAATGCTCGCGCTGCTGCCGAGAAACTCGAACTGCTTCGGGAACAAGCCGACCGCGACGCACGCCACTCGGCAGAAATGGAGCGTCTCTTGCACGAAATTGCTGCACGCCCTCAAACCATCATGAACAATACGAACTGCACGTTTAACCTCGCCACCTTCTTGAACGACACGTGCAAGAATGCGCCTACCCTGGAAGAATTTATGGGAAGTATGCCTGTGTGCTTGGACTCGGAAAAACCCATCGGGCAATTCATTATCGATCAACTCGCCAAGTGTGCCGTAGACGAACGTCCTATTCACTGCACCGACGTAAAGAGATGCAAACTCGCCGTGAAGCAAGAAGGAAACACTTGGGTACAGGATCAAGAGCAAATCGACCCGCTCTTTCAGATGCACATCAACATGCTTCGACAGCGCTACCTGCGCCATTTGTCTGACGTATGGTGCGTGGACAATCCCAAATACGAAGATCCTGATAATCGGCAGAACGATGAGTATCACCAATTTATCATTAGCATTTGCAACGACGTCGACGCCAAATTCATAAATCATGTCGCCAAAGTCACTCCGATCCCGAAGCCTTAACTCTTACCTCGCGCGAAGACTGCGCCTACCTCCCGCCGCTGCCGCCTTGACCGTTTTGTTATCTGCGCGAGCAGTTTTGCGCCTGTACCCCAGCTTGTTTGCAACGCGGTCTCCTGCTACTCGGGCATAATACCCCAAGCCGTCTTTGCTTTTGTTGTATAGCCATTTCGCAAAGTCGCCGCGGTAATTGTTCGAAGGGACAAATTTTTCCCCTTTAAAGTCCAGTAAATAATACCCGCGTCCTTTGGGCCCCTTACTTTCATACACCCATCCTGTAAACACGCGATTGAGCTCGAAGTCGGTTTTGACGTAATTGGTGTCTACCGTTACTGGAACGCCTGCGGCCACTGACAATTCGTTGCGCACATCAGCTATACTTTCTGCTACATGAGAGGCCACTTTTTCAGGGGACTCTGCCCAAACGGCGTAGTATCCCATTCCTTTCGGACCATCTCGATATTTGAATCCTGCAATCTCGTCTTGAAACGTAGCGGAAGGATAGAAATCAAGCTTCGGCGCGTCAGTTAAATATTTGTTCGCACACATCTCCAGCGCGCCCAGCTGCGAGTAATCCGTAGTCTTGTCGTAGGCCTTTTTCTTTTTAGTTTTCGGTGCTTTTAGTTGCGCTTCTAGTGCCATAATCTCAGGATCTGCCTTGACCTGCTTGGCGCAAGCGGTTTTTGTGCCTTTACAATCCGCCAATTTCAATTTCTCCATTTCTTTCTTATTCGCTTCAATGACCTTTCGATCTACCTGAGGCAGCGCGGGTTCGGCCGACCCAGAAATCGGCACTTCAATGTAATGATGCCGCTTTTGAGCGAAGCGTGCTCGGTTGGTAGACAAATCCAAATAGCTGATGTAGCCTTCTAATTTTTGCATGATGGCAGCGTTGTTGGGGTCCCCTAGTTGATTTACGACCAGAGTCGACGCTTTGAATGCGGCGTCCGTGAGAGGAAGCGCGTCGGATTTCGGGCGAATCAGGTTGAGAAGCTGAAACAGCTCAAAGGGGCTTTTAGAAATGGGAGTGGCCGTCATCAGCACGACACGCGCGCATGTATAGGAAGGGTCTGCCTCGTTCTTCGCGTAGCTCTGGTGCAAATACGTTTCTACAGTCGGCATGTGGGGCTGTTCAAGTGGCCCGAGCTCTTTGCTGTAAAGCTTTTGGGCTTCATCAATGATAAGGAGCATTTTGTGAAAGGGGTCGTCTTGTCGCTGCTTGACGCTGATGCCGTGACGGTCGTCAAACCGCCGAACTTTATCTTTTAATACTTGGCTCCCGCCTCCCTTGCCCGCAAGCCCTTGCACCAAATTGGTAAAGGTTTTGTAACTCATAGGTCCGCCGAGCCACGCGTCGTCGTATTTCATGTCAATGCCTTGGAGGTTACCCCAGTGTTCCTTTAAATTGCGTCCGTGACAGATGTTTTTGGAATCCCATACATTTTTCTTGATTTCACTGGTCAACTGTCCAGGGCACACGTAGACCACCATGTAGCCCCCTTCTTCAAAATTGGACGCGATGGCAACGGCCGTACAAGTTTTCCCTGCGCCCGTGCTGTGCCAAAGAAGCATCCCCTTGGTTCTCATAATGGGTGTGTCCGATGAGGTAGGCGTAACGTAGAGTCGCAAAAAGTTTTGCGTCAAGTTTAGTTTTGCGGCTCCCCGCTTTTCCTCCTTCTCTCCCTCCACAGGCTTTGGTCGGTTGCATTGCGACTCCACGGGTAACGTAGGAAGACCTGCGTGGCCAAAAGCGCGAGCAATGTCTTTTTGGAATGCCGACAACGGGGGAGTATTGACATTGAGAGATGCCAGCTGCGCGTCGCTCACGGGCTTCAATGCAAACTTTTTGTAAAAGTTTTCAAACGTATCCTCTTCCACAGGTTCTACCACTATTTCTTTTGGACTGACCCGCGGACTACTCTTGCGCGTGAAGCGCCGCCACCCGCGTTTCGCCGCGCTTTTCGCCCGTGTCCATGTGGATGACGCCAATGCAATCCCTTTGACTCTGGCTTCAGCAGCCGCTTTTTTCGTGCGCTCCCACGCGGCGTACGTCAAATTCACGCCTGCTGCTTTTGCGGCTCGCCAGGCCGTTTCAAAGTCGGGTACTTTTGTTAGATCTTCGGAAAATGCAAGTCCTCCTCCCTTTTGGAATTGCTGTTCCAATGCATGGGAGAGCGCGCGATCGACGGATGATTTTATGGAAAGTAAGGTAAATGCGTTCGTGAGAGTTTCTGTACGGTCGTCGGCGTCACTGAACTGTTTCAGCATCTCTTCGTAATTCTGGGTCCAGCCGTGGGACATGGCGTACTTTAAGGGCAGCCGTAGCAAATAGTGGTATACGTGAAGGGTCCACCCCTCATTGCTTTTGAACTCCAGATTTTTTTGCCCGCAGTTGCGTGTACCGCGACCTTCCGCTTGCGTCGTTTCAGACGGGGACATGGTTTCTAACAGGTGAGCGTACTTGACGTCGAACAAATCAAGACCCTCTTTGAATTTCCTGTCCAGAACAATAAATCGTATATGGTCCCCGTAGTTGTTGGACGACGCGTTAAATGCTTCCGTGACGTATTTTTTCATGGCGGGTCGGTACTCTTTGATTCCTGTGAGCCCGACGTTTTTGTCTTCGTCCATTTTGAGGGCTCTCCCTTCTAAATCGTATGCCTGCACGTAGCCATCAAACGTATACTCTTTTCCGTTTACTTCGACGGGCTTGCTGGATAAATAAACAAAGGTACGCTTGGTAGGGTCTCCTGTAGGCTTTTTGATGGTGCGCATGTCAGGAATCATGTTGGTGAATCCGTTAGCGATGAGTGCTGTTATCACGAGACGTGCTCCGTAGTTGCCTTCATCGACATCAGAAAAAATGAAGTGTTTGTAAAGCTTACCGTGGGTTTGCATGTCGTGCTCGTCTATTTTTTGTATGGTATCTAAAAGCTTTACTATTTTGGGGGATGCTCCTTTAGACAAGGCATTTTTGAAACTAGTAGCGTCATACTCGCGTTTTGTATACATGTGCTGTTTGGCAATAGTAAACTGAGGACCCCAGTTTTGTACTTTTTTAGCGCACATAAAAAACTGGCGGCGCGTGTTATTTATTTTTTCAGTAGGCTGTGGTTTTTTTTCAGCCCCCATACAACTAGCGAATCTTTTTTTTCATGGAGATCTAAAAACTAGCGTTGCGGCGCGCACATGCAAATTCGGCAATGAGCTCTTGGAATACGCGTTTTTTTTCAATAGCAGATAAATTATTGCAAACGTGGGCAATAGAAGTACGCGCATGCAGTTCTAGTAGTGCGTCTACGGCGGTGTTGTCTCGCTGGTAGGGAGTAAGATACGAAGGGCTCGGATCGAGCCATGCGGATATCTCGTCGTCTAGTCACACCTCTTTCGTGCGAGCGCGCTTCGCTTCCTCGGCGCGGACGTCTTCTTTAGTTTTCTCGACCACTTTGCTCCATGTCGCTTCTTCCGCTTGATACTTGACTACAACAGCCACGTATTCTTCTATGCGCGCAAGTGTCTTGGCGAATTGAAGATCGATCATAATCTTAGTCGCCACTCGGATAGCGTCTTCGTTGCTCGCGGGTTCGCTTATCCAATCGGGGCAGACGGTTTCAACGATGGGGATTGCGAGGGACACATTGATGCTACCGTTGTTTTGCCCAAAGTCCATGAACGCGCTGATGTAATACATTTTGTTGGTTGCAGGGTGACCTTGCAATTCCAATCGCGCTTCCGCAAGGACCTTGCACAGATTATCAATTTCGGATGCCTGCAAGTACCCCCCGACAAACATGGAACTCATTGTGGTTGAAAGATAGGTTTTAAAAGTTGTGTCCTGGAATTTGTGGCATAAAAACAAACAATTCCTAGGATTCTAGGAATTTTCTAGTAACTTGCTAGGAATTTTCTAGGAAAGAATCCTAGGCTGTGGTGGTTTTTGGACACAACTTTAAAAATGAATCCAATTGCCGCTCTGGTGGACGCTCGTCGAGATGATATTGCCGAAGTCGTGACCCATATGACAGGTGGGTTGAATTTTGATCAATTGAGGGATTTAACCCGCAGCTTTCAAGACGACATTATGGAACAAGAGGGTGATTTAAACCGCCTCGTTGATGCATTGAAATCGCAGCGTCAACATGCGAGTAACGAGGTTGAAGGGACGTGGCAGCGAATACAAATGTTGGAATTAAAGATTGCGCTGCATGAAGCGGTTTTGGACGGGTTGATGGCTATATTTCAGGATCAGCTAGAGGAGATTCGCGTAATCAGTGAGAATGCTCAACGTCAAGTTGCTATGACGCGCGAAATTCCAGGAGGTCGTAGAATGCGCAGCGGCAGACTGACATGAATTTTGCTTTTTAACTCGTATGAATGCTTAGCATCAAGTTAAGTTGCTTATGATGCGCGAAATTTTAGGAGGTTGTAGAATGCAGAGCGGCAGAGTGAATTGGAGCTTAGCGCGCATGAGCAACTAAATTTTAAGTCCCCCTCTCACAAACCACAACCCCACAACCACACACAACCCCACAACCACACACAACCCC
>Ga0114959_10002266_pt1 | contig 16025 bp, 24 predicted proteins | sample C_130625_EF_Meta_FD_87317 | JGI IMG/M metagenome (GOLD analysis project Ga0114959, IMG submission 87317) | Freshwater microbial communities from Lake Croche, Canada to study carbon cycling - C_130625_EF_MetaG | ecosystem: Environmental > Aquatic > Freshwater > Lake | place: Lake Croche, Canada...
ACTAGGGTTTCGGTAGGTTTCCTCGTAACAGAATAACCTACCATTTTTTAAATAAAGGAATATAATCTTGTTGGGTATTATATTAGGTAATGGACCAAGTAAACAGTTTTACGATAGAAGCGGAGACTGTGTAATTGGTTGTAATATCCCAAGCAAGGAATTTAGTGTTGACGCAACTGTAATATGTGATGTGGAGATTGTTTATCTTTTAGCGACATCTCCAGAATTAGTTCAATGTCCAGTTATTGTCAGCACTAAAGCATGGGAAAAAATGAAAGAGTTACGTATCGATCATTATTTTGATATTCGATACGTGTTTCAACCTAAAGACTGGTATAATACTGCACATTATGCTGCAGAGTTTTTGCTCGAGCATGGAGACTTCAATACAATACATATATGGGGATGCGATTCTATATTCAGTGATACTACAGAATCTTCTACTGATAAGTTTGTAAAAAAAGAAAACACTAAAGACCAAAAATTTATTAAAAATTGGCGTAGAGTGTGGGATGAGATTTTTAACCGATACCCAAATATCGACTTTAACACGATGAGGATAGAAAAATGAAATCATTAATAATTTTTGCTATGAGTTTAGTTCTTTTAACGTCTAATGCAATCGCAGCAGATAAGAAAGATACCAAGAAAGAAAAATGCGTTCCTTCTAAAGAAGTTGTTTGTAAGGATTCACTAAAAGGTAAAGAGCGTCCTACACCAAAGAAGAAAACAGAAGAAGCTAAATAATAGAGGGTTGGTGAACCCTACAAAATCACTATTTTACACAACACACAAAAAGGAGTAAATTATGTCAAACTTGACACCATTCGAGATTCGCCTAGAATTATTAAAAATGGCGAAAGACATGCTTAACGATGATTATTACGGTAAGCGTGAACAAATTAGCAACGACTGGTCTACAAAAGTCGAATCTGCTAAAATCAATGGAGGCACGATCCCAGATCATCCTGGATTCCCTGCTATCCCATCCGAACTCGATATCATTGCAAAGGCGCAAGTCTTAAATGGTTTCGTTTCAAACGTCCCCTCTACAATAGAAAAGACTAGCAAAAAGTCCACCTAACGGGATCGGAAGGTGTGTGTGCGAACACACACCTTCTTTAACTAAAGGAGAAACATGCGAGTATATTTAAATACTTTTTTGATTATCATTGCGATGGTATGTATTACTATCTTCGTCACAACGAAACCACAAGAAACAAAATTGTTTAATGTCAAATACAAAGAATTAACAGCTGAAGCAAGAAAACAAGTAGATTGCTTGGCAGACAACATTTATTATGAAGCAGGTTATGAACCAGATGATGGTAAACTTGCAGTTGCCCTTGTAACAATTAATAGAACGCAAGATCCAAGATTCCCAAAAGATATTTGCTCTGTAGTAAAACAAAAGGTAAACTTACTGTGTCAGTTCTCTTGGTTTTGTGAAGGTATAAAAACCAAGAAACATGATGTTTATGCGAAATCAAAAGAGATCGCAATATTCACTTATGTTAATTATGAGATGCTTGACGATATAACAAATGGAGCGTTATATTTCCATGCGGATTATATTAACCCAAATTGGAAACTGAAGAAGACCAAAGTTATTGGTCGACATATATTTTATAAAGAAGGAAGAAACATCTAATGATGCAAAAATTAAACCTCCAATTGAATGAGACATCAGACTCTCGTCATTCGTTCTTTCTATTGATGGAGGAAATTACTCTTGCTGCATGCAAGCAAGCAGTTGAATGGGTGTTTGAAGCAAACTTTGCTGAAGAACGTCCAGATATGTTGAATATGATTATCACTACTCCTGGTGGTGATTTGAATGCAGCATTTGCTTTAGTTGATACCATGCGTGGTTCTGCAATTCCGATTCGAACAATTGGTCTTGGTCAGATTGCTTCAGCTGGATTGATGATTTTTATTGCTGGTGCCACAGGGCAACGTATTCTTACACCGAATACTTCTATCTTGTCACATCAGTATTCTTGGGGTGCGTTTGGAAAAGAACATGAATTGTTTGCTCAAATTAAAGAGTTTGACTTGACCACTAAACGCATGATTGCTCATTACAAAAAGTGCACTGGCTTGAAGGAAGACCAAATTAGAGAGTATCTACTTCCACCTCAAGATATTTGGCTAAGTGCAGCAGAATCTAAAAAGTTAGGACTATGCGATGACGTTAAAGACCTTAGGTAATTATGTACGTTACTCTGGTATATGGGTTAGTTTTGCACTAAATCCATTTCACTGGAGATTTTCGTTCGAGTTTATGCAACCAGATGAGATAAATCCTGCAATGCGTGGATTTTTTGTTTCGATTGCACCTGTTTCAATTCGACTCGTTATAGATGATGGATCATGGTGAGGAAAATATATATGGATAAACCTTTAGACAAAAACCTTCTTGCAATTTTAATTAGTTGCGTATTAATACTAGTTACTGGATTTGGATGTTTAACTTATTACAAATTAAACGAATTGCAATCTATGAAATCCAATATTGAATCTGCAATTGTCAAAGGTGTAGACCCTCTCTCAGTTCGTTGTTCTTACGACTCCAGTAGTACTGTATGTTCTATCTACGCCAGCAGAAAATAACCTTACTTCCAGTAAGGTTTTCGCTTTACTTTTATTCAAAAATGAGGTATAATTATATTATCGATGAAAGGATTTATGATGCAAATGATACATACTTCGTTCAAGAAAGTAAAGAAGCATAAGCCAAATGCAAAACAGCGTGAGTTAGATAGTTCGTGGCAAGACTTACTAAAGAAGTATCCTGCAAAGAGTTTTTCTGATAACAAGAAAGACCTCAGTAGCGTATACTCACTTGGAAAAAGTGCTCGTGGTGACACGCCTAGGATTCCGAGTTTACCATTTACTGGAGCACCTTGTACGAAAGCACCAGATAAAGTTTATACAGGAACTATGATGAAGGGTATTGGTACGATGCATAAATCAAATGCAGTTCCAATTTTTAGTGATGAAGAAGCGATTGCTATAGCAAACATGCGGAGATAAATAATGAATCAATATTATGGTAAAATGTCAGAGTGCGCAACTTATAGAGATATTAATGGTATTAATGAAATATATCAAAACCTTGTAATGGATCGTATGCGTATGGATAAATTTTTCAGTATGTATCTTGATAAAGTTGGTGATAAGATGGATCCTGAATTTACGGACACACCAGTCTGGAAACTTTACAGAAAGAAATTAAAAGAATATGGCGAAGTTGAGCAAGCCATTAAAGTTGCTCAATATTATCTAAAGAAAAGTTATGTTTAAAAATTCAAACGAATTCTCTTTACACATCGAGCAGTTAGTCCAAGAAAAGCGTCTAAATTATATGGATGCAGTTCTTGATTATTGTCAAGAAAACTCTCTTGAACCTTCTGATATTTCAAAACTAATTAATAAATCTCTTAAGGATAAACTTGAGATGAACTTTCGTGAATTAAATTACTTACCTAAGCAGGCACAGCTGGATGTTTAATGGACGGATTTAAGGCATATAAATATTATATTGCAATTAAATTACACTTCACAAAAGATTCCTTTGATGTATTTAAGAATCGTGGTTCTGTAAAGGGAACTCGTGAAGCATTTAATGCAAGAAACGATCGTTATATTTTTGAGAAGTTAGCACGTAAATATCCAGTGGACAAAGATTTGATTCAATTTTATGTTGCTAACTTTGCATATGGTAATGATGGAATGATTTATTCAATTGAGGAAGCAGAATCATATTTGTTAGAATGGAACAAACGTAAGCAGTCTATTACAAAAATCTTTGCAGATGATCTTAACAAGATTTTGATGGATGCTTACAAACGCAAGATTAAAGAAACATCAATAATAAATTTTACTTTAAATCAATATCCGAGTATACTTAACCTATACCTTGGAAAACAAATTGGGATTGAAACTCTTAGGATTTTAGATGACGTAGCGAACTTAATCGAACCATGGAAACAAAACACTTCGATGACTTTACTTTGGGAAAATGAAATCCGTAAAGTTGAAAAGTCAAAAGGTTTTGTTAAATACGATAAAGAAAAGATAATGTCATCTTATTTGGAATTCAAGGAAGAAGTTAAAGAGTTATAATATGGGCAAGACTTACCATAAAAATCAAAATAAATTTGATGAAGAAATTTCCAGCCAGCGTTCTGGGAAACACAGTAAACATTCCAATGGAAAGAAAACTGGGGGTATGAAAACGCTAAATAGTTATGTTGAAGAAGATTATGACGATGACTCATTTGACGATGAGTTTGAACTTAATGATGAAATCACTATTCAACATATACAAAACGATACACCGTAAATACAACTTATATAAGGAAAATACAAATGGATATTCAAACACTTCGCAAAATGCGTTCTTCTGACTTCGGCAAAATCGCTGGAGAGTTCGAGAAAATCGCTAATCCCCAAACCAATACCAAGTCTTATGTCGATGATCGCTTCTGGAAACTTGAAGGCGACAAGGCAGGAAATGGAACAGCCACACTTCGTTTTCTACCACGTGTAGAAGGTGATGAGTTACCATGGGTTCGTATCTTTTCTCATGGCTTCCAAGGACCAACTGGTAAGTGGTATATTGAAAACTCACTCACTACTCTTGGTGAGAATGATCCTGTTGGTGAACTTAATTCACGTTTGTGGAACTCTGGTTCTGAAGCCAACAAGAAAATTGCACAGGCGCAAAAGCGTCGCTTATCTTTTATTGCCAATGTTTTAATCGTTTCTGATCCAAAGCATCCTGAAAATGAAGGACAAGTTAAACTGTTTAAGTTTGGTAAGAAAATCTTTGATAAGATCATGGATAAGGCTCGCCCAACTTATGATGATGAAAATCCAGTGAATGTGTTTGATCTTTGGGAAGGTGCTAACTTCAAATTACGCATGCGTAAGAAAGATGGTTACACTAACTATGATGAATCTTCTTTTCAAGATCCAACTCCAGTCACTGAAGATGAAGAAAAAATGTTGGGTTTTGTAAATGCTCAGCATAAATTGTCTGAATTCACTGATCGTAAGAATTTCAAATCTTATGATGAGTTGAAGAAAAAACTTGAAGAAGTTCTTTCTGGCGATTCATTCTCTGCTAAATCTGCTGCGGAGATTGCTGAAGAAGAAGATCGTCCTGTTGCTGCAGCACCACAGATTAAATCTGTACCTGCTCCAAAAGCAAAGGAAGTTTCTTTAGATGAAGATGATGAAGACGTTATGTCTTATTTTAAGAAAATTGCTCAAGAGAATTGATTGAGTAATACTTAAAGGAAAGCCACCTTTGCGGTGGCTTTTTTCATTTTAGTATGCTGCGTATCGAGTACCAATATACTTGTTAAGTGTTGAATCTTCATTCTTAAATGGAGATCTCATTATAGTAGATTGATTAGTGTTGTTGTTAACTGTAGTTGGTGCGTTCAGAATAGCGTTGGTGTTACCACCTTTATTTGCCATATCTTCTTTTGCACCAACAACTTCAGTTGACTTACCAGCAATAATATTACCAGATGATGGTGTTGGAGTTATAGCATTTGCTTTAGAGTTATCAACAGTAGCACCACCAGCTAATTGTTTATTATACTGCTGCATTATTTCTGCAGGATACTTATTTCCCATAGACAAGGACATAGCCATAACTGCCATCTGTTTACCAGATAATGGTTGTCCAGGAACTACTTTTTCACCAGCAATTTGAGTATATTCTTCTTTTGAACCAGTAGATTTTATTGGTGATGTAGATGCAGGAGATGCTCCACTATCAACTCTTCTTGGATCTTTCGCAGCAAACTCAGCTGAACCTTGTCCTGCGCCAGCAGTACTATTTCCAGCAGCAATAGGTTTCGTTTCAGCTTTTCCAAACGGATAGAATGGACCAACAGAAACTTTCTGATTAACTACTGGTATCGTAAATCCAATTTCTGGTATACTAATACTTTGTAGCATACCAATAATACTGGCACCCATACCTTTAAAGAAATCGGTTACTGGTTTAAATACTTCTCCAATTTTACTAAATGCACCAGTTACAAGAGTACCTAATTCTTTTAGACTATTGATTGGATGCATTATCAAGTCTTGAATTTTCTGTGGGATAAACATTATCATATCCACAAAATCATCAAAAATCTTTTCAAATGAGAATGAATCTAAAAACTTTTCTATGTTTTTAAATCCAAGCGCACCAGCTACCCAAGAGACAGCACCTTTAATCATATCAGCTACGCCAAAGATTAAAGAATCAAACAACCCTTTAATTGCGCCACCGATTGCACCAACTAAACCACCTTCTTCAAATCCTTTGAACGCACCTTTAACGGTATCCCAAACTGTCATAATAATAGTAAGTGGTAGAAATAGTTTCTCAGCAATAACTGCAACTTTACCAATATATTTACCAAATTTAGAAACATATTCAGATATCCCAGTAAACATTTTGCTTAGGAATTCTGAACCACCGATTAATCCCTTTAAAGTATCATAGGCTACAACAAATGGTTTTGTTAATTTAGCAATACCATCTTTAAAACCTTCAATAACTTTTCCGATTCTTGACTCTTCTCCAAACGAGAACAGACTTTTAATTTTGGTTCCTATCTCTTCAAAGAATTTACCGATCGATGCAAACTTTTCACCTATAAATTTTCTAAGTGATTCTGGAACTAATGTTTCAAAAAATAATTTAATTGTTTTGACCCATGCTCTAGCAAAACCAATCAGACCACCGATCAATCCACCAATAACTAGTCCTAGTCCACCTAAACCACCTTCTTCTTCTGGTTTCTGTGGACTTTTAAATTTGTCTTTACCACCAGTATTTTCTGCAATACGTTTTAGAAGTTCAGTTTGTTCTTCTTCTCTTCTAATTGCTTCAAGTTCAAGTTCATCAGTTTTTATAGCTGGGTTTGCAGCTTTAATAACGGATAGTGGCGTATTTCCTATAGGAACTATTTTTTTATTTACATTAATATTTTCATTAACATTAGTAGCATTAACTCGATTTAAATTCGTACTAGATTCATTAGTAGCATTAACTTGTTTTTTATTAGATTCATTAGTAGTATTTAAATGTTGCTGAACTCTATAATCTATTTTAGATAATTTGTTTACTTCTGAATTTCTATTTTCAAGAAGAGTTTTACCATGAATCGTTTTAGAAAGTTGTTCTTCAGAGATTCCTAGTTTAGTGTATTTACCAATTTCTTTTTCATTATGAGTGATATTCTTTTCATGCTCTTTAATCTGAGTTAATTTATTTCTGGCTTCTTGCTCAGAAGTACCAGACAGTTTCATATCACCTTTAATAAAGGTTTTATCGGCTTCTCTACGTTTAAGAGCATTATCAAAAACTCCACCGCCACCTTTTTTAACAACGCCCATTGTATCAAGAACATTACGTAGCGAACCAAATTTAGCATCGAACTTTGCTCTAATAGATTCACCAACAGTTCCAGGTGCTTTATCCTGAACCATTTTAGCGATATTTTTTGAGGATTCTTTTGTTAGCTCAATTAAATCTTTAATGTTAGTGCTAACTTCTTTGGTTGCCTTTAACTGGTCGTTATCTACAACTTTTTGTTCTTTAACTTCTTTAAATGAATCTTCATCAAGTTTTCTTGATAATTCTGTCAATGTTTTAATTGCAGATAATTGAGTTAAAGATTGTTGTTGTATTTCCAGAAGTTTTTTAAACTCGCTGGAACTTACATTAACGACATAGTTTGTATTTTTTGCCATTTTAATTTTTCTTAGATTCTAATCGTTGTTTTTCTTCTTCTAGATACTGAACCAACATACTAATATAAATTTCTCTCTCAAATGGGATCATATTATTCAATTCATCCAATGAGTATTTGTGATATTGCATTAATGCAAAATTCATTTTATAGTGATTGAATAAAGAATCATGTGAGAGATTCATCAAAAAAAACTGTCAAGTCCCTCCAAAACTTTATTATGATCACGAGAGCACATAGGGCACTTATATTGTACCTTCTGACTTAAACGTGGCATAGTTTCAAAAAAGTTTTGAATTTTTGCGAACTGTTGAGATGTTAAATTCTCAAGGAATTCCATAATGTCTTTTTTACTGGTTTCTTTTGCATGGAACAATTCAGTATCATTGTAAATTGTTTCGATTGATGCTGAAATGACATTAAACACTGAATCTACATTACTCATATCCAGCGTTTCTAATTCTTTAATAACATTGATAGAAGGATATTTCATTATTACACCCACATTCTCAAATAATTGAATGTTCTTAGTGTGTCCTTCTGGGAAATCTACGTTGATTTTGGTTAGATCAAATGTTATTTTAACTCTTGCTTTTTCGTCTTCACAAACATCGCAAGGGAATAGTAACTCAACATTTTCTCCAACTGACTTGGCTCTAATTTGCGTGAATAGATATTCTAGATCAAATGTTGCAAGACTATCTGGATCAACTTTATCCATCGTGCAAGACTTAATAATATCTTTTAATGTGTCGACCATTACGACCTGATCCTCGCTATGCTGAGCAATCAAAAGAGCTTTTTCTTCTTTGACCAAGAATGGTCTAAATTTAATTGATTCCTTGGATGAAGGAATCGTTACTGAGTATACTGGTGCGGTGTTAATTGGTAAAGCCATAATTTTATTCTCCTAATTTCAGTTTCTTAATCATCTTGTTCAATTCAGATGTGCTACCTACAAAGATAGCATTATTTGTAACTTTCTGGGTATTTTCTTTTGGTCCATCAAGTTTTGCTTTTTGCTGATGTATATCCATTAGTTGTTGGTTTACATCAGCGAGTTGCTTCATTAGATTACCCACGACCTCATAGGCACGTGGGTGTTCAGATTGTTTTGCCACTTCTAAGGCAGAATATAAAGCATTCTGCCCAGTGACCAATAATTCACGAAGATTGTCTCTGGCTGTGTCATAGTCAGAGGTAATTTTCTCCTCAGGAGTTTTTAGTATTTCTCCTGTGGAGTTATCAATCACTTCACGTGTAGTAGTCTCTAACTTTACAGTGTCAAAGACTTCTGATAATCTATCATCAATTTTCATATTAATCGTTTCTTGTATTTCTAGTTGGAGGATCAGACGAATCTAATCCAGAACCAAAACCTGATACACTTGGAGTCGGTTTATTTATTGTCGTTGTTGCAGGTACGCTTCCAAAGCCACCTCCGCCAAAGCCACTTGATGGAGCTGACGCTGATCCAAAACTAGGTGCTGGTGTTGATATTGGTGTATTAAAACCGCTGGTGGATGCCTGTCCGCTTGATGGCGGAGGCGTATATGTTGTTCCGAAATTTGATGGTGCAGATATTCCGCCATTGTTAGCTCCTGCTAATTTTTCTTGAGTACGACCCATTGCAGCGATACCAAGAACAGCACCCATGGCGACATGGAATAATCCAGCACCTTGAAGTGTTAATGGTTGCCATTGACTTGTTACTTGCCCATGACTAACTGATTGTAAAAGGCTCCATAAAATTGGAAATACAACAAAATCAAATGCACAGACTCCCATATATAACCAGCCCATCATTGGACGCCATTTGCTGTTCATCCAATCTTCTTTTTTCTTTTCGCTTGCGTTTATTTCTTCTGCCATGATACTTCCTTTATAATTATTGTTTTACCAGAATCCGCCAAACCCAGAGTTATCACCCATTGGATTTCCATAACCATAATTTGTTACTGCACCAAAAAACGAACTTGCAACAGATGTACCAAATGCTACAGCTGTTGTTACATTCTGGACCTCAGGTAAGAATTGATCTTGTGTAATTGTATATGTTGAATTTGTAGATTGTGGAAGTCTAACTGATGTGTCGGAAGTCCAATACTTATACATTAAACTAACTGTCATTTTCATAACATCTTTTTGGTCATATCCAACTTGAACAGAACTAATTGATTTTGGATATGCTTCATATAGTGTAACAGTGTGAATCTCTTCATCTTGCATATTCTCAATATTTATTTTCACTTGGTCGCTAATGTAATAATTGTAATATTGGAAATTTCTGGTTTTGCCGATTTGAATATTTTTAATCCATTCATCGAAAAGACCTTTTATAATCATGTCTCCATCTACATAAAAACTAAATTGAACTGGGTCATAATTAAACTCATAAGGCATTTCTCGAACTTCACCAAAGGTTCTTATTTGAGTTGTATTAACATTCAATCCAGGAATCTGAGCAGATTCACAAAATAGATGCATCTTTCTAAAATCATTGTCATTATAATTGCTAGTGTTTCGCATTACCAATGGGAATGGTATTTCAATTGTATAACGATTAGATCTGGCTAATCCATTACTGTTTTGAACTTCTGCAACGAAATCTGTTATTTTCATAGGTTAGCCTGTGATTCTTTCCATACTTTTTCTTTTGGTGCTTTTACAAATCTTTCAACAGGAAGCATCATTGCTGTTGCCCAATCATTAACATCGACTTTCTTAAAAGCTGTTTTTACATGAGGTAATAGATAATGTTTTATACAAGGTTCTGCCATTTTATATTTGGAGACTCCTGCGATCAATGACCATGAATATTTGATTCTGGTGGTTCCATCCATTTTATCGTTATTTTTGAAAACTAATAAACGATCTAAAAGGCGAATACGTAGTGGATATGGAAGATAATGCATATTCAATCCCATAAAACCACCACCAGGAACTGTGGCATACGGAAACACTAAAGGAAACGTATCATAGTATGGAAGAGTTGCTTTTAATTTTGGATCGTATACAAACATATACAAATTCCCAGGAATAATACGTGCTCTTAAATCTTGCGTATTTTCACGCATTAATTGCTGTGGCGTTATCCTTTGCTTCGAAAGAAGCAGTACTTGTTGAGTATACCATGACTTTGATCTTTTCAGAGAAGATTTGAGGTCGTATTTATTACGCTCAAATACGTCATGCATGCTCGGAGTTTTAGGTGTTGTAGCCATATTAGTTATTTAGGTCATTTAATCCCAAGCTCATGCTCTGTAATAATCTTAAATTCCCAACCTCTGTCTTTTGCATACTCAGTCGCAGCTTTCCATTTTGCCTGATTTTTGATAAAAACTAGGGATTCGTTTAGGTATCTTTGGGTTCTTTTTCCAGGATAAACTGGAGGAATTGTTTGAGCCGATGGTTTAACTTCAACTAAATATGTTCGAAGCAATCCATCTTTGTTTCTTATCTGAATCTGAAAATCTACAAAGTAACGATGGATTTTATTATCAGTTGGACATCTGTATGGAATTACTGTCTCCTCGGATAACCACTTAACAACAGCTGGATTTTTATCGCACCAAGAAGCAAACCTAGTTTCCCAAGAACTTCGCATAATTATGCATGTGGGATCGCCAGAGTATTTTTCTGGGAACATCGGAACGAAACGTCTTTTATGGAACATAAATAGTAATAGGAATAAATAACCTCATTTATATTTAGCATGTAACCTAAATAATCGATAGCCAACTATTAGAGAGCAAAATGGCACTAGACACCAATACATCGCCAGGTAATCGTGGTATGCCCAAAGATACCTTTAATCAAAACACATATAATGTAACTCACACACAATATCCGATTGACTTGTTCAGGAATGATACTGAATATGGCGGTAATTATGTTATATTTTACATTAACATAGCGCAGGATTCTAAACTTATTAAAGGTAATACCGTAACAACTATTAATGGTAATATATCAAAAAGAGTTCAAAGCGATTTAGTTGGATTAAATTTAAGTAATAAACAACTTATTGAAGCAACTGGAACTGCAGGTGCTTTTACTGGTGCAGTTGCAGGTGGCATATTTAGTGGTAATGCTATTCGAGGTGCTCTTAAAGGTGCTCTTTTTGGTGGCGTTGCAGGAACCGCAGCAACTGGCGTTGCTACAGATGATGAAAGACAACTAGGAACACAAGCAGGAAGACAGAATAAACGTCTTGACCATGCCATCGCTTTACATATACCAAACCAACTTAATATCAATTATAGTATGGAATGGCAAACAGATGAAACTTTTGCGTTTCAAGCAGCAGCAGTATCAAATCGTGAAATTGCTAAAGCCATTGCATCTGGAACTCACAAAGATATAGATAATGATTCCCGTGTCAAAGAAACTCTTGGAACTATTGCTCAAAGCATTGCATTATCTAAAACTCCAGGAATGGCTGGTGCTCTTTCTGCAGCAACTGGACTTGCTGCAAACCCAAAGAAAGAACAAATATTTAAAAGCGTAAATTTCCGTGAGTTTACATTTGATTATACATTCTCACCAAGAAGTCCTGAAGAAGCACAAGCAGTTAGAAACATAATCTATATGTTCAAACTCCATATGCATCCTGAATATAAAGATGCAAATAATTTTATCTTTTTGTATCCATCTGAGTTTGACATTTATTACTACCAAGGTGGTAAAGAAAATCTTAATATACACAGACATCCTTCTTGTGTGCTGAAAAATATGTCAATCAATTATACACCAAATGGTGCATTTAACACTTTTGATGATGGTATGCCTACACAAATTAATGTTCAACTACAGTTCGTTGAATTGGCTATCTTGACAAAAGAAACTATACAGAGTAATTTCTAATGGCTTATTTTAATAACTTTCCGCAAATGTTGTACAACTTCCCGATTGGAGGAAGTGATAAAGTAGTTGTCGTTCGAGACATAACTGCAAATGTAAGAGTTATAAAATCTGTATTGGAAAATATTACTTTATACGATGAATACGATATCGTTGATGGAGAATCTCCAGAAATAGTTTCAAATAAAGTTTATGAAACTTCTGACTATCATTGGGTTCTAATGATAGTAAACCAGCGTTTTGATTATTTGGCAGATTGGCCAATGACTTACGATAGATTGGTTCAATACTGTATTGACAAATATGGAAATACAACTTCTATACATCATTATGAAGATTCGAAATTTAACGTAGTAAATTCTGATTATCCTTCAGCAATATCAATAGATAATATAACATATGAAAACCGTATTAATGAATCTAAACGAAGAATAAAAATAATTTCAAAATCTCTTATTCAACAAATAACTAATGAACTTAGAACAGTAATGACTCCAAATGGCTAATACATCTTCAAATGATTTAAGATTTGCTGGTGATGTTAACGTCGGCGAAATTACCATAAAATCTTTGGTGAATAACTCTGCATTCAACGTAAAGAATCAGTTGTTAACTATTCAACTTTATGAGGATATGTTTTCACCATTTATTACTGGATCTTTAATTTTTAGAGAGTCTTCAGATTTTGCAAGTAACTTTCCTTTTGTTGGTGAGGAAGTTGTGGACATTAGTATATTTACACCTTCCTTTGATATAAAATATCCTGATAATGGAGTTATTAAAGGAAGGTTCTACATTTATAAAATGTCAGATCGTCAGGAAATAGCAGAACGTAATACTGTTTATCAGTTGCATTTTATTTCAGTCGAAGCCATTAATGATTTAAATGTAAAAATCTCCAAAGGATTTAACGGTAAAATTTCAGATATTGCAAATGAATTGTTAACTGGCGAAAACGCATTATATACAAAGAAAAAAGTTTTTATCGAAGAGACAAGTAATAAAACAAAATATGTTTCTAATTTTTGGTCTCCAATCCGCAATATAAATTACATTGTGGATCATGCGTTAAATGAAAATGAATCGCCCACATATGTTTTTTATGAAAATAGAAATGGGTTCAATTTTATTTCTCTAGACACTTTAAATAGTCAACGACCATTTCAAACATTTCAACAATATGATGTGCATCAAATTATAACACCAGATGGTGGTTCCACAAGAGATATAAATTTAGATTTTAGAAAAATAACTGAATTGACTATTCCAGTAAGTTATGATTATATGGATAAAGCAACTTCTGGAGTTTATGGTTCTACACTATTGTATAGTGACCTTGGAACTAAAGAATATTTTAATCAAAAGTTTTCATTGTTTGATAAATGGGGTGATGATACCAAGGAAACACGACTTAATAAATTTCCTGTAGCATCTAATAAACTATTTTCAACATTTAGAGCATCAATGTTTAATGATACTATTGAAGTTGGATTGTTTACAGATTATGAAGATGTTTCAAACATAAAGAATAGACAAAAACGTATTTCCAGATTAAAACAAGCAGAAGCCAATAAAATTCAAATTGTTGTTTATGGAAGAACAGATTATACAGTTGGTCTTGTTGTTAAAGTTGTAAAATTTAAATCAGCACCAATTGAAAAGAACGACACTGAGAGTTCTCCCGAAAAGATTTTAGATGGACTTATAAGTGGTAATTATTTGATATCTGCAATCAACCATGTTATAGATGTAGAAAAACACGAGTGCCATATGACCCTAATTAAAGATTCACTAATTGTTGATTTAAATAACGTATCATGAACAAATTTTATACAGGTTGCGTAGAAGATAGAAATGACCCACTAAAACTCGGTCGTTGTCAAGTACGTATTGTTGGTCTTCATACAGAAGATAAAACAATACTACCAACTGCTGATTTACCATGGGCATTCCCAGTAACTCCTATTACATCTGCTGGTGTTTCTGGAATTGGTACTACACCAATTGGTCCAGTTGAGGGTTCTTGGGTTCTTATTATGTTTATGGATCCAGACCAACAGATGCCTATTATGATGGGTACTCTTGGTGGTATTTCTCAAATCGCAAATGCAAAAGATGATTCTAAAACAATTCAAGTTGATAGTGTAAGTCCTGATGGAACTATTAACCAGAGTTCAGGCGATCCTGAAGCAACTACTACAAAAACACCAACTAATTTACAAGATGGTAATATTTCAAAACCAGACGAGATTGTTGGTCCACTTGCAAAACTAATTGCTGGTGGTGAATCTGGTTCTGCAGGATATGATGCATTCAATAGAGGTAGTGGAGCACCAAAGGGAACTGGTTCTGTTGGTGGTCAAAAATTATCTTTGACAGATATGACTATCAAAGATATTATGGACAAACAATCTCTTCCGCCAGGAGATCCTAATAGATTATTTGCAGTTGGTAAATATCAATGTATTCCTTCGACTTTAAAAGATGCATGTCAGAAACTTAACATTGATGTAAACCAAAGATTCTCTTCATATACACAAGATCTTATATGTCAAGAATATTTGGTAGCACGTAAACGACCAAGATTACTTGCTTACTATCGCAATCCAAATAAAAATAATGAAACACTTTTAAAAGAAGCTGGTAAAGCACTTGCTGCTGAATTTGCTTCTATTGAAGATCCATTCAATCTTAAATTTCCTTATGGTGGTGAAACTGGAACTTATTACAAAAATGGTAATAGAGTTAAAACATCATGGGATACTATTAAAGAGAACCTAGTTTCTGAATGGGAGTTTAGAAATAATCCTCAGGCTCCACCAGTAACAACAGCAATTGCAAGTGGTGATAAATTTGCTGCTAAAGGTACAGACTATACTGGTGTTCAGAAGTTATTACCAAAAGACGATTCTAAAAAATCTAAACCAACTGAATCTGCTGGTGATAGTCTGGTTGGCGATATAGTTGGAGCTATTGCTGGTGATATTATTCCAGAAGGTTTAGGTGATGGTTTATTTGATGGTGGTTTTGGAGAATTGCTGGGTGGTATAACAGATCTTGGTGGTTTAACTGATTTGGCTGATCTTGGTTTAGATTTCGCTGGTCTTGCTGATCTTGGGCTTGGAAATTTAGCTGATTTAGGATTAGGAGATCTTGGAGATCTTGGAGATCTTGGTGGTTTACTTGGAGATATGGGACTTTCTGGACTTGGTAATCTTGGTCCAGACCTAGTAAGTAATATAACTGAACTGCAAGGACAGATAACTGATTTAACTAAGTCAATCGGTTTAGATTCACCACTAGATGGAATTCTTGGTAAAACTGCCAATGGTGGGTTTAACTTAAATGGAATGCTTACTGATGCTGGATTTAATGTTCAGGGAATTGATGTAA
>Ga0114959_10002267_pt1 | contig 16020 bp, 15 predicted proteins | sample C_130625_EF_Meta_FD_87317 | JGI IMG/M metagenome (GOLD analysis project Ga0114959, IMG submission 87317) | Freshwater microbial communities from Lake Croche, Canada to study carbon cycling - C_130625_EF_MetaG | ecosystem: Environmental > Aquatic > Freshwater > Lake | place: Lake Croche, Canada...
CGCTCCTGCAAAGATTGAAGCGCTAAAAGACACAATGATAAAACTTGCAAAGACTGGTATAACAGCAGTCGCTAATGGGTTTAAGGCTCTTAAAATTGTAATGGCGGACAACCCTCTCATTCTTATAGGCATCATCGTCGCCGCTCTTATAGTCGCGTTCATCGAGTTGTATAAGCACAATGAAAAGTTTAGAGAGATCGTGCAATTTGCTTGGACAGCAGTTAAGGACATCATCTCAGGAGTTTGGGACTGGCTAAAGGGTGTATTTGATGACATAGTTAAGATTGGCTCTGCCGTCTGGGATGGAATTCTTACCGCGCTAAAGTTTATCTGGGACGCGGTATTTTTATACTTTAAAACAGTCTATACCGTCTATAAAACAATTATTGAAATTATCATCGGCATCGGTCTTATCGTCTGGAACTTCTTATATGACAAGTTAAAGGAAATATGGACCAAGGTATCTGACTGGTGGAACACGACAATAGTCCCATTTGTAACTGGCATAGTTACAAAGATAAAGGACACGGGTGCGGCAATATGGAACTGGATCTATGACAAGGCCAGCGCTGTTTGGACTACGGTAACTGACTTCTTTACTAAGACAATATTCCCTTTTGTTGGCGGAATAGTAAATACGGTAAAGACAAAGGCTGGCGCTATCTGGAACTTTATCGGTGATGCCATCAGCGGGCCGTGGAACACCGTAACGGGCTTCTTTAACAACACGATATATCCTTTCATCTCTGCAGTTAAAAATAAGGTTGTAGGTTTTGCTGCCGGCATGTGGGACGGTCTAAAGAGTGGACTTGGCAGCGTATTAAACTGGATCATTGACAAGCTAAACACCATGATCGGCTGGATTAACATTCTTATTCGAGCTGCAAACAAGGTAAAAATTGGTGCTGACATAAAGGAGATTCAACCTATTCAACCTGTTGCGTTTGCAAAGGGCGGAATAGTTATGCCAAGTCCTGGTGGAACACTTGCGAGAGTCGCTGAGGCTGGTCGCCCAGAGCGTATTGAACCTTTAGATCCAGACGGGCTATCAAAGCGTGACAAGGCACTTATCAGCTTCTTAACTGGAAAAGGAACTGGAATGGGCGGAGCAACGTTTAACATTCAGCCATCTCCTGGAATGAATGAAGTTGAACTTGCACACTTAATATCTCGTCAGATCGCTTTCCAAACACGTAAGGGTGGAATCTAATGGCAACCGATCCAAGGACAATTCACCAGGTAACTAATCCGTATGACGGATACGTAAACACCTATGACTCATACGCTCAAGGCGTTGAGAACAAGGAAGTAAACACCGCACTTACTCCTCTTCCAGCTCCGTTTATTACGGGAATGAAGTTAAGAGCTGACGTCATTCTTGGGAGCTTAGTTCTTAACACCGTTGATGCTAACAACGTCATCTGGGTTTGCACTGATATTGAAGGTTGGTGGGAGCAGCCAGACCCAGAGGTTCCTGATCTTCCTCGTGGACTTGGCGATGGCTCATACGACGTTCGCGGTCGTTGGCAGGCACGTCAAATTACACTTAAGGGTTCGTTCCTGTGTCCTGACCCAAGCTACGTTGCCGCCGCTCGCGACACGCTTATTCGCGCGACGAGTCTTGTGTACACGGGCGCTTGGCTAAAGACAAACGAGAGTCCTACGAGAGCTTGCTACGTTCGTCTTAGCGGCAAACCAAACATTCAAACTGTTACCGCTCGCGGGCGCACTGACTTCTCAATTGGACTACGCGCGGCGGATCCAATCAAGTATGAGTGGAAGGACTCTGACGTTGATGGCACAGGCTACACGATTGCCACGATACCTGCAAAGAGTACCTCTCCAAGCCGCTCCGGCACGGCTGTAATAAACAACGTTGGCAACACCGAGGTAACGGCCATCTTCGACGTGCAAGGTCCTCTAACCGGCCCTGCAACGCTCCAAAACACGACGACTCAGGAGCTAATCCTTATCATTGACTCCCTTCGCGCGGGTGTAACAAAGACCGTGTCAAACAAGGCGCTTACCTCAAATGTTGCAACGATAACTACGTCAACCGCGCACGGTTTAGTCGCCGGTGACCTAGTAACAATTGCAGGTGTGGACTCTACCTTTAACGGTGATCAATCGGTAATTGACGTACCTACAACCACAACGTTTAGATTTGATCTTATTCATGCAAACGTAACAAGCGCGGTTGCGACAGGCACGGTCACGAGAGATCCTGACCACCTTGAGATTGATACCTACGAGCACTCCGTTGCGTTTAACGGTGATACCTACGGTGCGCGCTCAAGTATCGACACGCTAGTTGACTGGATTAAACTTTCTCCAGGAAACAACACCATATCTTTAATAGACGAAGGAAACGTAAACAGTACTGCATCTGTATCGGTGTATTACCGCTCCGGTTGGATCGGTTAGCGATACAATGTTACCAACGACAATCGACGAATAGGCAAGGGACATGGCAGACCAAGTAAACGTAGTGTCAAACGTAGTACCCGTATATCGGTACTTTACGGCTGACCTTATGACAAACACAGTTCTTGCAGAGATCCCTTTTGTTGACGTTTCATATGAGCGCGCAATTAAGGCAGCCGGTGCGTTTAGCGGAAATATCCCAGTTATCCCAAAGACAGCGTCTATGGATCTCTATACAAACACCATGCCAGGTCGTACTGCACTCTACGTTGTTCGAGATAACGTGTGCGTCTGGGGTGGAATTATCTGGTCACGCACGTATAACGCCGTGGCGCGTTCAATGAGCGTTGACGCGAGTGAGTTTACAAGTTACTTCCATCACCGAAACATCTGGCAGACGTGGTCTCATAGTTTCCCGGCAACCATCACCGTTGCCGGTGGAGTTGGACGAGCCGTTCTTGATGGCGGAGTTTCATACACCTTTGATCCAAACTCAACTGTCACCGTTGACTATCACTACGTTGCTGATTTTCCATACAACGGCTACTACAAGGTTTTAGCGTCTCCTGCTCCAACTGATGGAGCGTTTTCATTTAACGCAAACGGTAAGACCGCTGGTCTATACACTGACTGCACCGTAATCGTTCTTGCAGATACGTATGACTACATCCGTCAACTTCTTGACGTAATACTAGTTGACTTTGCAGGTTACGAGTTTGCCAACGAGGAGATCGAGCCTGGTCTAATTGAGTCTCCAATTATTCTTACAACACAATCAAACGGTACCGTTGCAACGATAACTACGTCAACCGCGCACAACCTACTTCCTGGACAGGTCACCGAGATAGTCAACGTTGACCCGATCTATGATGGGTACGTGACGGTTTTGTCCGTGCCTAACGCGACGACGTTCACCTGCGAACTTATTCGTGCAGCTCTCCCATACACGATGAGAGGCGTAGTAGCAAAGACGGTGACCAACAAGGCACTATCTAGTTACACAGGAATTCTTACGACGTCCACGGCTCACGGTTTTTATCCAGGAGACACGGTAGTAATTACCGGAGTAGATGATCCAGCGCAGCCGGATCTTACGTTTAACGGTACGTATCAGATACAGGCAACACCGACCACCACAACGTTCACAATCTACTCAGTCTACAATGACATCCCTTCAACCGCGGTGAGTTCAGCAACGACTCCTAGGGTAACTAAGACTCCAGCAGCGAAGGTTGCAACGTTTGGTCCGTACTTCAACAACTCTGACATCGGACTTACATACTCGACAAACGGTTACTCAGGTGTGAACGTACCTAACAAGCAGTTTAGAGGTTTTGAGTTGCGCAACGCAGGTGAGGAACTTGACGCCTACTCTGACACACTTAAAGGTTTTGAGTATCGCATCGACTGCTCCTATGACGAGGCGTCTAGCTCGTTTACAAGAGAGTTTGTTCTTCTTTCTATTGACTTTCCAAATCCGCCAGCTGCCGGAGAGGTTTCTCCAATCAGTCGCTTTGGCGCAGACAAGTACGTATTTGAGTATCCAGGAAACATCCTAGACTTTACAATCGCGGAGTCTGCGGATAAGGCAGCAACTCGCTTTTGGGTTACAGGTTCGACTGGGACGCAAGGTGAGGATCAAAGTGAACCTTACGCTGGAGCTACAGCAAAAGATCTTTTACTTCAAGGTTGGCCACTTCTTGAGGCAGAGCAATCTATAAGTACTGTTATTCAAGATGCATCAACTACAGCTAATCCAATATACATTGATGCATCGTCTAAGCAGACTCTTTATGACTACGCATATCGCTATCTTGTTGAATCTCGTCCTCCGATGGCAGACTTTACCATCTCGGTAAACGGAAGTCTAGATCCACAGGTTGGAACATACAATCCAGGAGACTGGGTATCTATAGTTTCACAGGATCCGTTTATTCAGATGCGTCTATCAAGTGATCTTGAGCCACGCACAACTGCAATCGTTCGTAAGATCGACAAGATAAAGGTAAGCGTACCTAACTTTCCGTCGTTCCCAGAAAAGGTAAGTCTGGATCTTATTCCAGAGTGGCTCGTTGACAAGTTACCAGGTATGTAATGGCAAGTCGTAGATACAGATCTCAGAGAACAGCAGCCGGACAGGTTGATCACCTAGTCAAGCGTCTTTCCTACATTGAAAAGCGTCCTACGCCAAAGAAACTTCTTGCGCGCGTTGTCACAACAGCAAAGATATCTCCAGCCGCGGTAACGGCTCCTAAGCTTGCAGACAACGCGGTTACGTCAAACGCAATCGCGCCTGAGGCGGTAACAAACACCGAGCTAGCTGCAAACGCCGTTGGGTCATACAACATCATTCCCGGTTCTATTATGGCAAGTGACGTTGGCTTTACCGCAGCGGACATCGGCGCCAACGCATCCTTGTACTCTGACGAGCCTCCAACAACTGCAAGTGCAGGAGATCTTTGGTTTGACTCCAACAACGGAAATCTGCTAAGTCGCTATAACGGAACTGCCTGGATACCTGTTCGGGATCTTGGCATTGCGGCTGCAAACACCGCGGCGGCGGCTGCAAACACCGCGGCGGCGGCTGCAAACACCGCGGCACAGGCGGCAAACGTTGCAGCTAACGCGGCACAGACTACAGCTAACTCAAAGAACCGTGTTATTCGTGCGACGACAGATGCAACAGGAACCTCAGACGCAATAGGTGCATTTAAGTCTGGTGACATCTGGTGGAAGATGGACAGCGTCGCGGCTGCAGCAAACGTCGTTGGCCAGTGGACGTTTGACGGCACAAAGTGGAACGTAAACACAATTGGCAACACGGTTATTGCAAACCTTGACGCGGCAAAGATCACTACAGGATACCTCGCGGCTGGAAGAATTCAAGCTAACTCGATCGACGCCAGCGTCTTAGTTGCAGGGTCAATTACCGCTGGACAGATAGCAGCCAACGCAATTACCGCCGGTAAGATTGCAGCAAACTCGATTACGGCTGGTGCCATCGCTGCAAACGCCGTAACCGCAACCACGATAGATGCCGCTGCGCTAACAGGTAAAACCATCACCGGAGGAATACTTCAAACAAGTGCGGCAACGGGTGTAAATAAGGTTGTCATTGACTCCGCGTTAAGTGATAGAATTCAATTCTTTTGTGCAAATAGTTCGAGTCCTGGTTTTATTGAGGTTATTAACGCTGACGTTGCTACAGGAAGTAGCGGCGCAGGTTTATACATCTACGCTCCAAACTTTAATACTGGAAACGGCCTTACAGGAAGACCGTACATTCAACTTCTAAACGCTCCGTCGCAGTCTTCTGGAGGAACTGGCTCGACTATGAGATTTGTAGCAGACAGTATATCCTTTGGACCAATCAACTACGGCATATACCCGATAACCGTTTCAATTGGTGGATCACTTAGCATAAGCACCGGTGGAGATGCGGCTCCAGTGTATACTACGACTGTTGGCTCGCAGTATATTCAAGTTGGAACAGGTTTTGGTGGCGATGCCGGTCCGGTGTACGCCGGGTCTGTCCCAAGTTCAACAAAAGGCTATAGAGCAATAACGTACTCTACGTCAGCTGCCACCGGCGGTTACGACGGCGACATGTGGCTTATCTACGTATAATACAAAACAAAAATAGACAAAGGACAATGACAACATGGTAACCGTGGTACCTGGACCTGGCAATGGAATACCAGGAACTGGAAAAAGCAACATTGGAGTTCAACAACTCTATGTTCCATCAACATTTGCATGGAAAGAGATCAACAGTGTCTACGTAAACATTGCAGGCACATGGAGAGCTGTAGTTTCTGGTTATGGAAACGTAAATGGTACCTGGAGACTTCTTGATCTTGGCGCTCCTAGCTACACCTTTAACTTTGGAAACAGCATGAACGCCGGCAGTAATGGGTACATAAGTTTTGATAACCCTAACTCTGTAATTAGTATAGCTTCAACGGTAGGAAGAGTTCTTGGTGTGCTTCCAGCTGATCTCTATGTTAATAGCTTTAAGTATGTTGGTAGCTTTTCTTACTATATAGTTCGCTTCTCTGGAAGAAGATATTCTTCCGCTACAACCAATGAAATTCAATACGAGGTTTGGTTTCCTGTCGGTTCATCATTCTGCTATGTTTGGCTACAGGCGTTTCCGTCCGGCACATACGACTCTACCGGATTTTACAAAACTGGAAAGGTATATGGAAGGGTGACAACTTCTAGAACAGCTGGAACAGTGTATAAAGTTAACTTTAGCAACAGCTCTGCAATAGTCTATACAAGCGGTTCTAGCTGGGGACTTGGTGCTGCTTGGCCAGGTTGGTTAGATGCTACGTCTAACTTTACATCTCCAGACGACGGGTACGCGCCGCTTAACACGAATGGTTTATCTAATCCGTCGTCCGTTCTGAATCTAACTGTCTCCAGTGTAGGAGCAACTGGCACTACGGTAAGTTGGACTACACCTACTGATCCAGGACAGTCTGCAGTAACAAACTACGACTGGGCTCTCTCATCTGACAACGGAGTAACCTACGGTACGTCTACGTATATCTCGTCTGCTACGTCAACAACTACTATAACCTTAGGTACTTTAACGTCTGGAACAAACTACAAGGTGAGAGTACGAGCGTACAACTACTACGGAAACGTTGGTCCTTGGTCAGAGAGCAGCACGTTCTCATTTACCGCGCCTGGACTCTTTAATTTTTACACGTATGACTCATCAACCGTTCCCACCTCTCCACTAGTTACGATGACTCAAGGAGCTGATACGGCTCAAGTCTATGGTGGTTATATGCTGCTTAGCTGGGTAGACTCAATCCCATCAGATACCACGTACTACAACGTTAAGTTTTGGGGCCCAGGTTCTGGAATACCTACCTCGTCTGAGGCGTCTCCATCCGGCTCTGATACCAACTGGACTTACATAAACAATACTGATGGAGGGTACGGTGGAGTTGCAACCTACGACGACTTCTTCTCCGGTGGATCAGCAAGTGGTTACACGTACTCAAGAGTTACGGCAGTTAAGACTGGGGACCGTCGAGTAACTGCGACGTGGACTTCTTCATCTAACGCAAAAAGCTATCGAGTCGAGTTCACACTTACCAACTCTCCGGCTAATGGCTCGTATATTGGATACGTATATGGCCCGAGCCCTGCTACGTCATACGAAATTAAACTTGGTTCAAGTGGAACTGTAACAGTCAATCAGGTAAAGGCGTATAACACGACGGACTGCACTGGAATCTTCACGTACGGGTCTATCACTCTTGGTCAGACCAACTCTACGACACCAACTGATAAAAGTACCTTATCCAACTTAGGTATTGGATACTACACAAAGCGCTACTACGCAAGTGTCACTGTAAACGCCTCTTCAGGAACAAATTCATCTGGTGGTACCATCAACTGGTCATCAACTAACCAAACTGCATACACGATTGCTGGAGATATCAACGTAGGTTACACCACGTCGACTACGCAAAGTAGGGCTATCTCTGGTCTTGCTGGTAGTACAACTTATTACTTTACAGTCACTGTCTACTCATCAGACGGCCACTCTGCGTCAAGTCCAGGTACACTAACTACTGCCGCTGCTTTTACTACTCCTTCATTTTCACCTAACCCTCCAGGTATAAGCTGGTCTAGTACTCAAACGTCAGGTTCGGCCGGACAATCTTGGACATGGGGTTCAGTAACTGCGTCAGGAAGTACGTCTGGAGGTTTGACGTATGACTGGCAAATATCATCTTCCAGCTCAGGGTCTCCACTTCTTAGCAGTAGCAGCACCTCTCAAACCTTCTTAAACACCGGAGCTACGGCTCTTCGATGGGCTAGAGTGCGAGCAAAGATTAACGGCACAAACGGAACTACATACTATGGAAGCTGGACAGGATGGACCTAACAAACGCAGAAAAAATAAGTGTAATTACGGAAAGAATCTTGTATAAAGAAGCTTTAACTACACAGTACCTTCAACTAGTAGAGGCTAACAAAGACAACAGCAGCTATCCTTTAGAAAAAATTGAAGGATATCTTGCTAACGTGAACAACCTTAACTTAATGAAGGAAGCACTAAATAACGAACTAGACAGATTAGCATAATTATAAATAATAATTATGATATGATAATACTACTACACAAGGAGAAAAATGGCTAACGAACTGACAGACACAGATAAGCTGGATATAATTAACCAGCATATCAGATCTTTAGAGTACAACCAGTACAACTTGACGTTGTCAAAACTAGAGGAAAACGCTTCATTGAGACCAGACGCAGATATTCTTGCGTCAATTGACGGACAGCTAGCTGATAACACAGCTAAGCTTTCCGCCCTAAACTCCGAGAAGGCTAAGCTTTCAGCTTAGTCTCTAACTAACAGCACAGCTATGTCATATTCGTACTCTGACTCTGACTCTGACGAGTACCGTGCACATGGAGATCCTATTATCGCTAAGCTTCTTCGTGAAAAGCAGGAGAAAGACAGTGAGCTTGCCTTAAAGGCATCTAAGATTGAGTTACTCTCTAGTCTTATACAGAAGGACAAGAACGTCTTATACCTTTGGGAGGTAGAGCGCCTACTTGCCGACGTGCCTACAAGTGGCTTGAGTGAGCGTGAGATCCTAGAGATTGACCGTTGCATACAGGAAGTAAAAGATCGCATAGACAAAGATGCGTTAGAGTTAGACCGTTTACAAAACGACAATGAATAAAGAGAAGGACGACATAATGGACAAGAAGGAACTAATGCTTGCAGCGCTACAACAGCGTGTCGGAGAGTTAGAGCTTCAGTCTGCATCTTTCCGTGCAGATATAACTATGCTTATGGATGAAAATGCAGAGCTAAAATCACAATTAGAAAACAATAAGGCACAAGATGCATGAGGTAAAGGACGGCACTCGTACACTACAGTTTAGTGGAGTCATTCTTGCAAAGTCTTCATCTTGGCGAAGAGGGTCTACTCGCTGGATTGAGTTTGAACTCTACAAGACTGATAACGGCAAATACATTCTTTCTCGCGTAGGTGTGTCTCTTATCTACCACGGGTCTGCTTGTCCTCTTGTAAAAAGGTATTCTCTAAACGAGGTACCTGCTGATTCTCTTCATAAGGACTCTCTTGCCTGTGAGGAGTGTAATCCTTCAGAGGAGGCGGTGTTTGTGTTTCCAGAGACTCATCGCTATTGGGCACAGGTGTCGGAGGAGCCAGACGCAGTTCTTGAGGCACTCTACAAGTATGATCAAGGCGGCGCTCGCTATCTAACTAAGGTTGCTGAACGTCTTCTTGAGGAGGCAGCGTCAATTGATAAGGGAATTGAAAAGATCTATCGAGTAGAGGTTATTTCCTAAGACGCCTTTACGTGTTATAATTTATTCAACGACATCAAGACTAAGGACAAAGATACATGTTTATCGTTATTGAAGGTACAGACGCCTCAGGCAAGACGTCTTTAAGCGAGGCTGTAAAGCACGAACTAGAGACGCGTCAGCACGGCTTTCCAATACAAACTTTTCATAAAGGACGTCCACTAGAGGAAACTCGTCGTTGGGTCTTAAAGGATTACGTGACGTCAATCGAGGACGTTGACTGGACATCTTGCATTGCAATGTCAGATCGCTGGCACTGGGGCGAGATAACATATGCTCCACTTAAGCGACCACACACAAATTTAGATGGATATGGTCTATTAAGTAAGGCAGGTTGGCGTTGGACAGAGCTGTTCTTAATGTCACGTGGTATTGCTCAATTTTGGCTGTATCAACCACTCCACGTCATCCAGGAGCGCATCAATAGTCGCGGCGATGATTTCGTCAATGCCGATGAACTTGAGACAATCCTAGGTCAATATGAGCTTGCTGCAGGCCAATCCTGTATCCTTGAAAAGTTAATGCCTGCCGCCAACAGTCTTGAACAGGTTAAGGATCTTGCTCTTGACATCATCAACAAGGCAAAGGACTGCTCTGACTCCGCGTCTAAGCTATCTCAGTATCCAGACTACATTGGTTCTCCTAATCCTAAGGTTCTACTTGTAGGCGACGTTCGCAACATCACCGCTAAACATGGTGAGGAGACTATTCTTCCCTTTATGCCTGTTGACGGTAACTCCGGCGAGTATCTTCTTAACTCTTTACCTGATGATTTTTGGAAAACTGTTGGAATAATAAACGTCAATGATGTTCGCCATATCGGAAAAACAATGTATGATCTTTGGATACTACTAGGTCGACCTAACATAATCGCGCTTGGTAGACTAGCTTCTCGTGGTTTAGAGCGTGAAGGTTTCTCTAACGATCTCTTCACAACCATGCCACACCCGCAATACGTAAGACGATTCCATAACAAGGATCAACAAGAGTACGGAACAGCAATACAAAGAAACGCACAAAACAAACCTACGGAGGATAGATGGATACTAAGATAATTGAACTGCCTGACGCAGTCAACGGGTACGTTGATCTCGTTACACACGTTCTAAATAACGGCAAAGAGGTATCTCCTCGTGGGATGAAAACTCTTGAAATTGAAGATGCTCTTATTACAATTAAGGACATCACTAAGACTCTTCCACTTGGAGTTAACCGTGGGACAGTCGCTGGTATTGGCGCAGTCGAGGCTATGCAGCTTCTTTCTGGCACAACGTACCCAGAACTAGTAATCAACGTTGGACCTCAGTTTGCAAACTACGTTGAGAACAACGGGCTATTTCACGGAGCATACGGACCACGCACACGTGGACAGTATGACGCTGTTATCGAGCGTCTAAAGCAAGATCCACAGACGCGTCAAGCTGTCGTAACAATCTGGAATCCGCAGTGGGACCTAATGCCAGGAAAGAAAGACTATCCTTGCACTGTTCTTCACCAGTTCCGTATTCGCGACAACAAGTTAAACATGAGCGTATACATGCGCTCAAACGATGTATGGCTAGGCGCAGCGTATGACTTCTTCCAGTTTACGCGTGTTCAGCTTGCTATGGCATCAGTTCTTGGAATTGAACCAGGAACGTATGGTCATCACGTCGGATCTCTTCACCTTTACGAGCAACACTTTGAGTCAGCTGGCGCACTTCAATACACCAACTACGAGGACATTGAGACAATTCCTTATATTGAAGGTCGCTCTTGGCGTGAGGTTGAGGCATCAGCACTTATGGCTATCAGCGCCGCCATCGATGAGAAGGACAATAAGAACCTTAAGCTTTCTGAACAGTGGTACGCGGACGCGATGATTAAGTCAATTGAAAAGAATCGTGCGCGCTACGACCAAGCGTCAGCAGACGCTCTTATGCAGGAACTTACAACAGAACATAACGATGACTAATAGTAAGGATGCTGACGAGGAGGACTACTTAATTAGTCCTCTTCGCTCGGCGGCTATACAGATGCATGAGATGTATAGTGAGTTTCATCGTGCAGGTTTTACAAAAAGGCAATCCTTATTTCTTGTAAGTAGGGTAGTTGCGTTTGGAATGACGCAGGGAATAGAAGATGCTAAAGACAAAAAAGACAACATAGGAGATTAAATTGTCGCTTATCAGACCGTCGTGGGACACCGTGTGGATGGAAATGGCACACTCGATTGGAAGACGCTCTAGGTGTACGCGAGCACAGGTTGGTGCTGTCGTAGTTTCTCGTAATCAAAGAATAAGTTCTACTGGTTACAACGGTCCTTCCGCTAACTGGCCTCATCAGTCTGACTGTATAGACTGGTGCCCACGCGCGCAAGGTTTGACTCCTTTAGATAACATGTATGATTCTTGTCCATCAATTCACGCTGAGGCAAACGCACTTCTTTACGTTGATAGATCTATGGTTCAAGGTGGGACAATTTACATAACCGGCGCAGCGTGTATGCAATGCGCTAAGCTTATATCTAACTCTGGGCTATCCCGCGTAATGATGAACATTCGTGACATAGACGTTCACCGTAAGCCAGAGGACGTTGTAGACTATCTTATTAAATGTGGGATTGACGTAACAATTATTAAGGAATCAAATGAGTGATGGTCTAGGTGACGTAAAGCTTCACCTTATTGACAACGTTGATACTGCCCGCGAGTTTATCTCTTGGCTTGGTGAACGTAGACCTCATAACGCTATTTCCATCGACACAGAAACTGGTGAACTGCCTGGTGGAGCTCGTGACCACGCGCTCTCACCTTGGCACGGACAGTTGCGATTAGTTCAGGTTGGTGATGGTCAACAAGGTTGGGCTATTCCTTGGAAGGAATGGGCTGGAGTTTTTTATGAGGCTATGGATAAGTTTAACGGTCCTATAGTCTGCCATAACATTGCGTTTGAAGCTCGCTGGTTTGACGTTCACTCGACGTGGAAGATGCCGTGGGAACGCGCGCACGACACAATGATTATGGCTCACATCATTGATCCACTAGGTTCAGGTGCACTAAAACGTCTATCGTCCTTATACGTTGATGGTCGTGCGGCAGCAATGCAGGAAACTCTTGACACATCACTTGCAACCAACGGTTGGACGTGGGGAACAGTTCCTACTAACTTTCAACCTTACTGGGCATACGGTGCTTTAGATACCGTGCTTACTATGCGCATATGGGAACAATTCTGGGAAAAGTGTGGACCGGGACAGCCATACCACCGTGCCTACGAGTTAGAGATGCAGGCACGCAAGATCGTTACGCGCATGGAAATTAACGGTGCGCGTATCGATCTTGATTACTCAAATAAAAAATATAAGGAGCTTAATGACTACGCTGAGTCTGTAAAGTCCTGGGCAAAGCAAACATACGGCGGAGTTTCTATATCTAGTAACATTCAACTAGTTCGTTTGTTTGAGAGCCTTGGAGCTGATATAACATCATACACGCCTTCTGGACAAAAGTCCGCTGATAAGGATCAGCTAAAGCTTCTTTCAATTGAAGGAAACGACGAGGTAAAGGCGCTTGCTGAGATCGTGCTAAAACAGCGCAAGGCAGATAAGCTTGCTAATACCTACTTCTTAAACTTTATCAACGATAACGTAAATGGATTTGTTCACCCGTCAGTTAAGACTCTTGGCGCCCGAACAAGTCGCATGTCAATCCAAAACCCAGCACTGCAAACGTTGCCAAAGGGCGATGACACTGTTCGCACTGCGTTTATACCAAAGGACGAAGATCATGTCATCATCACCTCAGACCTTGACCAAGTTGAGTTCAGAATGTTCGCGTCACTCTCGAAAGATCCAAACCTCATCACTCTCTTTAACAGAGCAGACGCTACAGGGTCAGACCCGTTCACTGAAATTGGTCGTGAAATCTACAATGACCCAACTATGCAGCGGTCAGACAAACGTCGTAACCTCATTAAAGGTACTGTATACGGTCGACTCTATGGAGCGGGTGTTAATAAGCAAGCCCTAACTGCAGGCGTGCCAGAGAGTCAAATGCGCGGTGTATCAGACGCGTTTGATACTCGTTTCCCAGGAATGGCAATGTTCCAAAAACAAATTGAAGACGTAGGTATGCGCCGTCTTAAAACAGAAGGTCAAGGGTACGTATACACGTGGACAGGTCGACGACTTCCTTGCGATGAAGATAGAGTTTACACACTGGTGAACTATTTAATTCAAGGTGGAGCTGCCGAGGTATTTAAGTCTAATCTAATAAAACTTGACCAGGCAGAGCTAACTGAACTTCTTATTGTCCCAGTTCACGATGAAATCGTTCTTAACGCTCCTCGTAAGGACGTTGAAGAAATTATGAAGATTGTCAAGAAGTGTATGACTACCTCTGAAGGTTGGGACGTCCCACTTACAGCTGGCATTGATGGACCTATGGAAAACTGGGGAGAAAAATACCGATGAAATACATTCTTTCAGTAGACCCAGGTAAGGCAACGGGTATGGCTTTGTTTAGCTACTCCGCAGGGCAGGAACCTGTTCTTGTTTGGTCAGGCGAGTATCAACAGGAAGAATACGCTTTACCAATTAGAACTACACTTAAGGAACACCCTGACGTTGAGATTGTGTGTGAAAGATTTACAATCAACATGCAAACAGTTAAAAACTCGCAGGCTCCTTACTCGTTGGAGCAGATAGGAATTCTTAAACAGTGCATGCTTGACGCGGGTAGATCTACAGATGACATATACCTTCAATCTCCGTCAGACGCTAAGGGCATGTTTGATAATCCTAAGCTAAAGAAGTTAGAGTATTGGCACAAGGGAGGAGAAGGTCATGCCCTTGATGCCATCCGTCACGGCCTTCTCCGCTTAGTAAAGATAGGTTGGAAGCCTTTAAGACTACTACAATAGCAAGATCTACATACTATCAGAAATAATGTTTTATTTTCTGTAGAATCCTGATAGTATAAATACATAACGACGAGAGGACAAGACTTAGTGTCTGTAGCAGTAGAGCTTGATGAAGCCGGCAAGCGCATAATTATCAATGCAGAGTGGCGCTTTAAGGAACTTTGCAAGAGTCTCCCTGGATCAAAGTGGGATACGACAGCGCAACAATGGCATGCTCCAGTATCATGGGCAACGTGCTTAGCACTCCGCTCAACGTTCCGAGACGCCCTTGTTATTGGCCCTAGATTGGCTGACTGGGCAATGAACGAGCTAGCTACTAGGGTTACACCTGCTAATAATCTTAGGGACCTAGAGGCCTTTGAAGACGGCACCAACGAAGACTTGTTCCCACACCAAAAGGCAGGTGTTAAGTTTCTTACAGCCGCACGCAGAGCCTTACTTGCTGACGAACCTGGTCTAGGAAAGACTGCCCAGGCAATTAGAGCCTTAGCTGAACTTCAAAAGAACGGGGAGGATGTTTTCCCCGCGCTCGTTGTATGTCCTAACACCCTTAAGAAAAACTGGAAGCGTGAGTTTGCAAAATGGTGGCCAGGCGTTGAGGTTGAGGTTATTCGTGGTTCATCTACTCAACGTCGTAAACAGTTTGAGACTCCTGCGCACGTATACGTTATTAACTGGGAATCCCTTCGCTCTCACTCCAAGCTTGCCTCATATGGCTCAATCGCGCTTGCACGTTGTCGCGAATGTGGAGGACAGGATGAAAAGATCTCAGAGAATCGTTGCGAGGTTCATAAGCGTGAACTAAACAACATGGACTTTAAGGCGGTAATTGCCGATGAGATCCATCGTTCAAAGGATCCAAAGTCTAAGCAAACTCGTGCGCTGTGGGCTGCAACAGGTGACGCTGATATTCGCTTTGCACTTACAGGTACACCTATTGCAAATGACGTTCTTGATCTTTGGTCTATTCTTCATTGGCTTAGTCCAGAGGAGTGGCCAAGCAAGACCCGTTGGGTTGACCGTATGGTAAACACAATGTTAAATGCCTTTGGCGGAATGATGGTTCTTGGCGTAAAGCCTCATATGGAAAAAGAATTCTATGACGCAATAAATCCACGCATGCGTCGTATGCTTAAGAAGATCGTTCTTCCTTGGCTACCAGACATGATGTTCGAGCGTCGTGACATTGAGATGTCAACTAAGCAAAAGAAAGCTTATGACCAAATGCGCGATCTCATGATTGCAGAACTTGAAGGTGGCGAGGCAATAACCGCGCCTAGTCCTCTAACGCAAACCATACGCTTACTACAGTTTGCGA
>Ga0114959_10002272_pt1 | contig 16005 bp, 18 predicted proteins | sample C_130625_EF_Meta_FD_87317 | JGI IMG/M metagenome (GOLD analysis project Ga0114959, IMG submission 87317) | Freshwater microbial communities from Lake Croche, Canada to study carbon cycling - C_130625_EF_MetaG | ecosystem: Environmental > Aquatic > Freshwater > Lake | place: Lake Croche, Canada...
AACCAGAACCTGCATATATGCAAGGGAATACTCCCCCTTTCCGTCAATAATGTCACGAGTGTGACCAACCATTTTATATGCTACCGTCATTAACTCTACAAACTTTTCTCTGGAGGCGTCCTTGCTTCCAGTAAGATTTTGCAAAAGGTGTCTAAGGGTCTCCGCGTGAAATTCAATCATTTTAGAATCACAACGAGTGAACTGAAAGCTCAATTGAAGGATTTTCTCCTGAAGGTCGCTTGACCAAGAATATTCTGCGTGTCCCTTCTCACCAACCTGCATTGAAGTGTATGAGTCAAGAGCGTGAATGAGTGCTGCCATTGCTACGTATTATTGTGGCGGAGTCTTTAAGCCGTTTTGCGGTATGTTTTTCTTTTGTTACCTTTTATGGTGTTAAGATAAATACGTTTCGTTGAATTTGATGTCAATGGTGTCGCTCTGTTTTTATCGGAGTTGTGCGTTGGTTTCTCATAAAATATAATTATTATTTCGTTTAAATCTTGAAACATGGATATGGTTTTTTCTAGAGGTATTGCATCAATGTTTGTCAATGATTTTAAAAATATGTTTTTATCTTGCGAATTTTTAAGAAAGTGTTGAATTTCTCTAGGATCAATGTCAATGTTATATTTTAATATTGACAAAACTGAATAAGATTTGTCGGCTAGCTTGGAATTGCGTTTAAGTATTCCAATTATTTCTTCGCGCGAAATATAATTTGGTTCTTTTAATAAGATAGAGTCTTTCTTAAGTTTTTCAACTTCATTGTCTTTATTAACATAAATGTGTGTAAATTTTATAGACGTTATGTCCTCAGAATAAAACGGAAGGTATTTTTCATCTAAAGAATCAAATTCTTCTATCCATTTTGTGTCCAAATCTATAAGGGTTTCATCCATATTGAATTATACTACTACATGCATATATAATTCAATATAACTTTTTACGAGACGTATTCATCATAGTCGTCGCATTCGCACAAAGATAAATAATGCGGCATTTCGTGAGTCTTTTCGTAAGCCCCTTCTCCGTGCAAATCGTCGTAATTTATTTTATAAATTGCCCACGTTTTTATCATTTTGTCAAATGCGTTTATTGCGCAATAATTGTACTCTTCTGGGCTTAAAACGCTGCCGTCTTGATAATCTGGAATATTTCCGTCTGCAACGACGACACCATTTTCACTCCTATATCTCACCCATCCAAACGGTGGCGCGTCATTGTCTTTGGATGAATCCGCATTCTCTGTCATTGCAGCGTCCATAAAATTTAAATTGCTTGATGATGCGTCGCATCTCGTTGATTGAGACAATTCGGGAAAATCGGAATCTTTGAATTCGGCTTGGATCGTCTTCTTTTCTTTAAATCCTCTAAAATCTGATACATTTTGTGACACTCTATTTTGAAATTGTCTTGGTTTCTTTTCGTTCTTGAACATATCTTGGCCGGTTGCTTTTCTTTTTATAAGATCGTCGGGTTCTTACGTATATTGATGTGATACCTTTAAGCCATTCTTGAATATGTTTTCTAGGGTCTCAATTATGTTTTAAAATTATCATTTAAAGAGTACTAGGCAATTACTATTATCTCCTAACAGCGACACATATTTTCTGTGCCTCTCCGATAATGACGCGACTTCGTAGCCGTATTATATATATTTGCGGGAGATAGCAAAACAAAAATGGGGAATGTGGGTTAAATTTTGCCCATGTAAAAGGTGTATAAAATGTTTTTGTTTTTACTTAAACATTTTATATAGAGTAAGTATATATTATATGGATGTCAGCAATAATGTTCTTATTCAAATACTTATAGAAGACATTATAACCTTTAACAACGCTGACAATTTTAACGAAGACTTTTCCGCATTTCCAATATTTCCATTTTATAACAGCCCGATAAATTCGCAGCAAACAATTTTACACCAGAGTTTATATGATAGGAATCCAATAAAAAATGTTGTCACTTCAGAAATTTCTGACGGTCTTTTGCCCATTAAATTCAAAGACGCAAAGGATAAAGAAAATAATGAAACCTGTTCTATAACAATGGAAATTTTTAAAGAAGAAGACGACGTAATACAATTGCCTTGTAATCATTGTTTTTTAGTTGAACCAATTATGCAGTGGTTAACCGAAGAAAGTAGCGAATGTCCGGTTTGCAGATATAAATTTGAATCTATGGAAAAAAATACTAGACTGGAAGAAGAAATTGTTGGAGTGGTAAATTTGCCAGGAGAACTAATTCAACACCACAATTTGATACTTTCTCAAATTATTAACGGTTTATTTTCGGGAAATGTTGGCGTTTATTCTGAACCTGAGAACCCAGTGGATGCGGATGTAGACTTGGATGCTGATATAGACTTGGATGCTGATATAGACTTGGATGCTGATATAGACTTGGATGCTGATATAGACTTGGATGCTGATATAGACTTAGATGTAGATTAAATGTCGTCAACATTAATGGTGTCATCCTCTTCGCCATTGTTTTCTGAAACAGATTCCAGTGAAATTTGTTGATTAGATCCGCGCAACTCTTTCATCAAATTGTCGTATTCATCCTCACCAGCATTATTTGTAAACTCAACGTCATTGTCGTCTCCACCAGAAACATTTGCGAACGTGTGATCCCTAGTAATAAAATCCGCGAACCCCCCGAGCGTCTTCAATCGCTCCTTATCCAAATCACTATAAACCTCCAATAAATCACACTTTTCTAAGTCTTTTCCCTCACCGGATTTACTGGCTTCAAAATCTCGGCCTCCAACCAATACCCATTTTCCATTGCAAATAATATTATCACGCTTTCCTCTTCCGCGAAATTTTCCACGGATGATACAAAGTCTCTTTTTTCCATCTTTGCACATTACGTGACACATTCCGTTTCCAAGAGTCGCGACCACCTGAGCGTAGTGCTCGTATTCATCTTCTGAAAATCTAGTCTTCAAATTGGTCTGCTTAGCAGACGTCTCGTATTTGCGAGCTTGGGATTTGTGTCCCGAACCACCTTTAGTATTTTTAACCATTTTGCTTGTGTGTTGTTGTTTACTATTATATTCTAACCGTTATTTTATTTCAATTTTTATTTTCCGTGGACCTGAATGAAAAAATAAAAATTGAAATGTATTCTAGCAATTATATTTTATATATAATAAATAAAAACACTTCCAAAATGAAGACTCAAGTTATTTATATTCCGAGTATAAAATGCGATGTTACTTTTACCATTGGTCAAAATGCCGAAGATAACGATGCTATTATTGATGCCGCGTTACCAAACGATCTTTGGTTCCACGTTGACAATAAGCCATCCTGTCACGTTATCGCATCGGTTCCGGAAGGAATTGAAAGAAGCCAGATAAAATACATTGTTAGTCAAGGGGCCGTTTTGTGTAAGAAACATTCTTATCCATCCGAAAAGAAGCTGCCCATCTTGTTTACACGCGTAAAAAATATTCAGAAAACTAGCAAACCGGGTCAGGTTTTTATTCCAGACGATTGTCAATCTATCAAGATGTGTTAGTTAATATTCAATTTTGTCTAACTCCTCCAAGAACTCTGGTTCTGGTTTGAATATGCCATTTTTTTTATATTGTTCGTAAACTTGAGACCATTTTCTTTGATTGGTTAGATTTTGAATGCTTTTATTTGAGGTTTCTTTTTTCTGTTCATCGGTTTCATAATTATAGGCGTCATAAAATTCATCAAAGCAATCGTCATCTGAGAAATCTATTTTTTTCTCTTCATGATTAATAGTTCCATTGTATTTTTTAATGCGATCACGCCAAACTGGCGAGAATGATGCGTAATATTCCCAATGATTGAAATACGCTGTCTTCAAATCAATCGCTTCTCTCTTCAACTTGAAGAGTGTCAAGTAGTTTTCTTCATCAATTGAATATAAACAAGCCTTTGGAAGGATTTTATAAGGGTAAAAGCTACTATCGTAATCAGAATAAATAGTTTCAAATTGTTTCATTTCACTTTCTTCAACAATTACGTATAGTTTTTTACCCATTTTGACTGGTTCTATGCAAGTAAACTGCATCATAATATACGCCAGAATGATATGCCTCTTTTCGCCGGGGTATGTATTTTTGCGTTTATTAATTTTCTCCTTTACATTATAGTCTTTTGTTGGTTTATTGGTTGGGTTTTTAAAATAGGATGTCGCATATTCCAGAAATTCATCCAGTTGATTTTCACAGCATTTATTAAGAACAAATTCTGCTATATTTTGGTAGTTTTTAGAGTTAAACCAATCGTCAAATTTAGAAAGATGAATAAAATCAAACCGTTGACAATCGTTGAATATAGTAGTTTGAATATCAACCTCAAAATTCTGGGAAATTTGTCTCAATAAGAAGACGTCCAAATTATGAGGCCTAATTAGTAAATCGCTAACAATCATGTTAATAATTTTATCTCTCTCTATAGTTGATTCGCGGATTTTTGACCATTCTTTTTGTTTTTTAATAAAATAATCATAAAACGACGGATTCAAAGTATAATAAAAGTCAAAATAGATTTTCCAAAGAAGATTGAATAACTCGTTTTCAAAACCAGAGTAATATAATTCATACGCCCAAAACACGGAGCTTTCATGCTTTCCCAAAATAGACATGATTAGGGTTAACATGACTTCATCTTTTACATACAAGTATCTTGTAAATATAATTTTCGGTGATTCGTTTATTGGCATGATATGTGAAGAAACGTTCTTACATTGACCCATTTAAATTGTTTGCGTTTATTTAACTTTAGTGATAGCTAGTTTAACAATAAAGTTAATCAATTTTTATTTAGTGATTTCGGGTTTTTGTATTTGATTTTTTTTATTGTTGTATTTTTTTGTAGTTTTGTTTTCTTTTCTCATTTAATAATATAAGATGGCTACTTCTTGGATGGCGTTAGTGAAGAAAACCTTTGACGAGGGAAGAGCAAAGGATGATAAATATTCTTATAAGCAAGCTATGATGGATGCTAAGCAGTTAAATCATTCTTCTGCTTCTGCTAAGGCATCTTCTGCCAAATCAACTGCGTCGGAATCTGTGTCTGAAGAAAGCGAAATGTCTTCATCCAGTGTTAGTGTTAAAACGAGCAAGGCTCGCGGCGTCAAAAAGGGAAAGGGAAAGGGAAAGGGAAAGAGCAAGAGTGCTAAGAAGTCTAAGAAGACAAGAAAGTCCAAGAAGACGAGAAAGGCTCGCAAATAAAGTTAGAAAAAACTGTTTTTGTCGGTATTATACAATATATCATTGAATAATGATATGTTTTTTTCAATACTTAGCCGATTTGAAGGTTCCGGATCAATATTTTGTTTTAAAAGTTGAGAGAAGTTGGAAATAAACTGATTCTGATTCTGATTTTGAGGGGTTCCGAAACTATCTCTCAATAAAACTAGAAAAAGTATACTTATTCCATAGTTATTCCAAGTTATACTTTGTTTAAGAATATCCGTAATTATTGAGTCTTTTGACTTGTTTACAAAGGATTGTAGAGAGAAACGGGTGGATTCTTTATATTGTTCCAAAAAAGGTTTTTCAAGGCAACTTAAAGACTCGGCGCGTTGGGCTGAATCTGCGCATATATCTTCAATATTCGCGAGAGAAACGCTGGCGGCGTCGGTTTCGCATAAATAGCAAATTAAATGGGCTTCCGGGGGTAAAAATACGTTTTTTCTTTGATATTTGGAAAATAGATTGCTTTTTCTCTCTTTGTTGATCGTTGGAAGATGAAAGAATTTGGATATATTTGCAATTATTGGAAGATTGTCTCTAAAAACTAGTGTTGCTGGGTGAAAATCCAAATTTATTAACTGATTTGTGTTTAAAATTTTTATGGTTTTTAATAAGTGATTATAACTATTTATTATATTCAATAAACGTTTTTTCTTTGGTTCTCTCTGATTTAAATAAAAAACATCAAAAAAGGTGGGATTATTTTCTATATTGAGTTGTTTTACAATTAAATTGCGGTTTGGGCTTTGCGATATTTCCTCGCATCTCTCAAATAAGTCCTCGTCTATTTCTGCCAAATTAACGTGTGAATTTTTCAAAATAGGATTAAAATGCTGGGAATAATTGGGAATTTGCAATATTCTTTGCGAAATCTCTATTTCATGAATAGAAAAAAAGTCGGCTGGTTTGATGGTGGTCATGTACTTTTTAGGCGTTGTTTCAGGGGTTTTTATGGTTTGTTTTTGGTTTTTTGGTGCGTTTTTGTCCGAATGTTTTGCTAATATTTCATCTGGAATTATAAACATTCTTTCTAGTGTAGTAATAATTATACACCCGAGATTTTTATTTACTAATCTTCATAAAATATCTATTCTTATAGGTTTTCTTGACTTTTTTCATAATATCATCTGCAGCAAGATTATTGGATAATAGTCTCTCCACTTCATTCTTAAGAGCATCAATATTGTTGGTGCAAAAGTCGTTGAAACCTTCAGAAGGCTTGTAATCTTCTTTGTTAAGACCGGAAATAATGTGATTATCCATTGCGTCTAGGAGCTCCTTTTGAATACCTACATACTTACGGCGTTCCTTGGGCTCTGGCTTTACAGTGCTCTTTTTTCTGAAATAATACCTAGCACTCTTGAACATCTTATCTAGAACATCTCCTTCATAACCAAGTGCTTCCAAACGTTCCGTTTCATCCGAAATAAGATCTTCCGATTCCTCCGCCCAGATTTCCCAGGATTCCTTGAAAGATTTTCTGTCGTCGTATTGATGAACCTTTGAAAACTTGTACAACTCATCCATAAAGTCTTGTGTAAATTTATACCTATAAATTACAGGAGTGATTGTTATAGCGTTAGAATCATCATCGTCGTCATATCGTGCGTCTTCTTTGACAGATTTAACTCTAGTTGAATCAAGTCTACTTGAATCAAGTCTATTATAAATTGTTCTAGTATTACTAACGTTGGGACCATCGTCGCTGCGGTTGTTATTAATATCATGTGTTCTTGCATTTTCCATTTGTCGGATTAAGTGCGAGTAGTGATTTGTTTTTGTTTTACTTTATTTATCGCCTTTCAATTTTTTTAGTTTTCAAAAACAAATATAAAAACATTATGTTACATTACTTATGAATATAACTCACATTTGTTCATTGGGACACTGGTGCCACACTGCTTCGTTAATAAAAAAACACGGTTTAAAATTAGAGTCTTATCCATTTGATTGGATTTTTATCAATTATAAAAACGTTCTTCATTGCATTGAAGATAACTTTAAAACATTCTTAGATAAATCTCACTATAATAGCATATCAAACACAAAGTGTGGACACAATGTTTATCACCCAGAGACGTTTAATCATCACAATCCATTGACAAACGAAAATGATTATAATTATTATTTAAGATGCGTTGACAGATTCAATACATTATTGAAGAGAGAAGAACATAAATTGTTTGTTCTTGGCAATTTTAATATGAATCAAATAGATGAAAATATCAAGAGCGATATGATTGAAATTAATAATAAACTTTCAAAACTTACAAACAATTTAACTTTATTGGTTATTTTTCACTTACCTAACAAGAATTGCAATTATCATGAATTTACTTATAATGGCAATATTCATTTTTTAGAGTTGCACACCGTGTCGCGAAGTCATGGTATATTTTTTGACAATGAATCTGACAATTTATATTTTGATGAGGTATTTAAAAATGCATACAAGTTTGATGTTAAACCATTGAATTCATCTAACGTGTGATTTTTATGCATAGTTATATTATATTATATTATATGAACTGTCCAAAAAGTTATATGCTTTCAACTAGAGTATTTTTAGATACATTTAATCAGTGCTATAAAAATATTATTATTATAAACTTGCCACCAGAGGGGCCTCTTGGAAAAATTGTTAGAAGATTACAGATGCCCCCCTTATCTCCATTTAATGTTCCAGGACCTTGCTGCAATAGAATCGGTTATAAAGATTGTGCGCTTGCATTATTTTCATTAAGAGGCTGCAATGGAGGAAGAGGAAACTGTTTAATGTATGAAGACGAAATACCAGATTTATTCTCTTTTCTTTTATCTAATGGATATAAGATTGACACTAGTTTAACAAAAATGATGAACAATAGTGAGGTGAAAATAAACGATAATAAAATTTTGTGCTTTATAACATACAATGGTTTTAGCGAAAAAAATTGACTTAATAATAACTCGCTGAATTATTATTAAATTATTACTAAGTTAATGTCTGACGTTGATTCTGTTAAAAAATACCCGGTGGAAGTTCAAGAGTCTATTGCAAAATATTTGGAGCAGCTTGGGGATAAAGAGCGAATTGCGTATCAAATAGCCAAAGAGCATCTGGGAAGCTCTTTTGATGTTGCAAAAAGCATTGGCTATATTACATGGAAGAAGACACCGGCGTCTTGAAACGCAATCTTCTAGATAGCCTTCTCTGAGCCTTTCTAAACTTTCTTGATGGTTTTCCACCTTTCTTGAATGCCGCGGATCTTATGACATTTTTTGAAATGTTTCCAACACTCACATTTTTAGAAATATTATCCACTGCATTAAATTTGTCAACGCCTGCGGCTATTCTATTTTTAATTGCCGCCGTTTCTGCCATTTTATTTTTTACGGCTTCTTCTGCCTTTTTAAGCGAGTCTGCAAAAGTAGTCGCTGTTTCTGCACCCGCTTCTAAAACGGCTTCTCCTGCAGTGGCTAATTTATCTATATCTCGCACCAATCCAACTACGATGCCTGGGCCGGGAATTGCCTCCGCGGTATTTAATGCTATGCTTACAGCCGATTCTCCGACCTTTGACGCTACTTTTGTTCCTATTTCAGAAGCCTTATCTACGACTTCGTTTATCGCTGGTTCTGCGGCGTCTATAATTGTTGCCGCCGCTTCAGACGCGTTTTTGGTTATTTCAGAGACCTCTTGAACAAACTCTGGATTATTAAGTTTTTCATTTGCCTCTGCTAAAACGTCTTTTGCGGCTTCCACCGTTCTTTCAAGAGCGCTTGAAACCGTGTTTTTAATGGGACCTTCAATATTTTTATTCAATTCGTCAACTATAATAGCTCCGACTTGATTCGCTTTATTTGCTATGCCCGAGACGATGTTTGATGCAGTTGATGCCAATTCTGAGGCTTTTTGGGAAAATTGGGTTTGTTCTTGTGTTTGTTCTTGTATTAGGGATTGGTTTTGTTGTGTTTGTTGTTCTTGTTCTTCTTCCACGGGGTTAATGCGTTTGTAACCCAAAAACCTAGCACCCTTGTCTTCTAAAAAGGTGGCAGTTTTGTTTATGGCCGTTTTTGCGGAAGTTCCAAGGGTTTCAAATAAACTATTACTATTTCCTCCAACTTTTGATGTCGCGTTATTTTTTTGTGTCTTCCTCATTCCTCCTCTAAAATTTCTGTATCTTTTATAATATTTTCTAGTTGGCATATTGTTTTCTTGTTATATTATTGTTATATTATTGTTTTTTACTTTTTCTGCATTCTCTTAAATTCCGAAAAACTAACAGCATACCTCTTATCCACGACTTTTCTATCAACCTTTTTCAAAAAACTGAAATTGGCAAGTTTCCCTTCAAAAGAATACCGATTCGCGCGTTCTTTTACAATCTTGTCTTCTTGCGGCGTGGTTTGTTTTGCTGGGGCTGGCCTATCTAGAGGAACGGCAGCCGATTTGATGCTCGTATCCTTATTATATTTTTTGAACTTGGCGAAAACATTTTTCGCTTGTTGTTGCGTGGGCTGCGTCTTCATTTTCTCCTCTTGTTCCTTTTCTTTTTCCTCCTCCTTTTTCTTTTTTTCCGCGAGTTTTTTCTCGGCTTCTTCAATCTCCTTTGACATGACCACGTATATTTGCTTGCACTTGCAATTGATGACATATTTTCGGCCAATTACTTCTAAATATCTATAAGGAATTGTGCTATCGCTATAATATTCAAAAGACGACCTGGAATTGTTATAGAACATCAAAACGTTCCCCAAAGGAGTTTTTTCAATCATCATGGAGTTTTTCAGAGTGTTTAACCTTTCATTCACGACAAATTCCTTTGCCAATTTATTCACTTCTTCGTCTTCTACATTTTTTGTTTGGAGTTCTTCCATTACTGTCTTCAACCTATTAATTTCTTGATTATGCATAAAAATCATATCCGTTTTTCTAGACGCATTATCGGCGTCGTTTAACATGTGGTCTTCAATTTCCTTGAGTTGAGATTCTAATTGAGATATTTGATTGCTTGTTTCTGAGCGCTGATTGTTTAATTTTGATTCTAGATCGGCTTTAATAATGATGCGCTGCTCTTTCTCCGTTTCAAATTCTAGCTCTGTAAATTGAATGTTGTCTGGGAGCTTATTAAATTCTTCCAAATACTTGTCTTCGTATTTCTTTGGTTCAACTTGGGGTTCATCTTCTTGATGCTCGTCTTCAATTATATCGTTGTCGCTTTCATTATAAAAGTAAAAATCCAAGCTATCTTTGAATTTGTTTTCCAAATAAGACCAGACATTGTATTCTTCTCCGTAAATTACTTTAAAGATATGTTGACAAAAAATGGCAAACATAAAAAAAGCAAGCGCTTTTACAATTTGGGGTGGTTCCGTAATCGGAAGTGGGGGGTCGCTAAGATAGCAACATTCTTCATTGTCTAACGTTGGAGTATACTCTATAAAGTTAAGAAACTCCTGGCTCATCTCTTTTCAAATATATAATATGAGCGTGATACTTTTAAACCCTTTGCGCATTTTTCATTTCAAATGGGGTTTTTGTTTTGTTTTGTTTTGTTTTGTTTTGTTTTGTTTTTTTATAAGGATAATTGGCTCTTTCTTAGTTCAAATAAATCGGAAATTTCTTTGTCTAGATTCGCGCACTTTATGATTTCAAATGTCTTGCGCGGATTATTCGGATGAAGCCTAACTAGATATAAATCCTTGATGGTCTTTCCATACTTTTCTTGTAAAATTGCTTTGTAAGTGTTGAGCTGGAGAGAATAGTGCCAAAAATTCGTGTCTGGCAAATGGTCTATTTCTGGGGTTATTGCAAATTTACCAAATCCATCCGTCTTTTTAATTTCTTTAGCTCGCTTCCAGTCGTAAATGGATAAGGTTCCGTCTTGGTTTTCGTATACCATATCTATAGAACCCGCTACTTTTAGATCCTCGTGATAAATCATCCACTCTGTTCTATATGGTTTGTAATCTGGAGTCGCTCTAATATATTTCAAAAAGAAATCCCATTCTTCTGATGTGTTTATAAGAGGGGCTCCCGCGGCTATGTCTCGTTCATAATTATCCAAGAGGTCTTTATGTGTGTATCCTTGGGGTAAATCTTGGTTCATGAAACATTCAATATTGAAATGGAGGTCGGTTCCTGCACCGGATACTGATTTGGCATTTTCTGCCCATTGTTCTTTTATTTGCTCTTGGGTTAGCCCCCAGTATTTGTTTTGGGGGTTCCAGTTCCTTCCTCGCATCATATTGTTGATTACGGAATCTGCATCAAAATGGGAGAAATGGTTGTGATTAATGGTTGTAACGCTTGTGTAATTTGAATCTGGATCTACAAGAATGGTATACTTATGAGTGGGTTCATCAAAGACGAGATTTTTGTCTCTCTCATGAGAATTTTGCGTGGAAAGAGTTGGTCTTAGCATTGTTTGTTTTTATGGTTGATTGATAATAAGACCGAATTTTTATTATCAATTTTTTAAACGGTTGGTTTATTTTCTAGGATTGAAACACGTTTTTTAAGCTCTTTAATTTCTTTCGTTAAAACACCTATAACACCGAGATAATTCAAACTTTGCATTTGTTCTCCGTCTTTTTCGCCTGTAACTAAATATGGAAAAACCTCTTGTATTTCGTGCGCTATAAAACCTATATCTTGTTTTCCGGCGCTTTTATTAAAATAAGTGACTGGTCTTAAATTGTCAACTGAAAAAGAATCGTCTAAATTTGTGACGTTTTCTTTAATTCGGTAATCTGATGTAGCATTAAATGTTGTTGAGTTTAATTGACCTGTTGATGGGGTGTATGTTAACGCGGTGTTTGTACTAAATGTGTTTGTTGTTCCAGTTCCGGATACAAAGGTTGGATAAAATGTAGAAGCTAATGTAGATGTGTTAATATTCATTGATGTTGTTATTGAACTCCAACTTACACCAGTTCCTGTTGTCTGTAAATATTGACCATTTGTTCCGAGAGTTCCACTAACTGCTAAACCACCCGACAAGGTTACATTTCCTGAACTAACTGCCAACCCAGTCGCGAAAGTCGCGCTACCAGAAACAGCTAATCCTCCCGATATATCAAGAGCGTTTGTAGTTGGAGGTTTATTTATTCCAACATTTCCAGAGACAGCCAATGTACTTGATAGTGTGGATGCAGAGCTAACTGATAAACCGCCCGACAAGGTTACATTTCCTGAACTAACTGCCAACCCGCTCGTGAAGGTTGCTGTTCCTGAACTAACAGTTAACCCTTTGGAAAATGTGTTATTTCCAGAAAATGTATTATTTCCGCTAGGAGTAATTAAAATGGCTTGAGTACTTGGAAGTGCTCCATAAACTATTTCGGAATTCGTTGAATCGTAATATAAAATATTGGTTGGAAGAGACGGCGGGGCGCGAATTGGCGCCGCATAAAAACTATTTGCAGTAATTCCTGATAGTTCGTTTCCTGTTGCATTTATAACTATTGAGTTGTTAGGTTGATTTGTTTGTCCCGCGTAATTTCCAATAGCAAGGGATGCCAAGCCCTGGCCATCTCTTCCAGCATTCCTGCCAATGGCAATTGCAGCGTCTCCTTGGTTAATATTTCCAGCATAATTGCCAAAGGCCATTGACCCGGCCCCTTGGGAAATTGAGCCAGAAGACGCACCAATAGCAATCGCCCCACCAGATTGGTCATCTGAGCCCGCATCAACACCAATGGCCACCGAGTGTCCTATTTGATTGTTTTTTCCAGCGTTATATCCAATAGCAACTGCAGCTGATCCTTGACCATTTTGACCAGCTTGATAGCCAATTGCTATTGCATTATCAACTTGATTTGCACTTCCAGCTTGATAACCAATGGCGACTGCGGCTGATCCTTGAACATTTTGACCAGCTTGATAACCAACGGAAATACCATTTGTTATAATGTTTACTTGACTTGATGCTATTAATCCAGTTCCAATAGTTAAATTCCTGGCAATGGTTGCGTTGCTTGAAACGGCCAAAGTTCCTGAAACGTCAAGAGCATTCGCAGTTGGAGTTTGGTTTACTCCCACATTACCATACACGGCCAGCGTGCTTGATAGTGTTGCGGCCCCCGAGCTAACGGCTAACCCGTTAGCGAATGTAGCGGTTCCCGATCTAACCGCTAACCCCGATGAGAACGTCGTACTGCCAGAAACAGCCAATGTGCTTGATAGCGTAGCGGCTCCCGACGAAGCGAATGTATTTGTTGCCAACCCAGAGGAGAATGTCGCGTTGCTTGAAACAGCCAAGGTGCTTGATAGTGTTGCGGCACCCGAGCTAACGGCTAACCCGTTAGCGAATGTAGCGGTTCCCGATCTAACCGCTAACCCCGAGGAGAATGTCGCGTTTCCGGAAACAGCTAAGGTGCTTGATAATGTTGCTGCGCCAGAAGAAGCGAATGTATTGGTGGCTAACCCACTTGTGAACGTTGCATTACCCGAAACCGCCAATGTGCTTGATAATGTCGCTGATCCAGATGAAACAGCTAGGCCACTAGAAAATGTTCCAATGTTTGCTGAAAAATTTCCAAACTGGTCACGCGATACAATGGTGGAACCTGTAGAACTGGGTGTGGCGTTTGTTGATATTGTTAAAGGTGTCGTGCCATTTGACAGTTGCCCGGCAACAGTTAATATATGATTTCCAGGTGTTATAGAAAGCGTTGGGGGATAACTCCATGCAGGCGAGCCGTTAATGCTAGATAAAACTGTTCCAGAAATGCCAATGGGTAAAAAAATGGTGGTGTTTGTGGCTGTTTGATAAGGTATTGAACCTTGTGCTCCTCCGGCAAATTGCGGCGTTGCCAAAGTTCCAACAGCGTTAACATAACCACTAAATACTGAAGAGTATACAGGTTGATTTGCAACAATTTTTAAGTTACTTGGTGATGTAGTTTGCAGGGTTCCATCTGAAAAATATATTTTACCGACGTGCATAATGGAATTTGAGCTCATATCTATGTGGCTTTGACTTACTATTTTTGAATTTGGTTGCCCCAAAGTATCCGTAATTCCAAGATTTCCGCTATTTGAAAATTGGTTTGTAATAATATTGTTTTTTGCGGAATAATTTAATCCACCAAATTGTCTAAATGACATTATTGTATATAATATAACAAGCCTTTTTATATTTTATAAATTATTTCGCATTTCAGAATGTGAATGTGAATGCGGTTTCTATTGGCATTTTTTTGGGAGGAGATGGTTATCTACATAATTACTTTTTTGGCATTTTCAAATTAAATATTTAGCTATACTAATGGGGTATAATATTGAGGTGTCAATCAATATGGTGAAACACAGTAATGTCTCGGAACTCAAGAGAGAAATAGCGGACTTTGCGTTGGATTCAAATTGCGATCACTATTACTATCTTTACGAAATGGAAGGTCGTTGTAGAATCCCAAGAAACCACTGCATAATTGTAATAAATTTTCACGATTCTGAAACATTCAACTGCGCATACTTTTTGAAAACGTTGAAGAAGATGAAAGATTTACATATTGAGTGCATTTATGATGACGAAATTGCGTGCAATTTACTTTACGCATCACAATATTACCTTACCACCATTGAAAAAGACAAAGTAATTAAGTATAACAAAAACAAGAGAGAAAGGTCTCTCTCAGATAATGATAAAACGGTCTTGGAACCGGTTATTAAAAAAGTTTGTTAAAGAATTTCACGAAATTGGTTTGCGATTTATTTTCGTGTCTTTTGCTTCTCGTTCCACGACCCGTTGTATAATGAATTCGCATTGTTTTTGGTGACGGAGTTTTAAGCCTTGCGTTTCTCTCGCGCTTCGTTAATTTGGGTCGCTCAATAGTCTTGGGTTTTTTCTCTGGAATTGGTTCTGGAATTGGTTTTGGCTCTTGCAACGGACAAGGGATTTGAGAGAATGGAGTTTCCAATTCTTCCTTTTTGGATAGTAACGGTGGAACTGTTACGCGAAATAATGCATCTGATGGTTCGTAACATTCTTTAACTGGCATATTTAACAATTCAATATCTTCGTCATCTAAAAAATCAAAGTCGCTCATAAAATCGTCTTTTAAACGTGTATCTAATGGTTTATTGACTGCTGGAATGCTTAATAGATTCGCTAAATCCTCGTTATTTAATTGCACGCGATATTTATTTTTTTTACCATTGTCGTTCATATCTAGAGTAATATTAGCTCGTTTACCGTCGTATTTCGCATTCCATTTTATTTCATTTTTGAGTTGATTGTGTTGATTATCTTGAAAAACTGTTTGTGAGATTCCTTTATTTTTAATATAAGTCGTCGCCATTATATTTAAAATATATTAAAAAAAAGCAAAAATAATGAAACATAACTGTGAATGGAGATTTAATTATTGAAACCATGAATTTAGGTGAGTTATATTTTGATATTTTTCATTGCAAGAAATATATATAACAATGAATTTGAGTTTTACCGAGATTGACAATTTAAATTTTAACGATGAGTTGGAAGACGTGGAAGATGTTGGCGCATTTGATGACCGAGGCAGGTTCACTCCAGCGGCTCCAAAACAACAAACGCAAATTCCTCCTGCGCTGGGTTCAAGAGTTCCCCAGCCAAGAATCACCACAATGGCTTATAAAAATCGCGGTTCTCTAGCGCAAAATATTACGACTCCTGCCCCGAGAACTGTTACCTATGACGATATATTATCGTCATTGAACATGAGGGTGGTTGATGGTAAATTGCAAATAGTTAGAAATCAAGCGGCAGAAAATATTAGAACAAACAACTTTGTGCAAC
>Ga0114959_10002273_pt1 | contig 16005 bp, 13 predicted proteins | sample C_130625_EF_Meta_FD_87317 | JGI IMG/M metagenome (GOLD analysis project Ga0114959, IMG submission 87317) | Freshwater microbial communities from Lake Croche, Canada to study carbon cycling - C_130625_EF_MetaG | ecosystem: Environmental > Aquatic > Freshwater > Lake | place: Lake Croche, Canada...
AATGAAATATATTATATAATATATAATAATGTCAATCCCATTTTATAATTGTTTTCCTTCATACGCTGATAAAAAATTGAATACAAATATTCTTCCGGCGTGTCCGTCCGATTCAATCACAATTGGGTCAGGTTCGGGATCAATCACAATAGGATCAGGAATGGGATCGGGGGGAATTGTTTCAGGAATAGGATCAGGAATGGGATCGATAAAACCGATTGCAAATGTAAATGACGTTTCAAAATCGTTATCGTCGCTCCTATCAAATCCGTCAATTATTGCTATAACTTATACATTTCCTCAATCTGTCCAAACAGCATTAAATTCACTAAAAGCGAGTAATAATATTAAATATTTTTTTAATTTGGATGATTTGACTAAATTAATTAGTCAAAATGATTATTATTTGAAAACAATTGGGGAACAAATTGATCCAATTTTAGAGGATTATAAAAATGCATACATTAATAGTCAACTGAACCCAGAAAATTCTGAATATTTGAATATTTTTTCTAGTAATTCCAATAATATAGATAGTATAAATAAATCGTTAGTGAATATTATAAATTCTATTCAAGGAAATACAAATAATTTAGGTGATTTTATAAATCAGCTTAGTATGGATATTGATAATCTTAAAATACCACAAGGATATTTGATTTCAAAATTACAACAATTTGATGCGACCAAGCGAGGTTCAAAAATAATGAATATAAATTCAAAACAATTGTATAAAAAACAATATTATTTAAATTGGTCTATGATAGTTGGGATACATTTAATAATATTTTTATTATATTATATAACACGTAAACCAAACGCAAATATACAGATGCCAACAGCTAATATAATGGCAAAACCAGTATAAAAAGGAATTATTTTATAATTGTAGATATAAAAAAACATAAACAACTAATTTATATTAAAGAATATGTTTAGTGCGATACTTTCTAAAAATTTTGTGCCGATAAATGAAAAAATGAGTAAATATGCTATAGAGTCTACGGAAAAATCACTGCGTAGAAAATTCGAAAGGGACCAGCAAATCAGTGTTTATCGTAAAATGAATATATTGCCGGCATACATTCAATTTATTACAATGTTTGGAATTGGCATCGGGTTTCAATATTTTTATGCAAAAAAATATAGCTAAAAAATTGAAGTTTAGGGCTACGGCTACATGTAGAGTCTATAATATTTATAAATATGTAATGCTGGATATATAATGCTAAAAAATGATAGATATAATAACATTATTTTATAATGATATTATAATGGGATCTTCATCTGCATTGTTAAATTTACAAACATTAGAGAATGAATTTGGGTTAACAATGAAGCAATATGAACAAGCGTATGCAAATTATATTTCAACATTACAATCCCAAGGTGCTCTGAATTCGAAGAATAATTACTCTAGCCTGAATGGAAGAACATTTTGGGGAGCAGCCGGATTAAAAGAAGGTGCTGTAAATTCGGAAGATGAATGCTGGGCTTTATGCAGTTCAGACAGTGCGTGTTCTGGTGCTACTTATAATTCGGCAAAGGCATATTGTTGGACAAGAAGCGGAAATGGTGCAATTTCTGTGGGTTCGAGTACAGATAATGCACTTATTAGCCAATTAACACAAAATATGTATAATTTGCAAACACTAAATAATAAATTATTGAAGCTAAATAATGAAATAATACTTGCACAGCAAAATATAGCATCTTCTCAGAAACCATTACAAGAGAATAATATGAATAATAAATACAATTTGCAAACAGTATATGAAGAGTTGCTATTAGACAGAGAAAATATTGAAGCAATGATGCAAGAATATAAAACTATGGATGAAAAATATGATAATACCTATATTTATGTAAAACAAACAAATAGTGTGTTTATTTTATGGTGCATTTTTTCCGGGGTATTTTTATTTTATACTATTAAAACTTTAATTAATCCTGGTTTTAATGTATTGCATTTTAGAGTTATTTTCTGGATCTGTATTTTTTCATTATTTGCAATTGTGAGCACACATTTAAATTCGACCCCTGGATTTTTATTATGGGGTCTAATAATAGCAATGGTAGCTTTAATGCAAATGAAAATAATACCAAAACCCTAATTAAAATAATAAATAATAAAATAATCATATCTTTTTTTTATAAATGTAATATAATAACGCTAATGAACAAATATTCTGATATAAATAAGAGTATTAATAACGATTTGAATAAAGTAACATTAAGACAAGGGAGAAAGTTTAAAAAATATCAATCAAAGATTGAGAAAAGTGTGATAAAAAAAAATTTATTATTCGAAGGATTTAAAGGAATTAAAGGATTCGAAGGAATGGAGAATTTACATTCTAATAGCGTGAATTTAATGGGTCAAGTAGATACAGTAATTAGCCAATATCGTGAGTTACAGAATTTGCAAAATAGTTTCAATGTAACACTACAAAGTTATAATTCATCAAACTCAAACTATATGAATACGGCAAAAAACTATGTTCAAACGGCTCAAAAAAATACTACAAATATTTACGCTAATTCAATGGCAAATAATGTTTCAAGTCGGTATTTAGGGTGTTATGCAGATAACGAAAATCGGGCAATGACAGGGTCATCATCGTTATCTGGGCAATATGTAACGTATGATAAATGTAAGCAAAGTGCAATAAACGGAGGGTTTCAGTATTTTGGTTTGCAGAATTTAACAAATAATGAGGGTTATTGTTCAGTTAGCAATGATATAAATACGACAAAGCAATATGGAGATTCGGTGAATTACAATATGACACCATTATGGTCATCTAATACGTATGGAACAGGAACCAACAATAATATGATCGTAAATCCAGATGGACGACTACTTGTGAGAGATGATAAAGGAACTATTTTATGGGAATCTACAAATCCACCTGCTAGTTGCAGCTATTCTGGAAGTGTAAATCCAACTTCAATAACGGCTACATATGGTGGTAATTGTTCGGCACCTGTAGGCAATGTGACGAATCAAGTTGTTACTATTATAAATAATAGTGATACCAATTCAAATACAGGTATAGCAACTATTCCAGTGTCAAACCAAACTTTTGGAGACCCTTCACCGGGTTGTGCAAAATCATTTGATATTGCGTATCAATGCGGTAATGTTAGTAAAACGCAACATATAGCAAAAGCCGAGGGACAAAATGTGCTGTTAAATTGTTCAACGGAATTTAATACGTGTCAATTCACACTTAACTTGCAATCTGATGGAAATATGTGTCTTTATCAGAATGGTGTGGGTAGTGCTATTTGGTGTACAATGACAAATGGAAAACAAGAAAACCCGAATTCAAATTGGGTAGCTAAAAAAGGAAAGTACGGATTATCATATTTAACAAACAATCAGCTGCTTGGTGCAGGTGAGTGGATAGGTTCTGATGACGGCAGATTAATGCTAATAATGCAGACAGACGGAAATTTGGTACTATATACATCAAATCCACAAGTAAATTGTTCGGCTGCAAGTGACGGGAATATGTATGGTGGAAATTGGGCAAATGCTGTATACCAATTGAATAAAACGGGTGATTCAAATGTTTTTGGAAAGGTGGGATATATAGATGAATATGCAAAATTAACAGAATATCCTTCTTCAATGTACACAATTGATCCGACTACAAATATGCCAACAATAAAAGGGAATGCGAGTTGCACTACAAATGTTGTAGCGGTTGATACAATAGAATGGAATAGCTATCCGAATACAGGTTTAATGATGAGTACAAATACTGTTTGTGGTTTGGAAAAGGCGACACAGGACTCTAATATTACTAGAGAACAATTAAGAGCAAAATTGGCTGTTATAGCTGCTGAAATTGTGGATAAAATTAAAGTATTGCAGTCTTTGAATGTGGATGTGGATAATCAGATGGGGATGGATGCGGAATCATTGCAAGATATGTTGAGTGAATATAAAAGTTTAAATATTAAATATAGCCAATATAGTTCAGAAGATTCTCTAGGTCTTAACGGAATTGTAAGTGACAGTAATATAGTGGTATTGCAGGAAAACTATAGCTATTTGTTTTGGAGTATTTTAGCCATAGCCGTTATTATTGCAACAATACATCAAATTAAAAAATAATACCAAAATTATACAATATTTTATAATATATTATATATAATAATGTCAACTCCATATGTAAATTGTTGGCCTTCATCGGCTGATCAAAATGCTAATATATTTAAATTACCTGCGTGTAGTAGTGGGTCGGGATCAGGTTCTTCAGGTTCTTCTGGTTCTTCTGGTTCTTCTGGATCTTCTGGTTCTTCTGGATCTTCTGGATCTTCTGGTTCTTCTGGTTCTTCTGGTTCTTCTGGTTCTTCTGGTTCTTCTGGATCTTCAGCAGTATTATGTTATAATACTAATTTACCCTTTCCAAACTATTTAGGTTGGCCAATATGTGGATCGGGATCAGGATCAGGTTCAGGATCAGGTTCAGGATCAGGATCAGGTTCAGGATCAGGTTCAGGATCAGGTTCAGGTTCTGGATCAGGATCTGGATCAGGTTCAGGATCAGGATCAGATTCAGGATCAGGATCTGGATCAGGATCTGGTTCTGGATCAGGATCAGGATCAGGTTCAGGATCAGGATCAGATTCAGGATCAGGATCTGGATCAGGATCTGGATCAGGCTGGGGATCAAGCAGTAATCATTACGATGAAGGTCAATCGCAAGCATTACATAACATTATTGAATTACAATTGATCGAACAAAATTATTTTGATCAATTAAACACAGGTATTACACAGGGCACGTTAACTAAGGAACAACAAAATGCTATCATTAAAAAAATAAACGAAATATCGCAGATGCGTATTAATATATATAAAAACTTGAACTCATTGTATTCATATTATAATTCAAATTTAAACTCTCTACAAGGTACATTTAATGATCAGATTACCGCTATAGATATAGTGGAAAATGAATTGAATGAAGCAAAAAAACGCGTCTCCGATGTCGAAACAGAAAAAAACAATAAATTAAGATTGATTGAAATTAACAATTATTATGGAGAACGATATAGTGATCACACAAGTATTATGAAAATAGTTGTCATAATTTGTATTCCGGTTTTGTTTTTAACTTTTTTACACAAACGAAGCATTCTACCAACAAATTTGTATTCATTGCTATTAACTATTACATTTATAATTGGATTTATTTATTTAGGTAGACGGATTATTTCTGCATTAAGACGCGATAATATGAATTATCAAGAGTACGAGTGGAATTTTAATCCACAGACTGCCCCTTTGGTTGACACAAGTGGAGCAGGGGTTGTAAATCCGTGGTCCCCAACTATGAGCGGCGAATGTCAAGGACAAGCGTGTTGCGATGCAGGTTATACTTACAATTCAGCACCAAATGTGAATAAATGTGTATTAACAAGTTCATTAATGCAATAAAAATGATTGATAAATTAGTAAAACAAAATAATAGTATAATATAAATATAATATAAGTAATGGGAAATAAAAGTAGTACAAGCACTGGATCTTTGATTGACCAATTTAATAAAGTTGCACAAACCGCACAATCTCAAAGTTGTGCACCGGGTTCAGAATGCGACAAATTAGCTACAAGTGAAAAATTAGAGCAACAATATGTAGAGGCTAAAACAACTGTGGCTACCGCTCCAGCGACTTTAAAAAAAGCAGAGAAGGCATATTATACTTATACAAAAGGAACATCAGGTTATAATAGTATTATTTCAGATTCATTGGAAAAATCTGCAGGAACCATAGTAGACGACATAAAAAATAAAATAAATGCAAATATTATAAGTGCATCAAATTTAAACTCGAATTTTGCAAGTTTATCAATGAGCTATGGGAATGTATATGAATTATTTCAAACTTATATGACCGATGTAATCAAATTAATAGAAAAATTAAATGAAAAGGGCATTGATATGGTGACAAATGATAGAAAAACTTATTACGAAACGCAGAATAATGATATATTAATTGTATGGTATAAGCTTTGGATGTGGCTATATTTTATATTATTTATCATATTTATTATTGCACTTTTATTTTCAAAAACGACAATGTCAATTTGGAGTAAGTTATTGTTGGTAATCTTATTAGGAGCGTACCCATATTACATAAGTTATGTTTTGAGTTTTCTCTACAAACTCGGAAAGAGTATTAAAGATTTGATGCCAAATAATGTCTATAAAACATTGTAATCCAAACAGACAAATAAATTGTTATGATTTCTTGAATATTTAACAAGGAATCATAAAGCATAATTAACATGTAGTTTTACCAAAAATCGAGTTGCATAATATTAATTCATCTTTAAAAATAAGCTGACCATCATAGTTTTTATACCATCGCCATTGTAACTTATTTCTATTTAATAGCGTAAGTAAACCGTGACCGAATTGATCACCGTTTCTAAATGCAGACCATTTAGGTTGTGTATAATACGTGCTGTCGTGACCCTCCAAATTTCCTCCATCGCCGATTGTAATGTAGACAGTACCATAAATATCTGTCTCATTTTGAAATACTGGGTAGGTTCTTTCATACGCGTGAACGTGACCACTAAATACAATATTTACGCTATATTTATAAAACAGATCTTCCATTGTATCACGCATTATGATAGTTTGTTTGTCGTTGTAATGATTTTTATTCGAACTATACCAAGGGCAATGCATTACAATGATAACCCACGGCGTAACAGTTCTATCTAGAGAATTCAAATTATTTTTCAGCCACACATATTGTCGAGATGTATAGCTTGTATTAGAATACGGATTTAAAAAGATAATATGAGCAGACCCGATTTCAAAACTATAAAATGAATTTCCATAATTATACTCAGACTGAAAAACACTTGGAGTGCAATATGGCAAATTATTGGTAGGATTTGTTTCGATTGGTATTATAATATCACCAAATTCGGCTGGTTTAATGGAAGGCATCATGTATCTTTTTTCAAACGCGGTATACAGTCCATAAAAATTGGTTCCATTAAACTCAATCTCGTGATTTCCTGCACATACCATCCAAGGGATCCTTTTAGATACAATCTCAATCATTTGGCCATACGAGTCCCATAGGGTTTGATTACAATCAGCATAACTTAAATCACCCGCGTGTAATATCATTTGTATGCTTTTGTCATTTGAAATATGATTTATAGTTGAAACGGAGTCAACAGTTTGACCCAAATCTCCTATTACTCCAAATGAGATTGGTTTATCGTTTCCTACTTTTGGTAGAGTCGTAAAATTTAAAGGATTCTTTCCACAATCGCCACAAACATAAAAATATTGGGTAAAAGGTTCGAGATTTTCAAGTAAAACGTGATGAATATAACCGCTTTGATAAAAAGGGGGTCTATTTAAAGTATATGTAAATGTGTATTGCGACGAATTTCCATAACTATAATTTTCAAGATACTCGGTGTTTTTTCCATATGAAACTATAGAATTGCATTTATCTGGAGTAATCCAAGAAATGGCCATTTCGCTAGGTGTTTTTCCCTGTGAAATATGAATCTGAGAAATATCGCATTTGATTGCAGTAACAAAGGTAGCAAATAATGAGAAAAAAACACTACTTGAAAATAGCATATTATACATTTGCATTTTATTTTTATATGGTTTTCGATATTTTACATCAGTCCTAATAATTATTAAGCTCGTCTACTTCATCTACCACATCAAATAGAATCTCAACTCCGTGCCAACCATCGCGTTTTGCTTTCCCATATTTATTGTCCATATATTCGTACAATTCAACACCCTTGGGTATTTTTCTGTTGCCCTGTTGCTCTTGAAACCAAAGCTTGAATTGTTCAAACAAATCGCTCTTCTTGATTTTAGATCCCTCTTTCTTAGCAACCATTTCAGAAACAAAGGCAGAAATATGGTCTTGGCCTTGTCTATATTTGTTCGACGAAGCCTTTACAATATCGCAATCGGCGACAATACCCTGTTTTTCAAACGCCAATTTGACAAGCATACTTGCAAAGACTTCTGACCAAATTTTCAATTTATCTTTCAAATTGAAGTCCTTGGGAAACTGATAAGGGTTATCTGATAATTGAAATGTCTCGCCAGGGTTTACAAACTTAGATAGGAAATCGCAAATGCGAATACGACGCCACGTACCATCATCATTGCTCATCACTTCGAATAACGTGTTTGTACACAAAACCAGATGGAACTGAATGAGAAACGTCTCTTGTTCGTGATATAACGCACGACCTGATATCGTTGAATCGCCTGTCAACTGTTTCATCATACCCTCATTAATTCTGGCATCTTTAGACGGCTCCGCCATAACAGCATATCGAACACCCTTTAATTGAATAATTTCAGAAGAAGTACCGCCAATTCCGGGACGTTTTTCTGTGACTAGGGTCACTGGAACTTCGCCATAATAATCGCCGAGCGTATATTTCATCAAATCGGTAAACATCGATTTGCCGTTACTACCACTTCCGCGATAAATATTGAACGTTTGATTGATGTTCTCTCCAATAAGAACAGACGCCAAATGTTCCCACATATACTTGTTAAGCGATTCGATCGGAAATAATTGCTGCATAAATTTGGTAATTTGCTCCGACATTTCGCCGTGTTTTTCTGTGCTAAATTCCTCATAATTAATGTTCGTCGACTTGGTAATATAATCGAGAGGCATACCATCTCTGAAAATTCGATTCTTAATATCGATAACACCATTCTTGAAACAAAGCAACCATTTGTTCGAGTCCATATTTTTCTCGAAATCCTTGTCGTAGAAAAGAGAAGCCGCTTCACGCATTATATTGTTTTTATCATTCGTCTTCTTTAAACGAGACTGAATCTCTGTACCAATTTTGATTTTTTTACTCATATTCTGATACCGTTCATCGGTTCCTTCATAATTCTGCATTTCATTCATCCAAGCATTTAGTTTGCTTTGATATGCATTATACATATCCACACTTATAAACATTCTCAATGTTTCACCGCGATCAACCTCCCAGCGATGGTCTTTGAAGATATACCACGTTTTACTAGCTAGACTACTGCATACATATTTTTCCTTGCACATTTGATGCAATACAATGGCAAAGTCGAACTCTGTTGGACACGACAACGTCTCTTCGATATAATAATCTCGCGTTGTTTTCTTTACCCGCTCGTAATCATCGAACGCATCTTGTTTTGCCCAGTACATAATAGATCTAATTGTCACTCCGTTTGGTTTGTCCTTGAAATAACGTGTCCACTGATAATATAAATTCGGAATCGTCGAATAATCGAAATCGGATGCTTTGCTTCTCAGCATAACCCAAGACAAGAATAACCGATCATCGGTGTGTTTCAATGCGAAAGCAACCTGGCGATTCAACAAATGAGAGCCGGGCTCATAATATTTTGCCGGTAAAATCTGCGTGTATTCGTGTGCTTCTTTAATGTAATATTCATTCAAACTCAACTCATTCATAATTTTATCGTTTGCTAGTTTCAGTTTATCCGAATTTGTGATATCTTCAAGCTGAATATTATTATCAACTTCGTCGTCGTTGCACAACAATTTTACTTTGTTTTTGTTGCTCGGTTTCTTCACTTTTTTGACACCGCTTTTCAATCTCGCCTCATATTCATCTTTAATTTTCGGATTAATATCAAACTTTGTATGTTGATCATACTGTGCCGATAATTTGTATAAATCTTTCGATAAATCGATTTCAGATACCTTTCTCTCTTCAAGTCCGAATTCCCCATCTCTAGAATCATATGAACCAATATAATATTGCGTCAATTCGTAAGCCTGATTTCCGGGTTTTCTTGACCCGTACATTTGCCAATTGGTCGTCCCTTTACTGATTCCTTCGTCGAAAACGGCGTCCCAACTATTTATTATAGGCAGTTCCCAAATGTCTTCTATTTTTGCAATTATTTTGTCACGCAACATCATTTGCATTGTATGATCCATTTGAATACCGATAATTATATGAACCCCATCTTTGGTCAAACTTCCATCAGCTAACCTATTTACATCAGGTTTTTCGAAAACGTACACCGGAAATGGCTTATTTGGCTCAAAAACCAACAATTCCTTAAGTTCCTCCAAATAGAGCAAATTAATCAAATCGACAATATGTTCTCTTGAATGTTGTCTTGTCTCCACATCTATGCTGTATCTTAAATCAATGTCGATCAAAATAGGGCCGTTTTGATCTAATTGCTTTTCGGTCAGATGTTCAAACTTTTTTTTGATGAATACGTTCTGGTAATACAGATGCATAAAGGTTTGCAGTTCCTCTCTTGGTATAATATAAGACCCACCATAAATGTTCATTTTTTGATCCGGTATTCTAGTATGAGTTGGCGACACATTGGTCTCGCTTTTATCGTTCTTAGCACAATGCTTTGCTAAAAATTCATTGAGATCTTGATATTGTGTAATGCTATTCATTGATTCTATGGTTGTTATTATATATTGTTATTTTTCTATTTCAGTTTTTTTATTTATAAATGAAATTAGGATAAATTGAGATGAATATATATTGACGCAAAATCAACATAAATGTAATTTAATAATAATTATAGATCATATGTCATTTTTAAACAGCGAAAAAACAGATAATAAAAAGGTTGTTATATCAAGAGACGCTGTGATGCGTTTGTTAAAAGATGTAAAAGATATAATGAAAAATCCATTAACAAATGATGGAATATATTATATTCACGATGACGAAGATTTATTGAAAGGGTATGCAATGATAATTGGTCCGTCTGAAACGCCATATTTTGGTGGATATTATTTTTTTGAATTGAACTATCCTGCAGATTTTCCACATAGTCCACCGGTTGTGAAATATATGACAAATGGGGATAATATTCGGTTTAATCCGAATTTGTATGTAAATGGAAAAGTGTGTATTTCATTGTTGAATACATGGCGTGGCGAACAATGGACCTCGTGTCAAACTATCTCGACTATTTTGCTGAATTTGTGCACTCTTTTATGTAAAAATCCGTTGTTAAATGAGCCAGGTGTTTCGGAAGGTCATCAGGATTTCAAGAATTATACAACTATTATAGAATATAAAAACATTGAAATTGCTGTTCTACGAATGATGATGAAAAGTCCTCTTAGTTTTCCAGAAAAGTTCTCCGTTTTTTACCCATATATGAAGGAGAATTTCGTAAAAAATAATGATGCTATTAGAAAATATTTAGAAGAGAAGGCGGGAAGAGAAACAGGGCCAGTCAAAATAACGACATCTTTGTATTCGATGATTGCTGTGATTGATTATAATAAATTATATAAAAAATACGATAGTTATGCGAAAGATATTATGAATACATAGACAATAAGGTTGAATTTTATTTATTTAAATTGATTTAAAATTGAATTAAATAAATAATGTAAAAGTATAGTATAGTCAATATGCACTTCTGTTCTGAATGTCAAAATATGTATTATATTAGAATTGATGCGGATAATTCTAACAAGTTGGTTTATTATTGTCGTAATTGCGGTAATGAGGATTCAACGCTGACGGTTGACAATATTTCTGTTTCAAAAACACAACTCACGAGAAGTGAGCAGAATTTTTCAAATATAATCAATAAATATACCAAATTGGATCCGACACTGCCCAGAATTAATAAAATAAAATGTCCAAATCCTGAATGTGAAACGAACAAAAAGGATGCCGAGGACAGGGAGATTATATATATTCGTTATGATGACGTTAATATGAAATATATTTATTTGTGCAGTACGTGTGATTTTGTATGGAAAACGGACGAGCAAAAGTAGAATGTATTAAAATAAAAATTGATTAAATGATATTAAAAGTATCTATAGTAATATTAATAACTCGATGTCGATCAAGAAGAGTCATATTCCCAAGAATATCAAATATGGCGGTGATGATAGTGATTCATCGGATTCCGATTCATCTGGCGAAGAAACGTCTACTGTAATTGATGATGCTGAAGAAGAAGAAGAAATACCGGATGAAGAAGAGGATGAAATAATAGAGGACGTTGAAGAGGATGAAGACGAGGATGAAGACGATGATAATCAAAATGACAAAGGTTTAGGAGTTGATGACGAAGACATTATTCTACCGAATTTGAATTCTGGATTGGAGTCGGAGGATGAAGATGACAACGAAGATGAGGCAGACGAAACGTATTTACAGAAATTCAATACGAATATTAATAAAAATTACATTCAAGATTATCACCCAGAATGTGTGACAAATAATTATGAAGAAATAGAAGGGTTAACAAAAATTATCAGAGATTCAGAGAACAATATTATAGATGATTTACATACAACACTGCCATATTTGACAAAATATGAGAGAGCAAGAGTTCTAGGTCAGCGGGCAAAACAGATAAATTCGGGTGCACAAGTGTTTGTCAAGGTGCCTGAAAATGTAATTGATGGATACTTGATTGCAGAAATAGAACTGGCTCAAAAAAGGATTCCTTTTATTATTCGTCGACCGACACCTGGGGGTGGTTGCGAATATTGGAATTTGAAAGATCTAGAACTGATACAATATTAGATTTTCGTTTAATAAGCATATAAATTTTGAATGCAATAATTAATAATGAAGGTGGCGTTGTGTTTTATAATTAGTTATGATAATCAATTAAATAAAGAGAAAATTTGGCGAGATTGGATTCAGCCGAATAAGGATATCATCAATGTGTATTTTCACTATAAAAAAAATGTGCCGATTAAATCGGAATGGATCAAAAAACACGCTTTGCCTGCTAATTTTTTAGTGGAAACCGATTATTTACATATTGCACCGGCTTACATAACGTTGATGATGCACGCATTAAAACACGACACAAAAAACCAGTGGTTTTCTTTTTTAACAGAGTCGTGCGTTCCCATTATTTCACCACTGCGATTTAGAGAGCTTTTTTTCGAAAGTTATCAATATTCGTTTATGGCGTGGAAAAATGCGTGGTGGAACACAAACCTTGTAAAAAGAGCAAATTTGCGTTATTTAGAACCCAAATATCACTTGGCAAACACTCCGTGGTTTATTTTAAATCGAGATGATGCATTAAGATGCATTAAATATGTTAAAAAAAACCGCGATATATACAATTTAATTTGCATTGGTGATGTCGCCAACGAGAGTCTATTTTCCATAATGCTGGAGGCACAGAATAGCTTGAAATTTGTTAAAAACGAGGATATAATGGCGACTGATTGGAACAGAATGGTGAGTTCAACGAGTCCTTATTTATTTAAAGATGGAGGTTACAAGGATAAGAAATTTATCGAGGCATATTTAACTGATCATAAATATACGATGTTTCTTAGAAAAGTGGACAAAACTTTTCCAGATAAGGAATTGACTTATTTTATAGGACGGGATAATGATAATATAGAGCAACTAATTAAAAGAAAACACCGTGTTTTTTGGCTCGAAAAAAAATGGCAGATATTAAAGTATTATTATTATTTTTATTATTTTATTAGACGCGGAGGTGTTTTAGGTGTTATCGCGGTTTTTATGCTTGGGTTTGTAATTTGGCAGAATAATTTAACATTTCCATCTATTACCACAATCAATGCATGTAACGAACGTGGTCATTGGTTCATCTGCTGATCTCGTTTGCATTTGATAATAAGTACACTTATTTGAATGACATTTGCGACACTTGAACGTGTCTGTTGCGGCTTCAATTGTGGTTTCATATTTATTCTTGTCGCGTTTTGATTTTTCTTGTATCATTAACTCCCATTTATCGGGCCGCATTTCTTGGTGAGTCATAAAGGCAATATTGTGTGATTTGATTGTGCCGTCTTTTATATGTTGTATTAATTCCGGATTTTTAAGGTTCACATAGACGCTTTTTAGTCGATCCAAATAAATTTGAGTGAAGAATGGATTGTCCCATTTCTTAACAACCTTGCGATTATCGGCTTCTTTAAGGGTAAAATTGTAGACACCCTTTTCCATATTCCGACTTTGCTTTTCGTTGTCTAGAAAGGCATTTAGTTTTACAGAAATATTTTTTCTAAATTGTTCAGGATTTTCAATAGTACGCATTTGTTATATTTAAATACACAATATGTGTTTAAATATAAATCAATTTTATTTTCAAAAATTATAGTTGCTTATTATATGTCCGCTAGAGATGAAGATGAAGCAAGATTTAAACGTATTCTTAAAAAATATGAAGAAGAGGAAGAAATTACAGAACAAGAAGGAAAATTTCAAGAAGATTATTTAAATACAGCAGTCGTATTAATTGTTGCTCACGGTATCGAAGACCCAAATAATTTATTGTCAAAAATTGTAATAGAAAACGCATTGAACAGATTTAGAGCTTTATATTTTGCAGGTAATCCTGATTGCAGTGGTATTTTTCCTTCAGGAGAAGATAGTATGAATCCAAAATTGACTGATCAACAATTATTACAACAAATAATTACCAGTGGTACTGTTGGCGGTAAATATGTAGTTGGAATGCAAGCTTTGTATAACGAATTTAAAAGGTTCGTATTACAAAATTATAAAACACTTGCTGACGCCCAGGTGTCTACAATGCCGGCTATAGAACAGGCTAAATATGAAGGTAATTCCGCATTAACTTTCAGATATCCTAAGTTTACAAGATATTTTTCATTTCTTGAAGATTCTGGTGTAAAAGATTATTACGAGTTATTTCTTAGGATAATTACTAAAGAAAAATATGGTGGTTATCTGGAAGCATTGAAAAGCAAAGGTGCAAGAACAGTAGCAAAACAAAACAGAATTAATGACACGTCTACTTTATTTGTAAGTCTAATTCCACAAAGTGATTATCCGAGATTTCTTACTGCTACAGGTACAAGTGGTTTATTGCCAAAAGAACTTGGCGAGTTTAATATATTTAATAAATTTCATTCTATTATGATTAAGTGTGCTAGATTTCGAGTACAAATATTAAAAGGCAATAGCTCTTTCGCTATTGCTAATCCCCCACAGTATGAACCTGGTGTATTTTTTCATAATGTGACAACGGGTATAATTTTAACAAGTAAGACCGTTCTGCGACAAATTTTAGATCATATCAAAGAAACTTATAGTATTAACGACATATTTTCAAAACTTAGGGTTGGGGAGCGTGTGCCTATTCAACAAGAGTACGCATATTTTGCTTTCAAAATACTGGAAAAAAAATTTTCAGAAGGAGTTAAGGCGAAAGATCAAAAATATGTTGAACAAATGACTAGATTAATATCTATGTTGCCAGATGACTTACAAGATGATGCTAAATTTGTTTTGATAGAAGATAGGGTTTTCTCATTAACGAATTTTGAGTTAATGTATATTTTATGTGCGGTTTTTGATAATCCTAGACAGCGTATAGATATTGTGGATCAGGCTTGTCGAGATTTAACTTGTGTTTCTTCTCGAGAACATAGAGCTGAATTGACTAATATAGAAAGAAAACCAAAACGAAAAATTGGTTCAAATTCTGTAGGTCCCGCACTACCAGATTCTCAAGAACTCGTAACAGCATTTTCTCGAGATGCTGCTTCGCCTCGTGAAACCGGAAAAGCACTTAAAATTGATGAAAGGTCTTCTGCATCAGGCGAACTTCGTGATCCCGAAACATTTTTAATTACCGATACAAGAAAAGCTGCATCAGGTGAATTTTGTGATGACGAAACAATAGATTTTAAAACATTATTTGGATTGGAACTAATGGATTATAATTCAGTTGAAACCCAAGAAATGTTACTCAATGAAACCGGTATACCCATTGAAGAATCCGAACCTACAGCAAAAGCAGCAACAGCAGCAAAAGCAGCAGAACCAATGGAATTGGGTGGTAAGAAAACGAAACGATCTAAGAAAACGAAACGATCTAAGAAAACGAAAAGATCTAAGAAAACGAAACGATCTAAGAAAACGAAAAGATCTAAGAAAACGAAACGATCTAAGAAAACGAAACGATCTAAGAA
>Ga0114959_10002275_pt1 | contig 16001 bp, 21 predicted proteins | sample C_130625_EF_Meta_FD_87317 | JGI IMG/M metagenome (GOLD analysis project Ga0114959, IMG submission 87317) | Freshwater microbial communities from Lake Croche, Canada to study carbon cycling - C_130625_EF_MetaG | ecosystem: Environmental > Aquatic > Freshwater > Lake | place: Lake Croche, Canada...
GTAGCTTCGCCTTAAACATAAAATATTCAATCTCTAGTAGGTACTAAATAATACTACTACTTACTGGAGATTTTATGAACGACAACGCAATCACACTTTCGGGACAAGTGTTTAACATGATATTAAACTATATTGGTGCAAAGCCATATACTGAAGTAAAACATATCGTATCTGCAATTGAAAAAGATTTGGCAATGCGTGCCCAAGCTGCTGAAGAAATAAATCAACCATCTGCAATAGATAACCCACAATAAGAAAATATACACATTTTATTTGTGATAAGTACATTGTAATGAATGTATTTCAATTAACTTACGATGCTAGACTTCAATCTTGGTATGATCTAAGAGCTAGTATCGAACAAACCGATATAAAAACTAAATGTGTAATGATTGACAAATGGTGGCAACAAGCTCCAATGGTTAATCGTCATCTACATATATTGGACAACGAAACATGGCCGGGCCCATGGGATCTTTTGGTAGAAAATTCCTATTGTACTCTTGCAAGAGCATTAGGGATGTGTTATACTCTACTTCTATTACAAATAAATGACATAAAATTAGTAGAAGCATCTGATAATTTGGGTGACGATTGTTTATTAGTCTTGGTAGATAACGCAAAATATATACTTAATTACCACCCAGATACAGTTATAAGTAATAAACTAACTGATTTTACAATCAAACGCACAATAGATATAAACCATCTAAAACAAAAAATATAATAGGTAAACAATGAGCAACATTAATGTAGTTAAGCGAAGCGGTGAAACAGTCCCTCTCGATATTTCAAAGATTCAAAGACAAGTGGCACACGATTGCAGGGGTATAGATAATGTAAGCCCTAGCATGATCGAAATTAAAGCACAAATAGAACTACATGACGGTATCACTACAGAAACAATAGATGAATTACTATTGAAAGCAATGGTGAATCTTATTGATGAAAATGAAAATACAGATATTAACAATGTAAATTATCAATATGTTGCAGGTAGACAAAAAGTTAGCATGTTGCGTAAAGAAGTTTATGGTACATACACACCTCCCTCATTGTATGATATTGTGGTAAAAAATATAAGTGAAGGTATGTATACCAGTGAACTATTAGATTGGTATACAAAAGCAGAATGGGATATTATTGATTTGTTTTTAGACCATAGCAAGGACGAAAATTATACATACGCGGCTATCGCTCAATTATGCGAAAAGTACTTAGTACAGAACCGTGCTACTGGTCAAATATATGAGACACCGCAAGTACGTTATGCCATCGCTGCTGCAACGGCATTTCATAATGAACCAACAGACAAAAGATTAAAATTAGTTAAAGAATACTATGAATGTGCTAGTGAAGGTCACTTTTCTCTTGCTACCCCTGTTCTTGCTGGTCTAGGTACTACTACAAAACAGTTTAGTAGTTGTGTTCTTATTACGAGTGATGACACACTTGATAGTATTTTTGCTGCCGGTGAGATGATGGCAAAATATGCTAGCAAACGTGCTGGTATAGGATTAGAGATTGGCCGTATTCGCCCACTAGGTGCACCTATTCGCAATGGGGAAATTAAACATACAGGTATGATACCTTTCTTAAAGAAATGGTTTGGTGACTTGAGATCGTGTTCACAGGGTGGTATTCGCAATGCAAGTTGTACAGTTACATTTCCCATATGGCATTATCAATTTGAAGATTTGATTGTTCTAAAAAATAATCAAGGTACAGAAGAAACCCGTGTTCGTCAAATGGATTACTCTGTAGTAGTTAACATGATGTTTTGGCGTAGATATAAAAATAATGAAAATATCACATTGTTTGATCCACATGATGTACCAGACTTATATGAAGCATACTATCGTGATACTGAAGAATTTGAAACGCTATACACAAAATATGAAAATGACAGTAGCATTAAAAAGAAAGTTCTTCCCGCCGTTGAGATTTTTAAGAATGGTATCTTAAAAGAACGGACAGATACTGGCCGTATCTATCTTGTTAATATTGATAACGTTATCAATCAAGGACCATTTGACACTAAACTTAATCCTATCTATCAATCAAATCTTTGTCAAGAAATATTGTTACCAACTAAACCTTTTCAACGTATTGAAGATGATGCTGGCCGCATTGCTTTATGTACCCTCGGAAGTATAAATTGGGGTGCATTTAAAAATCCACAAGATATGCGTAAAGCATGTAGAGTATTAGTACGTAGTTTGAGTAACTTATTACAATATCAAGATTTCTTAAGTATACAAAGCAAGTTGGCTAACTTAGATTTTGAACCCTTAGGAGTAGGTATAACTAACTTGGCATATTGGCATGCAAAACGTAGTTATAAATATGGAGATACAGATGCATTGGCTGAAGTTAAACGTTGGATGGAACATCAAGCGTATTACTTGACCGAAGCTAGTGTTGAATTGGCAAGTGAACGTGGTCCTTGCTTGTTGAATGAACAAACCTATTATGGTAAAGGTATATTTCCCTGGGAACGTAGAAGTGCAGGGGCTGATGAATTAACAGATTTTACACCTAGCACAAATTTAGATTGGGAACGACTTCGCCAAAATCTATTGCAATATGGAATTAGAAATGCTACACTAATGGCTATTGCACCAGTAGAATCTAGTAGTGTAGTGTTGAATAGTACGAATGGAATTGAACTTCCGATGGAACTGATAAGTGTGAAAGAAAGTAAAGCTGGATCATTTGTTCAGGTAGTTCCAGAATATAAGAAATTGCGTAATCGTTATCAATTATTGTGGGATCAAACTGATTGTATAGATTATTTGAAAACAGCGGCTGTATTGGCTGTATATGTTGATCAAAGCATCAGTACAAATACATTTTATAATCCTGCTAATTATGAAAGTGGTAAAATCCCAGCAACACTAATTGCAAAAAATCTAATGCTGGCATCTAAGTATGGATTGAAAACAGTTTATTATAGTTTAATAAATAAAATGGGATCAAAAGCTATATTAACTGACAACGTTGTTCCATTCATTAAACCTGAATTAGCTAATGAACTTGACGATGAAGACTGTTTAGCCTGTAAATTATAAAGAGAAAAAAATGAGTAAAGCACAATACAACCTAAGTAACCAACCTAATTATCTAACACGTACAATGTTTTTGGATCCAGCTGGCCCAGTAACAGTTCAGAGGTTTGAAGAAGTTAAATATCCCAAGATTACAAAATTTGAAGAATTAGCACGTGGTTATTTTTGGGTACCAGAAGAAATATCTCTAACCAAAGATAAAATTGACCACAAAGATAGTAGTGATGCTATTAAACATATCTTTACTAGCAATCTATTAAGACAAACTGCACTAGATTCTATTCAAGGTCGTGCACCTAACCAAGTGTTTAGTCCAGTTATTAGTATCCCTGAATTGGAAGCATTGGTAAGCAATTGGAGTTTCTTTGAAACAAATATTCATTCAAAATCGTATAGTCATATCATTCGTAATGTGTATGGTGTACCCAAAGAAGAATTTAATAAGATACATGATACTAAAGAAATAGTAGAAATGGCAAGTAACGTAGGAAAATACTATGAAGACTTACATCAACTAAATTGTTTGAAAGAATTAGATCCTAGCAAAGTTGGTGAGCAAGAACATATCAATAGTATTTGGCTAGCACTTAATGCAAGTTATGCACTAGAAGCATTACGTTTTATGGTAAGTTTTGCAACAAGTCTTGCTATGGTAGAGAACAAGATTTATATTGGTAACGGAAACATTATCAGTTTGATCCTACAAGATGAGTTACTACATGCAGAATGGACCGCTTGGTTGATTAACAATGTAGTCAAAGATGACCCAAGATTTGTTATAGCCAAGCAACAATGTGAACGTGAAGTCTATGATATGTACATGGATGTTATATGTGAAGAAAAAGAATGGGCAACATATCTATTCAGTAAAGGTGTAGTTATTGGATTGAACGCAGATATACTAAGTGATTTTGTTGATTATACTGCGTTTAGTAGACTAAAAGAAATTGGCATCAAGTATAATGAAAATTATCCAAAAAATAGTCCTATACCATGGTTTACTAAACACACTAATATCAATAAAAAACAATCAGCATTACAAGAAACTGAATCAACAAATTATGTTATCGGTGTCATGTCTTCTGATGTAGATCATGAGGAGTTGCCAACACTATGAAAAAAGCAATCGTATGGTCAAAAGATCAATGTCCCTATTGTGTACAAGCAAAGGCATTATTAGAATCAAAAGAGATCGAGTATGAAGAAAGAAATATCATGCACGGTACTTGGACAAAAGAACAACTATTAGAAGCAGTACCAACTGCCCGAACATTACCGCAAATTTTCTTAGACGGAGAACTAGTGGGCGGGTTTACAGAACTCAAGAAAAAATTAACAGAAAGTATTTAATGAATTTTGAAATTAATAAAGTTTATACAATTAAACTAAACTCAGGTGAAGAAATGATTGCAAAAGTGCTTAACACAACTGATACTGAATCAGTTGTAACACTAAGCGATCCGGTATCAATTGCACCAGGACAACAGGGTATGCAAATGATTCCTAGTATGTTTACAGCAGAACCTGGAAAATCAGTTACACTAAATACTAATAGTATTACAATGTATGCAGAAACTGAAGATAGCATCAAAATGAAATACATTGAAGCAACAACTGGAATCAAAGTTCCAGAAACAAAGAAAATTATATTAGGATAATATGACACAATTGAGTAGGGTAGGTGATCAAAATTCAGCAGGTGGTGCTATAGTGCGTGGCGCTACCACTGTATTAGCTAACGGGATCAAAGTAGGACTGCATGTTAGTACAATAACTAGTCATGCTCCATTTGGTAAACCTCATCCTCCCCATGATGCTGCAACAACAACTTCGGCTAGTCCCACAGTATTTGCTGAAGGTGATCCTGTATTACGTATTGGATCAGGTAATAGTTGCGGTCATGATATTGTGCAAGGTAGTCCAGACGTTTTTGTACCATGAGTAGTTCAGGAAAATATACACCGTTAAATATAAATAGTTTAGGCTCATTGTTGCAAGGAACCGGCTTAACCATTAATAAAGAAACTGCTACCTATATGGGTGTAAGTAATAATTTAGCTACTTACACCCCAGGATCCACAGTTGATAATACTGTTTTAAATCCATTATATCAAACTATTCGTGATGCATTCATACACTTAGGTAGTCGAGTAGATTCTGGTACATATAGTAATTTAATCAATATCGGTACTTCATCTATAACTGCATTAGGTAACGGTAAGCCAAGTACATACACCAGAACAGCTGCATTGAATCCTTATCCAAGTGCTGTACCTTATACTGGTGAATATAGTAGCTATGGTTGGTTACGATTGCTGCCACTACAAGCTCGTTATGAATTTTATATTAATAATGGTAGTTATAGCGATTTTTTAACTACCTTTTGTATTACTGCAGGATTCAAAGATATATCTAATAAACTTATAGATGCACTTAATGCTAGCCCTACATACTTAGATGGTGTTTATAGTAATATGAATGATTTGATAAGTGCAGATATAACTGGTGTGAGTTTAAGTACATTCTTTTGGGGACAAGACCTGATTGCTAGCGGTCGTGCAATTGATCTGTCAACTATATCTAAGTTTGGTAATCCAGAAAACTTACTTGTAACTTTACAAAAAAATAAAGCGTTAACCAAAGCAGTTAATTTAGCATTACTAGCATCTGGATTGAGTGCAAGTGATATTATTAATATTGCTAGCGGTGTTAAACCAACAGTAGCACAACAAAAAAATATATACGGGGCATTTAGTGTTATATTAAAAACTGATTTAGCAGATGTATTGCTTCCGTTAAATTGTCAAACAAAAAATTTAGATTCGCTTGCTGATTTACTAAATCCTAAAAAGTTATTCCCTAATAGTTATAAAACACTTAGTGTACCAAAGTACAATGCAAATCCAGGACCAACAAACAGTAAAACATATTATCTAATATACAACGGCACAGATGTAGATGCTCAAAAATTAAAAGATTTTGGTTCACGATTGATTGGAATCGTACCTAATAATATCGCAATTGCATGTGATGCATTTAGTATAGCTATGATGCAAATAAAAAATATTCAATCAGTTAATATTGAAAAATTCAGTCAAGCAGTTACAAATTTAGAAAATGTTAGCACTTTGGGAGTTAATGGTACAAATACCCCAATAAATCAATCACTGGCTAATAGCACCAGAGAGCTAGTAGCAAAAGGATCAGGAGAGCATGACCGTTATACCATGTGTGATTTTTTTGGTGCAATGTCTGGTGTAAGTTATGATTGGAAAACACTAGAAGGTTATATCAATAAGTTAGCAACACCCAGATTATCCAATCTATATTATAATTTATATTTGGCTGTTACATGGGAACAAGCCACAGTTTCACCTGTTTATTCTACTTTCGAGCTACTAAAAGATCCCAATAACCCTTCATTGGGTAAGGATAAATATTATCTTGTGACTGGTCTAACTATTACTAATCCAGGTGGCGGTTATGGTCGAGAAGGTGCTCCTGCCCCAACTATTAGAATTATTAATTCAGGGGGAGTAACTGCAGGAGGAGTTAGTAAAGAAGGATCAGGCTCTTCAACTATTAATCTTACTATACAAAAAGTATTAACAACTTACGGAAAAGTTGCAACAGTTTATGTGGCAAATCGTGATGGTCCTCTTGGTCGTGGATATGCTGGTACAAATATCCCTACAGCAACAATTGATCCACCACCAGGCCCCGGTTGGCCGAGTATGAATGGTGTTGTTCAAAATTATATAAATCAAATCAATCAAGAAATAAGAAATATAGAAGCTGCAAATCCTGAAATAGCAAAAAAAGCAATTGCACTATATAATTTATTTGGGACACGATTGACTAAAGAACAAAATGCAAGAACAACTGCATTACCCACATTACCTGAGTTAACTACTACACTACTTAATACATATAGTTTTATGGAAAGTATAACACAATTTAGTTTGCAAACAGAACAATATGGAGCAGCACAAGTTATAGAGGCTATATGTGATTTATCAACCATAGGAGCCAATAGTATTATTGGTTCGATGCGAGAAGAAAGAAATGCACTTAGATTAGGCCTTGCAGGAATCGAATTAGATAATACGGTAGAAATTGTTAAGTTACCTGCAAACTTAACAAAAACATCAACGGGCAACACCACTGCTTCTACTGTTACTTTAAATGTTAGTGCCCCTCCTGTTGTTACAACAACAGGACAAACAGGTAACACTAATCCCAATACTACAGGTACTACTAACCCCGGAACTATAATTTCTACTAGTGTTCAAGTAATAACAGGTACCTCAACAACCCCGGGTACATTTGGTGGATCAACCCATACTACATTGATACCAACTAATGTAGACATAATCACTACATCTACTACATTGCTACCTTCTGTGTTAATGCCTGAACAAGCAATTAAAGATGTAACAGACTGCAATTGTGACTGTTGGGACATGTAGTCAAAGAGTGCTATACGATAGTACATCTTAAACAATAAGTATAGCTAATAGCTATATCATGAAAGGATAATTTATGCAATATATTTCTGCATATATCACAAAGATATTGGCAGTTTGGTTTACTATAACTACTATAGTGTTAGTTAGTGTAAATCAAATACATATCAAAGAACAGGTAGAAGAAACTCCACCTGTAGTTAGTAAACAAGTAGATGCAAAACAATTAAATTGTTTAGCACAAACTATATATTACGAAGCAGGTAATGAAACATTAAATGGTCAAGCTGCTGTCGCACGAGTAGTTATCAATCGTATTAAATATGGATTCGCTAATACACCTTGCAATGTAGTATATCAAATTACTTCATTAACAAAAATCGATGAAGAAACTATGGAAGCATATAAAGTAAAAGTATGCCAGTTTAGTTGGGTTTGTGAAAATAAACCCAAGCCTAATATTAATGACCCTAGATATCAAAGGTCATTGCAAGTTGCATATGAGGTGTTAGCCAATGATGCTTATACTGATATCGTACCAAAATCTGCATTGTTCTTTCATAACCTAACTGTAGATCCACTTTGGCCTTATAAACAAGTTGCTAGAATAGGTAATCATATATTTTATTCAAAAAACAAAAAAGAAAAAAAAGTAGATAAAAAAGATAATGGACAAAATATATAATGGATGATAAATCAAACACAGCAAAAGGCAGAGATAGTTATGATTCAACCATGGGCAATAGTCTTGTGCATTTTTTTAATCGTAACGTAACACCCTATCCTACTGAAGCGGGAGGACCACAGTTTGACTTAGTGCCAGTCACTAAACAAAAAGACATAATGATTAACCATGCTAGGATATATGCCCAGCAGGAATATGATAGGATAATGGAATTGGTTCAAGTACTGCAAAAACAAGCGGGTGAAATTAAACGAAGACTTGATGTAACAGATATGGTTTATGCCGCAGAGTATCAATTTCAGGTAGTGTTAGGTCAATATTATTGGTTAGTCTTTGATACAAGAAAACAAAAAACAATACTAACATCACATGGTCCTGATGATTGGAGTACAAATAAACCCAAAGATTATGATTACATAACTCAAGTTAAATATATGGGTGATCATACTTGGATGGAAACTACTTGACAATAAATAAATTTTAGTGTATTATATAGTATGCCTAAAATGAATTCTAGTCTAGAACGAAATACTTCTCATCAAAAAAGATATAAAGAAAAAATACAGAATCCTATGATTTCCGCGGATGAAAAAGTAACTGCACAAGATATGATTGATTTCTATAATAGAATGAATGACTCTGACAGAAAACAGGAACTGACGGCCGAATGGCAAAAAGAAAACATGGAGTACGACTTGCGTAGCACTAAATGGATATGCGATAAAGTTAAAGCATCTAATGTGTATGCCCAACATTTATATGCAGCTATGTGTAACAATCAATTCATTAAAAATGATATATGGCCCTTATTACAGGAAAAAACATGGGCATGTAGCTGGAGATATGCAGGTGAGATTGTTGCCGATATGCAAGAAAAGGGTGATTACATCGAATGGTATTGTTCTGGTATACAACCTGATGCAGCCTCAGAGGAAGAATTAGCTAAATTTACATCTGATCAACTTGCTGAATATGCAGAAACATCTAAATATGTACCAGAAGGTACCGTAACGATAGAAATCATTGATGATTTGAAGAAATTAAATTGGTTACTAGTAAAAGATAGTACACAAGACTAAATAGATATACAACAAGGAGTCTTAAATATGTTAGAGACATTATTTTACATTTTTATCGGTGCATTTATTGGATGGAACTTTCCACAACCAGAGTTCGCAAAATCTATTCAAGCAAAGTATTTGCAAAAATATATTGATAAGTTAAAGGTTGTGTTATTCTTTTGGAGATAAGTATGAAAAAATTACTAGTAGTATTTTTGTTATCTGTAGTTAGTTTACCTGCTAGTTTAGCACATGGACAGGGTTTTAGAAACCATTATGGATATCGAGGCGGATGTTGCTATGGTGGCGGTTGGGTCGGCCCAGCTGTTATTGGTGGGGTTATAGCTTACGAACTAAGTCGCCCAAGACCAGTTTATGTTGAGCCACCAATCATATATACACAACCACAAGTAATTGTTCAACAACCTATCGTTCAACAACCTACTGTACAGTCTCCTCCATACGGATATCATTGGCAAGAAATGATTGATCCTGCAACTAATCAAACTAAAATAGTATTGGTGCCAAATTAATGGCATACTCACAACTGGTATTAGATCATTATGAAAATCCCCGCAATATCGGATCATTTTCAAAAGACGATGATAACATTGGTACTGGTATGGTTGGTGCTCCTGCCTGCGGTGATGTTATGCGTTTGCAGATAAAAGTAAATGATGAGGGAATCATTGAAGACGCTAAATTTAAAACTTATGGTTGCGGTTCAGCAATTGCAAGTTCATCACTCGTTACAGAATGGGTCAAAGGTAAGACATTGGCAGAAGCTGGGTCTATTACGAATAGTGAGATCGCCCAACATCTTGCACTCCCCCCAGTTAAAATACATTGCTCAATTCTTGCTGAAGATGCAATCAAAGCGGCTGTAGCAGATTATAAAATGAAACATGGTCAAAACACTTAATAGTATAGATATTACTCCTGTCTTAGCATGTTATAACACATTAGTAGACAACATCGTTTGGACTCAGTATAATATAGACGGTAGTAAACAATGTGGGCTACAATATCGAGCTGATGAAGATCAATGGGCAAGTGCAGTTGGTAGTAGACCTAAAATAGATGAAACAGAATTTTCTTTAACTAATGACTTATTTAAAAATACGATTTTTGAAGAATTGATGCTAGAATATAACTTATATAGAACTAGATTAATGTGGGTTGGTAGTTATAAATGTTATTCTATACATAGTGATCTAACAGCTAGAATACATATACCACTAATAACAAACTCAAATGCATACTTTGTATTTAAAGATACAGGGTTACATCATTTAGAATCAGGCTATGTACATTGGACAGATACTCGTAAGCCGCACACTTTCATAAATTGTTCCGGAGAACATAGATTACATTTAGTTGGTGCAGTTGTTGATAAGTAACCATGTCATTCAAAACTTACTCAACCTACCTGCCAGAATATACTATAAAAGTTGAAACTTATCCATATAAAGAATCTAAAGAACTTATAAAATCATTAGACCATTGGTGGGATCATGGATCTAGAACTGTAGGTAAACACAAAGATAGTAAATCTAACTATGATACAGAAGGTGATGGCTATAATACCTTAAAATATAGTTTTGATGTTAAATTGATTGATGGGAATTTTAGCTTTTTTTGTAACAACGATACTATTATTGCATATCAAGGATTACTGATTATGGATAATGGTGATACTTGTTTAGCTCATAGGGCAACAACAAATCCTGAAGAATATCATAAACATGTAGGACTTTGGACAAGTGTATATTTGCCTTGGCATATAAAATCAGCATATGATTTTCGATGTAAACAATACAAAGTGTCATGGAACTCACATAACTTTCGATCTTATCGTTTACTTAGAGATCACATTGCTGTAAAAAAATTCAAATATCATACACATGAGAATTTATGGCAAAAGTTTGATTTTGTGGGCACGGAAGAATTATTTAATTGTGAACAATATGTTGCGGTCTTAGACTTAACCACTGATTGGGCAAAAGACTTTATCAGAACTTTAGTATATGAGACTATAGATCCTGCTAAATAGTATGACAAATAAACTTATTACGGATGCCATATGAAAGAAAAAATAATCAAAGATGAAAAAATATTGTTTTCTAAATATAGAAATGTTTTTATCAATAACGAAACCAAATCAGTAGAAGATTGGAAAGAATATTGTTATTTGCCATTGGATATTCCTAGAATTGATCGACCCGATATTGTTGAGTGGGTTTATCAAACTTGTAAAAAATCAGAAAAGATTAACATTAGCACATTAAATCCTGCATTAAAAGAAATACCCTTTAATACAGTAGAAGTTTATTATCACGGAACTTCAGCTTTAGCTAAAAGAACATCTAGAATTAGAACAGTTAATATAAGAAATGATTTTATAGAAACATTCCCTGACTTTTATGATCAAATAATTGAATTGTTTCCTTTTAAATCATTTAACTATTTGATGTATTTGAATAGCACCTCAGATGTTATGTTTCACAGAGATCAAGAAACTGTGTTTGATGGACCAAGCCAATTTAGAATTATGATGCATGACTCTAATCCCCAACCTACATTTGGGTTTGTTAATGTTAAACCAGATGAAACACCTGATCTAACACAAATTCACTATGAAGTGCGTTTACCAGAAACAAATTCATTAGTTTGGAATAATTTAAGAACTAAACATGGAAGCTTTTATACTCTCGGATATCAAAAACTTATTTTAGGAATATTAGATTATGAATTAGATATACCTAGATTGCATGACTTAATGAAAAGAAGTGTAGAAAAATACAAAGATTATGCAATGATCGTTTCTGGGCCCACAAGTGATTATGCTAACACGTAAACAATTACCGCTATTTGGTAAAATTAAAAAAACAGTCGATCTTTCTAGATTGCAAACTTACTGTGTGGGTCACGGGTATACAAACTATGATTCGTTCACTGATGTACAATATGGAAAAAATGATAAACATAGTGCATTCTTACAAGCTCATTCTTATAGTAAAATGAATTTCTTTACTGAACAAGAAGAAATGCAACAAATGCAAGGTGAAAAATATAAGCAACTTTATCTTACTGAAATAGATCCTGATAAATTAGTATCATCAACCGAACAAATTGCCGCTACTAGTAATAGCATGTTTAGCAAAAATAAAAGACGTTTACAAACATCAACAAATTATCTACCAGAAGCAGATGAACATAATTATGGTTATAGAAATGAACATGTTAAAGATATATTCGAACAAGTAATTGATATGTTTGCTAGCCCAGTGTGTAGAGTCCGATTAGCAGTTTTAATGCCTGACTTTTCAATTAAACCACATGTAGATTATGATCCTAGCTATATTGTTAGGTATCATATACCCATTATAACTAATGATCGTGTAGTATTTGGTGGCAAAATAAAAGAAGAAGTATCTGAATATACCATGCCAGCTGACGGAAGCATATATTTTTTCAATAGCGGTCATCTACATTGGGTAGGAAATTATGGGACAGAACCCAGACTTCATTTAATTGTCGATACAAACGGTCAACAAGATTTAGAATTAATTTAAAGGAATAGAATGGTAAATTATCATATACATGAAAATGGTTGGACTATAATCTTAGATGATTTTGATTTTAGGAACGCTACTAAAGAAGATGCAGATGAGATTTCCTACCTTATCAGTAAACATACTATGGTTGTTGCTACTAATTCAGATGTAATTAATGCAATGACAGTTGAAGAAGAAAAACAGTTTTGCGAATACATCGGCAAATTAGACATGCTTGATTATATGAAAAAGGTTCGCCCTCTTTATAGATCAGCCGTTGATCAAGAAAATAAACATATTGCAAGAGTAACCGGCGAGAAATCTAAAAATGGAATGCCTGGATTATTTGGTGTGGCTGAAGTATTAGATTGGCATAATAATCGTCCACAAGATAAGGGTAAAAAAACAGTTGTATACTTGAGAACTATTAAAGGTGCATTGGGAAGTAGAACTAGTTGGACTAATAATGTTCTTGCATGGAAAACTTTGCAAGAAGAAGACTTGGATTTTGCAAATTATTTAAAAGAAAACAAATTTAAAATAGTTTGTGGACAATCTCATAAAACTAATAGCGGTTACCATAATATTATTAATACACAAGAAATTTTTGATGAAAGCACCGCTAGAGATATTATCTTTACAAATGAAAGTAATCAAACAAGTTTGTTTGTTCCTAAATTACAAGCTCATCATATTTTGGGGCTTAGTGTTGAAGATAGTATACCTATCATAAACAAATTGTTTGACTACTGTACTCAAGAAAGATTTGTTTACCATCATCATTGGGCAGATTCTGGAGAAATTATACTATCATGTCAATGGTCAGGTATGCATAGAAGAGAACAATTTGATGGTATAGAAAATAGATTATTACATCGCATTTGTTTTGACTATACAAATACTACTTGGTTCAACAAATTACCACAAGAAACAAAAGACTATTTTGCATCATTGTAATGAAAGTAGATTTTTTAATTTTTACAGGTGTGGGCGGTGAAACAGAAGAATCTAATGGTAGCTCACAAAAAACTTGGCGATCTGTTGGCCCAAGTAAAATAGCTGGGCGGCTTCGACAAGCAGGGTATACAGTTCAAATTATTAATTTTGCCACACATTTTAATTATCTAGAACTTAAAGAAATAACAGAACAGTTTGTTGATAACCATACTGTTATAGGTATCAGCACTACTTTTCTTTTTGGCAATAATCTAACACAAAAGAAAGCTACAGCACTTGAAGAAATCGTAGCTGAATATAAATCAAAATATAATTGCAAAGTGCTATTGGGTGGACCAAGTCCTGAATTTTATAAAGATAAATTTAATCCTGATATTATCATTCATGGATTTGCTGAAAATAAAATACTAGAAGTAGCTGATAAACTAAAGAACAATGGTATATCACGTAAACGAGTAGATCACTGGGATATTTTAACTTGTAATCACAAATGGCACGCAACTGACTATATACAAAAGAACGAAACACTTCCGTTAGAAATAGGTCGTGGATGTATCTTTAGTTGTAAGTACTGTAAGTTTGAATATTTGGGAAAAAAACGCGGGGAATATGTTAGAGATTTTGCTCTAATTAAAGATGAATTAATAGAAAATTACGAAAAATATCAAGTTACTAATTATCTTCTTATGGACGATACATTTAATGATGATGTATATAAAATGGAAGAATGGTGCAAAATGGTAGATAGTTTATCTTTCTCTATCAAATACACAACTTATTGTCGAGGTGATTTGTTATATCGTTATCAAGATATTGCACGAGAATTATATCGTACAGGTATGCATGGCACTACCATTGGTATAGAATCTATGAATATGAAAGCTGCAAAAATCATTGGTAAAACTTGGTCGGCTAAACACGCACGAGATTTTATTCCATATTGGGTACATGATATATGTAAAAACAAAACATTAACTCAGTTGAACTTTATTGCGGGATTACCGGGCGATACATTAGATGACATGTGGTCATGGATTAGTTGGTCTAAAGAAAACAAAATCCCCACTATTCGAACCAATGCATTGATGATAACGAACCCCAAGTTTTATCCTAATGAAGCCGCGTATAGCGATTTTGATTTGAATGCTGAAGAAAAGTATGGGTATCGTTTTCCTAATCGTAGATTACCCTTAGCATGGGAAAATGATCAGATGACTTGGTTTGATGCTAAACGAGCCAATAAAGAAATGTGGCAGTATATTAGCAATAATTTTAGTGATAGTGCATGGTCTGGGTTTGCTGCATTTAGCTTGGACTATACACTAGATGAAATATTAAATATGACTGATAGTGAATTGTACACCAGTGAAGAATATTTAAAAAGAAACAAACAGTGGTTTGAAACCTATAAACAAATGTTTATTTAGTTTTTTCATAATTAAATCTAAGCAATTCAATTACTCTAGCAGTAACATCTATCTGATACCATTTTTCCCCAAATCTATAATTTTGCGGATTAGCATGATGATTATTGTGCCATCCTTCTCCCCAAACAAAGATCCCAGTTAACCAATGATTTGTGCTAGTATCTCTAGTAGCATGATCTTGCCATCCTAATGTATGACTTAATGTATTGATAAAACTTCCCGCATGCCATAAGACAAAACTAGGGAATAACCATAAATATATAACTGCAAAAGGATCTATAATATAACATATAGTTCCGTATATAGCATGAACCAACCAATAATATTTGTGCATATTAACATGAAATTTGCTACGTAAAAGATCAGCTGCATATTTGGGACTTGGACGATGAAACATACTAAAGAATTGTATTTGCCACCATGCATGAAAACTTGGGCTATGTGGATCACGTTCAGTATCAGTAAAGCGATGATGTTCTCTGTGTACCGAACACCACGCAATTGAACTACCTGTACCACCTAATGTACCCATAAGTGTTCCAAAGTATATCCACCATTGAGGTGCATTGTAACTTTTGTGTGATAGTAAACGATGATATGTTCCGCTCATACCAATTGAGCCAGTAAAGAAAAAAACAACCCATGCCATGAGATAATGATACCCAGATCCATAGTAAATCATTGGAATCACAGATAAATGTGCAATTAGTTGAAATAGGAATAAACGATTTATTTTCATAATAATATTTATCTTATATATATGGGTAAACTATATTTGAC
>Ga0114959_10002278_pt1 | contig 15994 bp, 15 predicted proteins | sample C_130625_EF_Meta_FD_87317 | JGI IMG/M metagenome (GOLD analysis project Ga0114959, IMG submission 87317) | Freshwater microbial communities from Lake Croche, Canada to study carbon cycling - C_130625_EF_MetaG | ecosystem: Environmental > Aquatic > Freshwater > Lake | place: Lake Croche, Canada...
ATTCAGAATGTCACGCTGGCTATTAAGAATGCTTACAATCCTAATGTTGACTATGCGACTCAAAGAGCCGCCGCTGGCTCTGAGGTTGACAAGTTCCTAGCCGCTAACCCTGACATTAAGGCTACGGACAAGGAAGCCTATCTTGATGCTTGGCACGACCTCTGGAGGTCTAAGATTAGCAATGCTACGGATGCCCAGATGAATGCTGACACTAAGGCTAAGGCTTTGGCTCAGTTTGATGGTGCTAAGGGTCTGCGTGAAAATGTTCAGACTAGTGAGGATACAGGAGTTACGGATTATGCTAAGGAGTCAGAAATGTATACTGCTGAAAATAAGTCGGCAGTTCAAGCCAAGTACGATGCACTCAAGGCGGCTCAACCTGCTACACCAGAAGCAACTCTTGCTGATACAAATGCTCAGCCTAAACTTGTTACTGCTAAAGAAAAGTTTGCATCAGCAACTTCTTCTCTTCAAGAAAGTATTGATTCTGATAACGAAAAAATTGATGCACTTAAGATGGAGAAGGCTAATGCAAAGGTTGATAAACTTACTGGTATTAGTGATTTTGAATTACAGGGGAAAGCACGTAAACTTAGGATGCTTAAAAATCGTGTTGAGGCAAATAAGGGTAAAATGGAAGTTCTTGACGAATCTCAGTTCAAGGATGACCTTCCAAATAGAGCACAAGAAGCAATTCTTGCGGCTAAATCAATGACTGATGATGACAAACTTAAGGCTATCCTTGAAGTAAAAACTGATACATTTGAAAAAAAGTATCTTGAAGAACTTCTTAATGATGTTAAGACTGGTGGTTATGTTAGTTTTGCAGATAGATTTAGTCAACATACTCTTGGGAATGAAAGACTGTGGAAAGAGGTCGCTGGAAGCAAAGAAGTTTTTAATGCTAAAAATGGTGCTAAATATGCAGAAGAAATTGCTGGTAAACGCAGGTCTGAACTTTTTGACTGGATTGGCAAACTCAGAAATACGCAAGACATTGGGATTACAGAAGATGGAGCAGACCTTGACCCAGCAAAGAAACTTGCTGTTGAAAGAATGCTTGAGCAAAGAATTGCTGGGATTGATAACAGAATTGCAAACCCCACTAAGGTTGCACCTACAACCCCAGAACAGGCTATTGCTAGAGCAAATGAAGTTTCTACAGGTGAAACTGCTCCTACTAAACCTGTATCTACTGCTGAAGCAAACCTTGAGGCTGGCGTAAATGAGGCTGGTAGAACAGATACTGGCATTAAAATCGGTACGCTTACTACGGCTCAGGAAATCACTTGGCAGGAAAAGAAGTCCAAGATGTCTGATTGGTTTCAAGCCAAGTACGGCTATGTTCCTTCCTCGTTTGATAAGGTATTTGCAGACTCGCATCCTGAATCTAAACTTGCTACTGCTAAGACAGCCGTAGGAGATATGTGGTATGATGGTGACAAGTGGCATCTCGTTCCTGCTAAAAAGGAGATGTCTCGTGCTGATATCGAGGATGCTAGAAAGAGATTTGTTGGTAAGGTAGACCCACAAACTGGTGCTATTAGTCCTCAAGAAATGAGTCCTAAGTCTGGTATCTATTTAAGAGGAAATGTCAGCGGTGACCAGATTGACAAGTTCAAGGAAGAATACACAAATGCCGCAAGTGCTATTGTTCTTATTGACCAAGCCATTGCACTCAATGAGAAGTCTGGTGCTAAACTTATTCCGTGGGATAAGGCTCAAGGCAAGTCCTATGCTGAATCACTTAAAGCCGCTGTTAGACCTGCTATGTTTCCGGGGGCTAGAGCGACAGAGTGGGAACAGCATATTCTTAATGACATTGTTCCTACAGTCACGGATGTTACTACAATTCCTAAATCAAACCTTATCAAACTTAATGCACTTAAATCTAAGATGCTTGACCACTTGAAGCAACAGGCGGCTAATAGAGATGTACAATTCCAATACAAGCCTACTGGGGCTGGTAATGAGATGCAGTCTAAGGAAGCCGCACTAAAGATTAAACTTGCACAATCTGGTAGAGTTACTAATTCAAACTAATATGGGCGATATCTATGCTGAAGTTGGTGGAAACCAGAATGCTGGCAACCAACCCAATAGACTTACTAATGATGACTCTACTAATGAGTATCTTAACAGTCTAAGTCCTGAAGAGCGTCAGAAGGTCATAGACGCAGGTAACCAGCCTCTGACAGGCGAGGAGGCGGCTATGGCTCTTAAGCAAAACCCAGACCTTATCCTGACTAAGCCAGAGTATCTAAGTTACCTTCAGTACCACAAGACAGAGGAGACTCATATGATGTCTGGTATGCTTGAGGCTGGAGAGAGCGTTCTTACTGACATTATGAAGGGTGGCGGGGCTTTTCTTGACCATCCTATTGAGGCTACCAAGCATCTTGTTCCCTCTGTTATTGAGGCATTCAGCCAAGGTACACGCAATCTTTATGGTATGCTCGCTCAGAGTGCTGACCCAGATAGCATTTTGTTTAAGATGAAGGATGCTATTGCTGGCAATGGTACTGACCAAGGCTACCAGCAATTCCTTGAGGCTCGTAAGTTCCTTAAGCATAGCAGTCAACTTGCATCTGGTCAGCAGACTCTTGTTATGGATAAGGATGTCATTGACCACGATATGACTCAGGCGATGTCCTATATTGCTGACCCTACCTTGTTTATTCCTTTTGGTCAAGTTGCATCGGCTGGCATTCGTATCGCTGGTATGGGTGAAAAACTTGCTTCTCTTTCTATGAAGGCTGGTGCTATCAAGGCGGCTATTATTGGTGGTGGCTTGAAGTATGGTATTGGTGCTCCTATTGAACTTATTGGTGGTGCAGTTCGTGGCACTATTGACAAGGCGGCTCAGATTGGTGGTGGCGTTCTTGAAGCGGCTACTGGTATGTCTGCGGCTGACCTTAAGGGTACTCTTAAAATGTCTGGCGTTGCGACCTCTGCGGCTTCTGTTGCTGGTCACGGAGTCCCTATTGTCTCTGACATCTCTAACCTTTATATCGGTGCTGGTATGGCTCGTGGTTTTGGTGAGGCGGCTGGCGTTCTTGGTGAACAGATGATGAACCAAGGTCTTAAGAGAGGGAATCTTTCTTTTGCCGCCCAAGCCTTAATTGATACTGAAAGGGCTGGAATTAAACTCTCTGCTCACGCCAAGGGTATTCTTAAAGTTATTGATACATTTGACCCACTACTTGCCTATGGTGCTACTATTGGTGAAGGTATGGCACACGGAATGGTAATTGGCGGTACTCTTGGCTACCTGAGTGGTGGCGAAGAAGGTATGGCACACGGAATGGGTGCTGGTATGGCTCTTGGTGGCGTTGGTGCTTTTGGTGGCAGAATCTTTGCTGATACCTTTGGAGGCACTCGTCTGGCTAGAGCAGAGGTGCAGGGTCAGTTCAATGCTATCGTTGATAAAACGGATAACATTCCTAGATACGAAGCCTTCCAGTTGATGCTTACTAAGCAGAAGACGGCAGAAGGTCGTGCGGCTGTTCTCCAAGTCTATGGTGGCATTGATATGATTGCTCCTAAGGCTGAGTGGCATATGGGTGGAGAGGCTGATTATGTTGCTCAACTGAAAGCAAAGGGTTTCGATAAGGATGGCAATGTGATTGACCCTAAGACAGGAGTTGCGGCAATTGACCCTAAGACAGGTCTTCCTATTGAAGGAAGAATGAGTTCTCTTGTGTTTAAAAATATTGAAGGTGGAGTTGTTATTAATAAAGATGGAGTTCTTTCTGTTCACATTAATACTGACCTAGCAAGTTCTACAGCCATTCACCACGAAATCTTCCACGCTGTTCTTAGAACAACTGTTATGAAAGATACTTTTATGAAGGACTGGAGTACGGCTCTTCTTGGAAGATTTGATGAAAATGGAAGAAGGCTTACTGCTGGTAAGGTAGACCCTGCTGAACTTGATACATTTAATAAGCGTTATATTGATGACCTTCCTCAGAATACTGGAGAATCTGATGCTAATTTTGCTCAGAGAAAAGCACAGCGTCTGAGTGACCTGCGTGATGCTACAAAAGCGTTTGGAGATAATGGTGGTGACCTCACTAAGATGTCTGATAGCCATCGCAACCTTCTCCTTCACCATACTGAAGAGTTCGGTGCGTACTATTTTGAGAAGTTCCTTGCTGGAAAACCTCTAGATTATCTTTTTCACGGAGGCGTAATTCCTGGAGTTAGAGGAGTTCTTGGAGAACTGCATCAGAATTTTTCTGACTATTGGCTCAGAAAGACTGGCAAGGCTAATCCGTCTTTTGATTTCTCTGAGACAAATCCTAATGGAACTCTTAAACCTATTGATTCTACATTCCAACCTGCTGGCAAAGGAAGCAGAGTTCGCAACCCTGCACTTGATGCAATGCTTGGTGACCTAATCAAGGCTCATTCTTCTAATGTTAGAACAGACTCTATCAATCTAGGACAACTTACCGCTACTGGAAGACTTGCTTACATCAGGGGCAATGGGCTAGATGGTCTCCACGCTCTCTTTGACCCTATTACAGGTGTTCAGAGAACAGTAACGGCTGAACAGATTAAGGCTGAGCGTGAGGCTAAGGGTAAGGCTATTCACGACTCTCTCACTAAACTTCCTGTTGCTGACAGAACTTCTGTCACAGACGGAGACGGAAATATCACAGGTAATTTCAGCGACAAGGAACTTGCTCATCTTGTTAAGGAGGGTCACCTCAGTCAGCCACTTGCTGACAGAATCAAGGCTGTTCAGGATGTCATCACAGACCCATCTAAGCCTAATGTGTTTGGATTTATTTATCACGGAGAATCCAAGGAGACTGCCGTAGTTGGTTCTAGCAAGCCTCGCCTCAGAGGAAGTGAAGTTCCTGTCACATCCAGACGAGTTGTTCCTGTTGGTCACACAACTGTATTCGGCAAGGATGGCACATTCAGCATTGTTATGCACGGACTGGATATGAATGTCATTGATGCCAGAGGCAATAACCTTTGGTCTGACCCTCGTGTTAGAGCGTTGTGGGGCGATAACAGAGTAGACTTTGACCAGTCTTTCGCTGACTACCTCAGCAACGCTAGCAAGGCTAGCAATGACACAAGCAGAGTGCCTTCTGAACTGATTCCTTCTCTTGCTCAACTTGACGGCAATGGTGCGGCTAGAAGAGATATTATGCACCAGTTCCTTGGTCTTGCTAAGGCTGAAGGTATCGGTTATCAGAATAAGCCTATCGCTGAGATTCCTAGAGGGACTACATCGTCTATGACATCTTTCCGTATGGATTTGATGACTCCGTTTACGATTGATAATATGGCTCATCGTATGAACTTTGACTTAGGCAATGCCTTCAAAGACCTCAGCACGAACTTCAAGGTATCAGAAATGGATAGAGAGCCTACCCAGAATGGTAGCATCTGGACTCACGCCTCTGGATTCAAACTCGCTAAGGATGATGCAACTGGTGTCGTAAAGGCTTTTAATCAAGACGGAGAGCATATCGGAACATTTAAGAATACAGTTGACGCTGAGAATGCGGCTAAGAGTACCTATGCTAAACAGCAGGCTATGCTTCCTGAAACAATCAATCGTGGTGCTGACATCCAGCAAAATCTTCAAAACAACTTCAAGGTTCTCACGGATGCTGAACTTCTTGAGGCTAGACAAAAGGGCGATGTGTTTGAACTAGATACGATGAAGGATTTCGTTGCTGGAACACGACTCATTCGACAGACTCGTGAGGAGTTCTATAACCAGCAGTTCCTTAGACTTAGACAATCTGACCCTGAGACGATGCTTCAAATGACCGAAGCCGTCATCAAGAGAGGTGAAGGATTCAGACAGAGAATTAGAGAACTAAGAATGCAGGCTCAGCAGATGTGGGATAGCCCTGAAAGAACTGCTATTATGAAAGAGGCTGATGGTCTTGCTGGTATGAATAGAACTGGAGACCTCGACCTAGCACTTGACAGGGCTAAGTCTTATTCTAAAGACAGAGCCGCTATCGGTCAGTATATGCTTGATTATGTAAATCTAGCCAGAAAGAACGGACTTAGATATGATGAACTGGCTAAGACTTTCTTTGGTCACCATTACGATTCTCAGTTCGAGACTGGTAAGCCATTTACTACAGTTGCCACACACGGAACTAACACGGCAGAACTTCTTACGACAAAAGAATTCAACCCTAATAGGTTTGGTTCTAGACACGGAGCACAAGAGGACAAAGTTGGTGCATTCCTGTCTGGTGAAATTAAGACCTCTAGGGCTTATGCTGATGAAGGAAAGACTCCTCCCATTACTGCCATCGGAGAAGAACCCCCTGAGAGTCCGTATCGACAAGTTCGTGCGGCTATTAAGATGGAGAATCCTTATGTCGTAGATGGTCAATTCAACGCTTTCAGCGGATATAGATATAAGAAATATATTGAAGCGGCTAAGGCTGGTGGTCACGATGGCATCGTCATCCACAATATGTATGATGGCGGCTCTGCTGATAATATTTACGTCTTGATGGCTGATAAGGTTAAGGACAACTCTGTCATCCTTGATACCAGACTTGAGGCTGGAAATGGAAGAGAATACGATAAAGGTTTTTCGTTCAGCGATTCAACTCAGGGTGCTTATGGTGGTGAACACGCTCCTGCTGTTCCTAGAGGTGCTCCTACGATGACTGACCTAGGTGGCTCGTGGAAGGTTACTGGTATGTCTGAAAGTGACAAGCAGGCTTTGCGTATCGTAAGAACTACGCTTCCTATGTCTATGCCAGATGTCTGGAATCTTCTTAAGACTGCTGGAAAGATTGTTAAGAATTTTGACTGGAGACAGATTGAGGGTAAGGTTGTTGTTTCTAACCCAGATACAATGATTGCTGGTAGCGTTCATATGGGTGAAACGCCTATTCTTACAGAAGTAAAGGGGGGTGGTAATTTTCCGATTGCACAACAAGGTGAAGCGTGGGCTGTTGCTAGCAGGGCTAAGCAGACAGAGTATGTTAATTCGCTTAATGATGCCTACAGAACAAGGCTAACTGAAATCAGAATTCAAGCCAGCAAGGAAAATTGGACACCAGAAAGATTAAACAGCGAACTTGAAAACGCTACTGTGCATATGGTTCTCACTAGAGGAAGTGATGGAAAAGTTCTAAATAATACACAGGGTGCATTTGGTGCTATGACTCTATTGAAAACCTTTGTCGAAAAGGGTATTCTTAGTGAATCGAGCCTGCGAGCCGCACTTGAAAAAGTTTCCACACTTACATATAAAGAGCCTAAGAAGATTGGCAAAAAGCCTAACCCAAAGGCTGGAGAAATCTCTCGTCACTTCCCGACACTTGACTATTCTAACACAGGTCATATTTCACTTAATGAACTTCTTAATAGCAAGTTCTTTGAGTCTAAGGATACTGCTACATTTGGCACTCGTGGTACTTTTGTAACTGAAATTCTTGGTGAACTTGCTAAGAATGATAAGTCTTTTAAGTCAAAAGAAACTGTTGCTAAACTTAAAGAGGTGTTTGGTAATCCTGATTTTAAGATGGGAGTTAAAGGACTTATTAGTGAGATAGGCAAATCATTTTCTGAACCTTATACTGACAATATTCCCCAGCACCACGCCTATGCCTCTGTTGCTATCTCTGGACTTGTTGAAGGTTCTGCATCTGCTCACCCTGCTTATCCTCACGGAATCAAACAGGTGAACGGAAAACAGGTCACCCTTAATCTTTTCTCTGATACAGTTCCCATTCGTGATATGGTTGACCATCCTACAAGAGGTGACCTAAGAACGACTAAAGGAGCAGAGAATGTTCTTGGAAGTAACTCTAAGGGAATTGCCAAAGCAAAAATGAAGGCTCGTATTGACCTTCCCGCAAGACCTGAGGGCGAGGGACGCATTGGTGATAACTATAAGGTCAGAAGTAACGCCTATCACTCTGCCCTTAATAAAACTGTTGAAAATATCTTCACAAGAACAGTAGGCAAAGACCAGATGATTAACCCTGCAAGACTTTTGAATCTCCTCAAGTCTGCGTCTGGGGGCAATGTTGGTAGAATTCTTACCGAAGCAAAGGCTAATGGTCTTATTAAGATGCTTGAATCACAAGGTCAACAAAAGATGCCTATTGCTGACATCAGAAGGTATTTGACGCAGAATGAAATTAAGGTAACATCTAAAGCAGACACCCTTAGGGTTGATGCAGACTTTGGAAGCAGTCAGGCTTATGTTTCTGAGCCTTGGAATCCTTCAGGAAATAAAGGCGATAACTATCACACACTCCTTTTAAATATCGCACCATCGTACGCTCACGGAGTTGCTGGACATTTTGACCAGCATAGCCCTACAGGGACTACTGGAGACACCATTGCACACGCTAGAGCAACAGTTAGAAGAGACGCACAAGGAAGAAAAGTTTTAAATGTTGAAGAAATTCAGCCTCAGAACTCCAACGCTGGCGTACTCAGTCCTTCTGAAAAAACAAAGGCAATAGCCTTACATAATAAACTTAAGGAAATTACTGATGCTCATACGCACGAGGTTATTAAAGAAAGAAAAGAAGCAAAAGACAGAGTTTTAGCATATTCTACTCTCTTTGACGCTCTCGGCACAGCACACGATGCAGACGGCATTCCGTACTATCTTAAAAGACTTGAAAATTTCTTTGATACAGCAAGAGAAGATATTCCTGATGCGACTCCTGCCCTTATGAAGGAAATGATGGGCGTTATTAATAAGGGAATACAAAGGTACAATGTGAGTCTGGGAAGTAGAGAAGCAGTTCCTGTTGGGGCAAAATCTCCCGCAGAAATGCTAAGCGTTCTTAGAAATTATAATCACAACACCGACAGTTGGATACCTACTTATTACCGAGAAGCCATTGCTATGGGAGTTTCGGATTATGCGATTCTCGTACACAAGACAGGAGCAGTTGATAGTCCTTATCAAAAAAAATTAACTGCTAATGATACATTTGAACATCCAGTATTAGTTGAAACTATAAAAAAGAAACAAGCCCTTCAAAAGAAGATTTCAGACAGCGTTAAACAAGAACTAAAGGCTAAGTTCACGAAAGAAGAAATGCCAGCGGCATACAAGGATGAACTAATTAACCCAGACTATGCAAAAATGAAACAGTCTGAAGTTGAATACAGCATTAAGAAAGTGGCAAACGATATGCCTTTACAAGATTTTGCAGAAACAACTAGGTTGATGCACAGAGAAATTATGGCTAAGGCTGTTGAACTAGGCGTAGACAGAGTAACCTTTGTTCAATCTAAAGACACGCACCCTGATGTTCAGATGCGTAATGAACGAGGTGCGGCACTCTATGACAGGGACATCCCTGCTATGGTTAATGGAGAACTAAAGAAGTTCGGCACAGAATTAAAGCCAGCCAACAACATTGACCAAAGTCCACACTATCCTTCATCCCCCTCGCACGATGAGCATACTATGCTCTCTGAGAATCTAGGCTATGACATCACCTCACAAATGGCTGAGTCTGTTTCAAAAAGTCAGCCTACCTATAAGGTTAAGAACACCAATGGTACTGCTCGTGCTGAAGGCACTCCTGATTTCAAGCCATTTGAAGGCAACTACAAGGTATCTAAGAGCGTAATTAGTGGGGTTAGTAAGATGCAGGAACTTATCACAGCCGAAACAGATAAGTCTAATCTTAGTCCTGCAATCAAACAAGGATTCACGGCTCTAGTTGATGCCATCAAGCGTCAGAAGGCTACAGATGAAACGCTTGTCCCAGAGGTTCGTGCATCCTATGATGCCCTGCGTGACAGAATTAAGGGAGAACTATCTGACCCTACTCATACATTTACTCCCAAGGAGGTTCTTAATAAGTTGGCAGAGACACTTGACAAACTTGACAAGCATTTTCTTAAGGATGCCTCTGAGCATTCGCAAAGAGCATTACAGGCTCACGAGGCTGATATGGCTGAGGGTGCTGATGTTGAAGGTCATAACATCCAAGAAAGACAAGCGGCTAATCGTAGAGATATGGAAGAAGGTGCTAGCCTTGAGTCTGACAAAGCCACCGCTGAGATAGACCGCAAGCGTGGTGACGCTAGGCTTGATATGGAAGAGGGTGCTAACCTTGATTCAGACCAAGTGCATCAACAGATTGGCGAGTACAATGCAGACCAAGGAGAAAGTGCTGATGTTGAAGCCGCTGGAATTCCTAAGCCTACATCTAGAGGTAACCCTGCCTTCCCTAACCCTGCTCCTCCTGTACCTGCTGGACTGCCAAGACCTACCCCTAGCGGTACGCCTGCCTTCCCTAGACCTCCTGCTACCCCTGCTCTTCCTGCTGGAAAACCTAATGGAACGCCTGCCTTCCCTAGACCCCCCACAGCACCTGCTGTTCCTAAGGGTACAACCGCCCCGCCACCCCCCGCTGGAACGCCTACACCTGCCCCTGTAGCCCCTTTAACTCCTGCCCCGATTCCTGCCGCCCCCACACCCACTCAGAGGGCTTGGAGAGGCTGGGTTTATGACAAGAGTCCTAACGGAAACATCTATAGCAATGGCATCGGATGGATGATTATGGTACAGGCTGACAAGTTCAAGGTATACAATCCTAACAAGGCAATGATGGGAATCTATCAAGACCTTGAACAAGCCAAGCGGAGAGTCCAAAGGGAAGAGCCTAAACAATGAGTCCCATAGACCCCACGCTGGCACAGACAGCAGAAGAGTTCAAGAAGGGTGGATGGATAGTTGCTGTACTTGGTGCGGCTGGAGCATTCGCACGGCTTGTTATCTCTGAACAGAAGTGGCAACCTATCATCTGGATTCGCAAGATGATTGCAGGTGGTATCGTTGGAACGCTTTGCTATTTTGCTATTAATGGTTCAAGCCTAGACCCTATGCTGAAGAGCGTTATTTATGCTTCTGCTGGTTCTCTAGCCCCAGATATCTTTGCTTGGATTAAGCGTAAGTTCACACAACAAACCAAATGAGTTTACAAAGACTAACAATGCTATTTATGTTTGTAACCTTAGCGGGTTGCACCACTGCACCTAAACCTCAGCCAGTTATTATAAATAACAATGAGAAAGACATCTACATCAAGAAGGTCGAAGAGGTTGTTAGCGAGTCGGCTTCTGCCCTTACTGCTGTCGCTCCTTCCATTCCCTCTGGAGTGGGTAGAGAACTCATTGAAGGGCAAGTCATCAGACTCAGCGGAATCTCAAAGCCGTCTGTCGTTAGGGTCGAAGAGTTCAAAAGGATTATTCGAGAACAAGACAAGATAGCGGTCAAAAAAGATAAAGAAGAAGCGTCTAAGGTAGATGCGGATACGGATAAGATATGGGCTATCGTAGAGGAGCAAGAAAGCACCATCGCTATTGCAAAGGCAGAAGCACAGAATGCGGAGAAGGAGAAGCAAAGGGAAATGAAGAGCAAGGTTCTCTGGATGTGCAGTTGTATCGGTGGTGCTGTCTTTACTGCTGGTGTATTGCTCCTAGCGTTCTCACCACGCAAAGTCTCTGGGGTTATTATGATGCTAGCAGGTGGACTAGCGACAGGCTCTGCGTGGATTTTTGATTCACCTTGGTTTCCTTGGATTGCAGGTGCAGGCGTGGGGTTCGCTGTGCTTGACCTGCTAGTTATTGCAGTAACTAAGACCTACAAATACTTGCGACCATCAGTTGGCTCGGTCACCTAACTCGGTAGAATCATCTTTCCAGAATTCTTCTGGGATAATATCTACAAACACGGGCGAGTTATCACCGAAATCTTTACCAAGGATATTTGTGTGCAGGTGTTCTTCTGCTTCATCAAAAACCATTAAATCTTCTTCCATCATATTTGCAATAATGCGTTCAGTTGAGTACACGGCTCTGTAACCATTAGGCGTGTTAGACACACCAATAAAAGCGTGTTCACACCCATCTACGACCACGATGCGTTCATCGAAGTTGTTAAGAAATTCTTTAAGTTTGTCTGCGTTAGTCATATTATTTATTGATGATTCGGTAGTGTGGAATAGGTCTTATTACCATTCCAGATTTAACTTTAAATTTAGCGGTTTCCATAATGCCAGCATCAAGAAAGTTTCTAATTCTGATTGATGTTGTGCGTTCATTGATATCCCATTTCTTTGCCAACTGACGGCAGGTGTAGAATCCTTTAAGCGGTGTGTCTACGCTCCACTTAGAAAGCATAGACTGTAGTTTGTTTAACTTAGAAATGTTCATAGTCCTTTGATAGAGTAAATGAATTTCTTTCCGACTCGGTGAGCCTGCCAGACCTTCCAGTCGTTCCCTTGGACGAACCCATAAGTCCAGCCTGACCCCCACTTGCTGGTGGCTAGGCGATTCTTACTATAGTCCATCGTCTTGACGCACAGACAGCCACCAGAGAAGCCTACTGCTCCGTGGTGCTTCTTAGCGTTGACCTGCTGGATAGAATGCAGGTGTCCCATAATAACAGCACCCTGAGGCTCTGCGTAATGAATAGCGTGTTCCTCCACAGCACGAGTGCCGCAGGTATATCCGTGTACGAACTTGACCTTGCCAAGAGTGTGTACGCCATCTTCAGCGTGGTAGTCGTAAATCCTTTTACAGCCATTTTTTAAGAGATGGTCGTAGATGTCATTTTTAAGTTCGTAGCAGTAGTCTATCATCATACCGCTGGTAGAACCATTGATGATTTGTCCAAGGCGGTCATCGTGATTTCCGTTTAAGAATACAGTAGGTTGCACCCTGCTGATGAAATCCTTGCCAGCCTTCACATCAGCAACTAGCGACTCGTTTTCTTCTTTGCGACCAGCACCCCTTCTGATACTGCGAAAGTCCCAGTTGTCCCCTAGGTGAATGATTTCATCTGGGTCGAACCACTTAAGAAACTTGTAGAACTCGGATGCAACATCCTTATCCACCATATCTCCGTGGTTGTCTCCCACGGCTACGAACTTAATTAGTTTGCTCATTTGTGATATCGAAAGTGGGATTCTGTAGAACCTTAAACTGGTCTGTACGCATATGACGGATGACACCATCCTTCTCCAACACAACAGCAAAAATGTCGTTAGACCAAGTGCCTCCATCCCGTACATACATCAGCCAGCCATAGCCGATGTCGGTGCTGACTGGGACAGGATTACGGAATTCGTGAATCATTATTGATAGACTGATGCGTCTGGGTTTACAGCACCACCAGAAATGATGAGGTTATTGAGTCGCTCAATCTCGTCCTTGAGGCGGGCGTTCTCCTCTGCCCAAGCACGGCACTCGTTGCCTAGGTTTAATACGCTCTTGGCAAGGCTCTGCACCTGCGAGTCATCCAGATTGTGTTCGTAGAAAATTAGAGATGGGGTTTCCATTTGTTTAAAGGTTTAGCAAAAAGTGCAGACCAACGAATAGCGTTTTCTTCTGCAAGTTTCATTGCTTGTTTCTGTACATTTTTGCAATAGGTTCTGCTCCATCCTTTGAATACATTTACAGGGTAGTTAACTCCTGTAATCTTTAAATAACCATCAATAGGTTTTTTATTTGTCATTTTAAGTTTCGTTTCTGCATAAGAATATTACAGATGCGTTGTTCACGAATTGATTTAGCATTCTTTGGTAATTCAAGAGCCTTATAATAAGAAAGCAACTGCGTGTTATTCATTTTATTCATCTGTTCTTCCACTCCAGCGTCCCATTCATTACGAAGCGTAGGAAGACCATAGCGTGTCTTGCACTTGGCAATAGAAGCGTGATTAAGATTAAACCTAGCACCCGCTTGCTTGGCGGTAAGCCCTTCAATGAGTGCTAGGCGATATGCGTGAAGAAGGGTCATAGGATTTCGTAGCCCTCTGTTTCAAGGTTAAGAGAAAGGTTTGTGAAGTCCTTTACCTTTCCGTGCTTGTCGCACTTGAAGTACATCATCTCAGACGGAAGTGTAGACTCTAGTACATACTCGTGACCCTGCCACGGAGGAGTAAGTTTAAACACAAAGGCATTGCCTCTGCACTTCTTTAGATTCTTCCAGACAGTTTTAGTATCTTGGATTGTAGCAGTCTTATAGACAAACTTTTCATCGTCTATGATGTTGTCAGGGAATTGCTTCACCCCTTTCTTATTGAGTTTCATTAGAGTTGGCGAGCGTTGTTCCAGTCAGAGACTGTGCCAGCGTTGTCACTTTGCAGGGCTAAGCGGTCACCTACACGCTGTAGGACTAAAAGCCTATTACGAGCCTCTGCAAGGTCGTTGAGCAGGTTTGATGGGGTCGGAGCATTCAGACGCTCACAGAGTTCCTTAGCGTGGATACACAGCATCAAGGAAGCCGCCCTAACAGAGTTCTGCGTTGCCACGAACTGCCCTTGGACTGACTTGAAGTCAGCCGACTGGGTCATAATTTCTTCTGCTTGCTTCATAGGTATGGTAACGAATTTACTGTTAGGGCGTTTCTTCTGAGCGATGATTGCGTGTCTTAGGTAGGATACTCCCTTGGACTTAGGCTCGTACTCCATCCTCAGGGAACAGAACCTGCATCAGCGTGGCGGTGTTAACACGCTTCATCTTCTTGTTGATGATGAGATTGATGTAGGTCTGGTTGTGAATCTTGGTCGGCTTCAGGAGACGAGCGACTCGACCATCGCTGAGAACGATGTACTGCGAGTTGTTGTAGGGCTTGGCGGTGAGGGTCATAGGTATGATGGGTAAGGGTTAGAAGGGGATGGCATCCTCGCTCACAGGGGCGGCAGAGGGGTTCTGTGACTGCTCCCAGAGACGAACAGCCTCAGCCTTGGTGTTGGCATCCTTGGCAGAGACAGTCAGGTTGTCACCAAAGGGCTTGGGAGTCCAGCGAGTAGCGAAGTAACTGAGGTCACCAAACTTCACTTCACGATTGGCTTCAGTCAGAGGTAGGTCGCTGAGAGGCGTACCCTTGCGGTCACCAAAGGGAGCGACAGCCACGAAACCAAGAGGAGCAGGTTTAGCGGGATTAACAGTCACACCTTGAGCAGGGCGAGCCACAGGCTTTGCAACATAGGCACTCGGCTTAGAGCCAGACTTAGCCAGACGATTAGTCTCTGCATCGCAGTCTTCAGTAGCCACGCCTGCCACAGAAGCCAGAGCGTACCTGCGAAGATAAGAATAGATAGACCCAGCGTCCTGACCAGACATTTCCTTGTCAGCAGGAATGAGAGCATCAGCCTCAACAGAGCCACCAGAGGCGTGGATGAGGATGGTACGAACTCCGACAGCACCCTCGCTTCCAATAGGGAACTGGAGGACTGCAAGTCCGTGCTTCTTAAAGATAGGCTTGAGGGTTTCAAGATGCTTGGAGAGGCTGGCATAGGAATTCTTATGAAAAGGATTAGTTGAGTCAGCAATGATGTCCTGCGTCTCAGAGAGAGCATTGACCAGAGCGATGTTGAGTTCAGTTTGCTGTTCAGGCGTATTTCGGTTCATAGAGGTGGGATTAAAAAGTGAGTCGTAGGAAGTAGAATAGGAGTGGTCGGACATAGGAGCAAGGTATTACGATAGTGGATGGGTGTCAACTTCTTTCTGCATAATAGTTCTAACAAACTCAGAGCGAGTCATAGCGATATTTTTTGCAATCTTTGTGATTGACTTGAGAAGTTTATTAGGCAGGCGAACAGTTAGCATTTCTTCAGAGGTTCGTAAAAGGCGTTTGGTTTTAGTTTTCATTGGGAAATAATAAAGTTGGCTCGCTTCAAGATGCAGGCACGAGCGTCATCCAGTTTGAAGGAGTTGTAAATGAAGTCAGCCTTAGCCGCACTACCGAACCCCATATTGTACGCCATATAGAGTTGGACATTAGTAGGCTTGATGCCACGCCTCTGGAAGCGGTAGTAAAGCAGGAGGAAGTAAGCCTTAGCGACCTCACGAGAAATAATAGGGTCTTTGGCTCGTGTCTTCCATTGGTCACCAATATGACCAATCATCCAAGCGTAATTGTCAACGAATGCACCTTTGTCATTATATTCCATCCACTTGCAAGCATCAATCCAAGCCTCTTGGTGCAACTGGTAAGCCCC
>Ga0114959_10002280_pt1 | contig 15993 bp, 9 predicted proteins | sample C_130625_EF_Meta_FD_87317 | JGI IMG/M metagenome (GOLD analysis project Ga0114959, IMG submission 87317) | Freshwater microbial communities from Lake Croche, Canada to study carbon cycling - C_130625_EF_MetaG | ecosystem: Environmental > Aquatic > Freshwater > Lake | place: Lake Croche, Canada...
GTGCGACCAGATGTTCTGCACGGCCGTCAACGACGGCGCTCGGTGCGCCACGGTGTTTGACTGGAAGACGGGAGCCGTCCAAGTGGGCGGCGTCGTGCACAACCCCCACTTTTACGAGTTGGGGCGCGTGAATGGTGAGCTGGCCCGCAACGTCGGAGACATGCCGTGCGGCGGCCTGCCCGACATTCGGCGCCTCATCGCCGTGCTGGAGCGCCTCGACGCGCAGAGCACCCGCCACCGCGTGTTTGTCACCTACCAACGCCTGGCGGAGCACGCCACGCACGTCCTGGACGTCTTGCGCGGCCGCCTCCGCGTCATGGGCGACACGCGCCAGCTGCGCGTGCAGTACCTGCTCAAGGACATCACGCTGGACGAGCTTCGCGACCGCGTGTTCAAAGAAAACCGCGACCACGGCAAGACGGTGGATTTGTACCACATCAGCGAGCTGGTCAACGTGAGCGGCATCGAAGCGTACCTGGAAATCTGCCGCGGCCTGCCGTCGCTCTCAACCCTGACTCAGCTGGTAGAGGCGTCGCCTGACGTCGCTCGGGAACTTGTCGGCAGCGTCGAGACGCGCCTCAACGACTTGGACCGCATCCGCGTCTATTGCAACGAGCAGCTCAAGCAAATCAGTATCACGTACGCATGCACGGTGCAGGTCTTCAACACGGATTTTAGCCGCCAGTCCCGCAAATTTAACATCAAGGCCTAAGGCAAATTTATTTTTTTTTAGAGCCAGAAGTATAATGTGGGATTCGGTAAAGAGTTGGTTTTCGTCGAACCCTAAAAACAAGCACGACAAGACGCGTAAACTTGCCAAGGAAGTGGCGCGCTACATGAAACGGGGCACCCCGCGTTCAGACTCGGCGAGCGAAAGTGCGTCGGCGTCCGAGTCCTATAGCGCTCGGCGCTCCTCGCGGAAGCGCCGCCACAGGCACGACAAGTCGCGCCACAAGCGTCACCGAAAAGACGACGCACGGATTCGCGAGCTGAAGGACGAGCTCGGACGACTGGACCGCAAGTACGAGTCGTCGTCCGAGTCGTCGTCGGAAACGGGGGACTTCAAATCGCTGCAAAAGGACGTGGACAGGCTGGGCGCCAAGTTCAACAAGGCGCGGCAGGAATTGACCGCGCGCATGGTGGGTAAGGCCGCCAAAGACGCTGCGAAAGTGGGCGCGTCGCCTGCGCAGTACGAGGCGGCGATCAAAGCCGCCATGGCGGCCGCTAACAGCTCCGCGCCAGGGCTGGCGTCGGTCATGCCGTTCAACCCTGCAGGCATTACGTTTGCGGCTCAAAGCGCACTGACCCAGGCGACGTACGCCAACCCGCTTGCTACGCAGGCGGAGCTCGACGCCGCCAACGCCAAGTTGGCGCTCGACAAGATGCGGGCGCAGCAAGAAGCGGCCGAGCGGGCAGGCCGTCATTTTGAAGTGAATGCGGCGAACGCGGCGCAAGTATCCGCCAATTTGAATGCGGCAAACACCAACGTCGGTAACATTGCGGCGGGGTTAGTGGGCGCTGTTGCGGCTCCCATTAATTTAGCGGCAGCTGCAGTGAACCAAGGCAAATCCAATGTGACTAAAATCGGGCAATGGCTCGGATACGCATAAAAAAAGAGAAAAATGAGGTTTTTATACAACCGCATTTTTTTTTAGAGTTTTGCTTTTTTCAAGAGGGCTTGTTGGACGGCAGTGGGCTGAATGCCGTACACTTTCAGCGCCTTTTCAGGGTACGAGTTTTTGGGGTCGGTTTCCAACCACCCTTTGCGTTCCACGTAGGGCGGGAAGAGCGCGGCAAGTTGGCCCAGCACGGCAGTGGCCACACTTTTGAGCTCGCCGTCCGACGCGCGTTTCCACTTGCTCCCCTCACACACGTACGTCGTGCGGTTGTGGTGGGCAACGGGCCACTCGTGCGACTCCACCATGGCGTCAATGCCGTCGCGCAGAAACACCTTTAAATCGGTTTCGGTGAGCTCGGGCATGGCGGCAGGCGGCGGCGCAAACGCGCGAGGCCCCGTGAGCGCGGCAATAAGCTTGTCCTGGGCCTCGACCCGCTCCTGCAGCTGGCGCACCACGCGGCTGAGCTCATTGAGGGTAGGGCCTTCGCACTTGGCCTCGTGCTTGTCCAGCCGCGCAAACGGTTTGTAGCAGAAACGGCAGTGCATGGTGTCCATGCCGTTCCTTGAGTCCTAAGGGAGAAAAAAATCAATTTTTGGCGTACCGAACCCGCTCGGCCTCGAACCGTTTCCACAGAAGCAACGGATCTAGGTGAACGCGCACGAACGCTTGGTAAAATTTAGGCGGCACTTCGCTCACTCCGCCGCACGGCACGTAGCCGTTGCGCACGTGCGCGTCGCCCGCGACGGCCAGCTCGTTGAGCGTACGGCCTTCTGCCACCAGATAGTCGCTGGGCTGGTTGTGCGGAATGGCAAAGGGGTCCGTGCTGGCTTTTGGCGGGTCAGGCAGTTTCGGGGGGCGCGTGTAGTCGCGAAGCGGCGACGGCACCGTTTTGGGTTGGATGCGCGTGTTGACAAGCGGCAGCGTTAAGAACGCCAACGCGGTGCGGCTCCCGAAAACCCCGTTGCGCGTCGTATCTTTAAAGTTGCAGTTGCCCACGACGGTGTCGGGGCCCATGTCGTTGACGAAGAGTGCGTACGGTTGGTCGGCGACAATGGCGGGAAACGTTGCGCGCTCGGCGCCCTCGGGCGCGTGCTCGTCCAGAAAAAATACCTTGATCCGTGGAAACAGTTTCATGGTGGCCTGCAGCACCATGGCAAAGTACGTTTCGTAAGACGGCGCGTCGAGGCCGAGCGGAATGAAATCGGGCGCGGCCCCAAACACGCCAAGGACGACGGCGGGGCTGTGCGCCAGCGAGGCGGCGGCAAAGATGGCGTCAAAGCACTGCTCCAGGCGGTGGCGCACGTACGTCTCTTGCTCCTGCAGCGGCAACGCTAGCGCGGCGCGAGCCTCAGGGCCTTGCGCGGTGTACGTGGGTCCCGCCACGCTGAGGGTGTCGATGAGCAATACGGGCGGCGTGAGTGCCTGCACGAGACGGAGCTGGGCGGCGTCGACCAGTCGAAACTCGCTGGCGTACTGGGTCACGGCTGCCGTTCGCGACACGCCGCGCGCTATGGCGTCGGCCAGCAGCTGCTCGTAGCGCGCCTGCAGCGCTTTGCGCTCGGCGCGCGCCGCGACTACGGCACCCTGGTCGACCAGACCCACAAAGGGCGTGCGCGCGTACACGGCCACAGGGGGCTGGGTGGCGGTTTGAAACCCTGATTTGGTGTAGCCAAAGACCTCTAACTTGGAGCTGACGGGGGTGGTGCACGGCAGGCGCGCCAAGTCGGGGCCCGAGCGGTACACGCGCCAGGCCAGCTGGTTCCACGACCGCTTGCCGACGCGGTACTCGGCGAGCAAGGTTTCCAGCGCGACGAAGGCTTGCTGCGCGGCAGGGTCTTTGACTGTCGCGTCGCGGAGCGTTACGGCACCGTCGACGATGTAGCGGTCGGCATCGCTGGCGGCGTCCCCCACGGTCCAGCCAGGCGGGCGGCAGTCCGCGGGGTACGCGGCCCAAAACAGTTGAGCGATGGCCCACTCGGACGCTCGCTGAAGACCGTCGGCGGGAATCACGTAGCGGGTCTCGCCGTCCCTGAGTACGGCGCAAAACACAGGACTGAAGCCCGCGAGGGCCGACGGCAGTTTGGTAGCGCGCAAGCTTTGGGCGGACTTGTTCTCGGGGCGAACCATTTGGTCGAATTTCGGGGCGAGAACCGCAACGCCTTTCTGCACGGTTTCTTCAACCTCGCCGATGCCTTTTTTTCCCTTTGCGTCGTTGTCGTGAATTTGGCGCGACCGTTTTTGAGGGATCCCCTTTTGGGATTCCACTTTGGTAGTAGGAATGTATTGCGTCGGCGGGTGCGGCACCCACTCGTCGCCGCGGTGGAAAAGTACCTTGAACGTTTCGATGGCGTGCGTATGCACGGTTTCTGCCGTAAACTGGGCGAACCCGTTGGGGTGAAAATTCATGGTGTCAAAGTAGGCGGCCACGTCGGCAAGTTTGATGGGCTCTTGTTTGGCGGCGGCTTCGGCCGCTTTGAAAGCTCGCCCATCCTTGGGTTTGGCGGGAATGACTGGAATGCTGGGTTCGACAGAAGCGGCTTGAGAAAGAGTTTGGGGTTCGGCTAGAGTTTGGGGTTCGGGTTGAGGAAGAGTTTGGGGTTGAGGAAGAGTGTCGGATTCGGCTTGAAGCAGAGTTTCGGGTTTGACAGAAGCAGGTAGAGGTTGGGTTTCGACAACAGTTTCAGGGTTGACAGACACAGTTTCGGGTATGACAGAAGCGACTTGTGTAGGCGCAGGTATAGTTTCTTGGGGGACTAAGGCTTCTGCTTGCGGAATTGCAAGTCCAGTTGTAACTTGAGATGCAATCGAGGGGCTTTCAGGTTCTATATTTTTGTGTTCTCCCCAAGGCTCAATTTGCTCAGATGGCGTATCTTGATAAAGATTTTCTCCTTCGAATAGATCTTCAAGATTTTCAGTCATTTCCTTTTCTATGCCTTTTTCTTTTTAAAAGTGCAACAAATAGTACGTCCAAAATGCTTGCGCGTGCGTGACGGGAATGCAACTTGCCGTCTGCACAAAGCCCGTGGACAACACGACGCGGGCTTCGGGCATCCACGTGGCGTCCAGAGGTGCATTGTTGATGGCCTGGTTGCTCCCGTGCACCAACCGAAACGCACTCCCGCCAAACGTTTGGGTGGTTGACGCGGCCACGCGAAACGCGTCTTCTTCCCGTTCTACTTGCTTGGCATGGGCCACTTTTGCGGCGGCTTCTTGCACTGCGTACGCTTCTTTCAGGCGGCGCACGGCCTCGGGCGTGCAGTTGGTCGTTACGACTTGAGCCAGCCATTGCGCCTGCTCTTTCGCCAGACGACGAATCCTTTCTTGCTCTTGGTCCATTTGTTTTTGGGCGGCTGCAGCGCGCACTACGCGATGCTCGACGTTTTGGTGCGTTTGTCGAGTGGCAAGTACGTCACTTAGGGCTTTACGTACGGGCACCAGTGCTTGTTGGCGAGTAGGCACGGGAGGCGGCAGAGGCACAGCGCGTATTGCAACCCACGTCGACGACGCCGAGGCTACGGCAAGTTGCGCCTGCTGCAGGTCCGCCGTTTTTTTCTCCGTCGCGCGCTGCATTTGCGCGAGCTTGTCTTCAGTGGCCTTTAGGTTCTGTTGCAACTCGTGCACGACGATGTCGTTCTGCACGACGACCGACTGCTTCGCCGCTTCGACGAGGGCGTCGGTACTGGCTCGAACAGCCAGGACTTGCGCGGTGGCGTCACTCTTCGCATCTTCGGCGGCTTGGGCTATTTTACGCTCCAGCTCTTTCGCGTAGTCGCTCTGAAGAGTCGCCAATTGCGTTTCCGCGACATGCTTGAGTTTAGCTTCCAGCTCGCTTTTCGCGGCGGCGATCCGTTCTGCCTCCGCAGCCTTGTACACTACGAGACTCTGCTCTTTTTCCGCAACAATGGCTGCCAAGCGTTGTTGCTCTTCTTCGGCCGCAATCTTTTGTACTTCCGTTTGAGCTTGCGTCTGTGCGGCGTTTTGCTGCGCTTCTTGAGCAGCCTTTATTTCTTTAGTTAGTGCCAGGGCACGGACATTAGCTACCGCTTCTTTCTCAGCCATCGCTTCACGAAGGACATTCATTGCCGCGTCCAGCGCGGTTTTATCAGCCAGAGCTAGGTCACGTGCTTGTACTGCCGCGGCCACCTCGCCCGCAGCCTTTTCATTGGCTTCGTCTATTTCTTTTTGCTTGTTTTGTTGGATGGCATCAGTGTGCGCGGTTAGCGCCAACGCGGTTTCTTCTCGAACCCGAGCCACTTCCGCCTGCGCTTGCGCAACGGCCGCTTCAGACTCGCGTTGCGCTGCTTCCTGCGCTCTCGCAAGTTGCCGTTGAGCCTCGATTACTTGCGCCTGAGCCGCGGCCACCTCGGCATCCGCTCTGTCATTGGCCTCTTGTATTTGTTGTTGCGTTTGCGCTGTAACCAGCGAGAGCTGCCTCTGTTGCTCCGCCTCGGTCTCTTCTTTACTTTGTTTATTAAGACTTTGTTGAGTACTCTCGTACGCCGTTTTTTCCGCTTCGAACTGCTGTTGTAATCGATTGATCTCCTCCGTATTCTTGCGTAGAGCCAGCGCGTTTTCTTCCTGAACACGAGTGACTTCCGCCTGCGCTTGCGCAACGGCTTCGTCAGATTTACGTTTCGCTGCTTCTAAAGCCAGTCGATTGTCGCCGCTCAGTGCGCTGCGCAAGGCCTCTTTATCGTTGCGCGATTTCTCTTCTACCAGAGCGAGTTGCCGCTCAGAAGCCTCCGCTCGCGCCTGAGCTGCAGCGACTTCGGTCTCTTTCGCCTCGATTTGCTCTTTTTGTTGCGCTGTCAAAGCAGCTAGTCTTGCGGCATGCTCTGCTTCCAGCCTTCGTCGTTCCTCATCTTTTTCGCTTGACAGGGCTGTGCGTGCGGCTTGTTCTTGGGCGCGGAGTACCTCTAACTGTTGCCTTGCCTCTTCCACTTCAGCGTTTTTGGCGGCGAGGCTTGCTGTCTTGGTACGCTCCACCTCTTCCGCGTGCGCTTGCTTCAACCGTTTCTCGGTCTCTTGAAGTTTTTGGGCTGCGGCCTCTTGCAATCTGCTCGCGACTTCTACCGTATTGGCCGCAAGTTCGGAGCGCAATTCATCTATTTCTTTGGCATGCTGCTCTAGCGCCGATTTTTTGTCATGCTCAAATTGTGCGTTTAAATGGAGTTGTAATTGTTCGTTGGTGCGTTGTGCTTTTTCAACGAGCGTGGTTTGGAATTCTTCAAAGCGTTTCTTTTCATCAGCTAAGTCTTTACGTAACTGGTCTACTTCAGCCTTATTTGCTGCGGTTTGAGTGGCTTGAGCCGCTTTATACTCGGCTTCTTTCCGCTTTATGTCGTCTTTTAAGCGACGTGCATTGGCCTCGCTAGCGACTTTTTCCTCGTTGGCGCGCACAACCAGCGCTTCAGACGCAGCAATGCGCTCTTGCGCGCTCTGTTCGGCCTCCTCGATTCGTCTCCGCGCCAACTCCTCGGCGCCCGACTTCTCTCGTAAAAGGTGGTCCATTTTGGCGGCGTGCTCTGCCACAATCGCCTCAATCCTGGTTTTTGCTTGAACGGACTTTTCCTGATTTTGCTGAGTCAGTTGCAATTCAAACTGCTCACGGGCGGCCGTGGTGGCTTCTTGGATTTTTTGCGCCGCATTTGCTTCCGCTTCCGCAATTTTTTCAGCGTACTCTTTTCTCGTCGCTTCCGCCGCAGTTTGCGCCTTGCGTACTCTATCCTCGGCCAATGCTTTGATTTTTGCCATTTCCTCCTTTATTCTCGTCGTCTCTTCCTTTGCCTCTTTTGTTGCTCTCGTAGCAGTCGCCTTTTCCGATCTTACTTGACTAACTATCAGAGCCACCTCTTTCGCTTTGGCGTCGTACGCGCGCTTCTCTTCAAGGGACTGCACTAATTGCGCCGCAGCAGAGTCGTTTAAGGCTTTAATTTTGGCGGTAAACTCGCTGCTCTTTATTTCCCATGCTTGTTGCGCCACAGTTAGTTTTCTACGTTGCTGCTCAATTTCAAATTCGTGCGCCTTTACTTGCTCGAACATCTTCAAGGACTGATCGTTGGCGGCCAATGTTGACGCGAGCCGTTGTTCCATCTCAAGCAGCTCTCCTCGAAGCACTTTTTGAGAAGCTTCGGCGACCTCGCGGTCAGAACGCGCGACATCCATCAGCCTATCAATTTCTTTCTGTTTGGCCTTGTCTTCTTCGCTGTACGTGGCTTGAAGACTCGCTTTTAGCGCGTCAAACTTTTCCTGGCTCTCCTGTCGACTTGTCTCAAAGTCGTGCTGGAATTTTGCGTGCAGCTCGATGAGTTTTGCGTCTTGATCAGTTAGCAGCCTCTGCTGCCGTTCGTTCTCCTGAATCAGTTTTTCTTGATTGAGAGCAGTGGCCCTTTGTAGGTCGTGAACGTCCTTGACAAACGCTTGTCGCTTTTCTTGGTCGTTGGCAAGTTGCGTAACGATTTGCCCGTCTGCTTCTCGTGCTTTTTCAACACGGCGTTTGTGAAGTTCATGAACGCGGTCGCAGAGCGGTTGAAACAATTCTAGGTGACTCTTTAGACCTTGCCATTCGGTGGAGGCCGCGAGCGACTGAAGTCCCGTGTGCTGGCACTCCGCAAGTAAATTAGTCACTTGTAAATCAGTCACTTGCGAAGAGTCCGCTAGAAGAGTTGTTAGCGCAGTTAGCCGTTTTTGGGCCAGTGCCTCAACCTGAGCGCGCTGATCGTCTGTTACGGAGAACCCTTTGTCAATTAATTGAGATAGGGCCGTTTCGGCCGCGCGCACCTCCGCAAGAGTTTCTGCAGCAGTTACTTGCTCTTGCACTGCTACCGCGTCATTCTCATTCGCGCGGGGTTGAAGAACTATCAGTTGGTTGTCGACCTCGCCGACCTCATCCTGATCCTCGTGGGAAGAGGCTAAGAGTTGCGAGTTGACCACTTCCGCGCGAGACGATTTGACATACACGTTATTCAATAAAGATTCCACTGCTTGGGCTTGAACCTCTGTCAAATGCGTCGCGAATTGAAATGCCTTGGGTAACTCGTTCAACGTGCGAATGTTGATTAATTCTGCTTTGTTCCATTGGACATTGTTTGCGTTGAGCAACTTTTGCTGAAACGTTTTAAACTTCCATTGTTCTCTCTGCTCAAAATCGGCGTGCGTCAGAGGACTGTATGGCTCCGAAGGGGGAAATTCGTTGATTTGGGCTAAAAATACCCCTCCAACTTCACGATGCGTAAGGGAATAGTATTCGCGTTTTAGTCGAAACACATCGTGAGCGACGGTTTTTTCAACCATTGATTGCTCCTCGGGAGCATCCGCGTAGTTGCGGTACGAGACGGTGGCAAAGCTGAGAATAGCCTTGATTTTACTCAACACCGTTTGCAGATCCACTTCTTCTGTGTCAGCATTGCATTTGTCGTCCATGGATGCTTCGTCAAACGTTAACGAACGGCTTTCGCAAAACACGCGGCGGAAGATGCGGTAAATCAAATCCATGCGACAAAAAACGGGCCGCATGTCCTCGGGCAGAATCGTCTGCAACTTTTGCATTTGTTTTTCTGCATCAATGAGGCGAAGCTCTCGCAGAAAATCGTCTTTCTGCGATTCACTGCAGTGCGGGTTCTTCTTACTGTCTTCTATTTGGGCACTGTAGATCTCGTCCCATCGGTCCGCACTCAAGCTGCGAAGCCACGCAAGATTATCAGGGGACAGTGGCTTGCATTCAGGGACGTCCTCGTCCTCGTGTACCTTCGTTAACGCTTGCACCAAGTCGGTCATGTAGCTCAGTAGGGCTTCTTGGGTTTCTACGGAAATTGGAGAGCCCTCTGCCCCTGCTGGGGGAAAATTTTTGTAAACGCTAGGGTAAAATTTATCCGAGTGAATCCATCGTAAGTAATTTTTTTTCATCACATTTTTTGGTATATCCTTGAGTGTTTTCAAGGACATGTTTTGAACAGCGTTCAGAAACAACAAATGATAAATTTTCGTGGCCAATTCGTTCGATGTCGATTTCACAGCAAATACACTCGTCAGTGCGGGGTCGTTTAACACGTCAACGACATGATTTGAGCTGCTGTTTTGGAATTCAAATTTTTTAGGCCAAACATAGTACGGGTTCGAAGACGGGTTCGAAGACTCGGATACAACGGACTTGGTGACCTCTTTCCATCGAGCTCGTAGAATACCATACGCTTCTCCCTCGGTGGAGTCTAGGCATGCCAAGGGTGCCACAACACTGATTTTGCTCTCCACATACCCTTGTTCGATGGTTTGCGTTTTCATAAGCTCTAAATAGCAGTGCACGAGTTGTTTGTCGTCCACTCCGTGCAGCATGTCGTTTTCAAGTTGGCGATACAGCTCGGGGGGCATCGGTGGAATGTAGGGCACCAATGGAGGTAAGGTTTGAGTCGGTTGGTTGGCATTTTCTACTCCAGCGTTGACGGGTTCGTTTTGCCGTACATGAACAACTTGGTCGGGCGTAGGAACGTATGGCGACTCCTCCAAAAAAACAAAATCGTCGGGGGTTTCGAGTTGACGGTAGTACGGAATAGGGGCGGGGTACAGCTCAACAATATTGCTGAAAATGTTTTTTGCGTTCAGCGATGCATTGCAGAGATAGCGATAGGACTTGTGTAATTCAAAAACCTCTTTATCGAAAAAGGATGGACCGTCACCAATTAAATGATAAATGTCGCACGGGTAAACGATTAAGCTGTTGCGGGTTGGTTGCAGCTTTATCGTTGTTGTAAGAACCGCTTTTTGGGCGCGCCACGTCTCGCATTCGTAAAATGCACTTAGCCAAGCATTGTTTGCGTCTTGCTGAAACCTATGTTTCAGAGTAGGGCTCATCTTAGTTCGGGTAGGCCAGTCAAGGGGTCGTATGCCGAAATACGGCACAAGCACTTCCGTAAACTGCGAGTTTGCACGCACGCAAATGTCCAGCAACGCAAACGATTTTTTGTAGATAGAGGTAAGCTCGGCTAAAATTTCGCCCAAAATTTCCTCATGTGATGTAGCGTCGTCGACATCAATGCCTTTGTTTTCATACCATGTTGTTTTTGCTCTTTTTCGAGCGCTCACAAAGTGGTCTACGTTACGGACGTCTTCGTTGTACATGCGTGTGCCCCCGTACGTCGGAGTTGAAAGAAACAGAATATTTGCTGCATACAATGCGTGCACGGGAAACGTTTTGAACGATACGTTCCCTACGGCGTAAGCAACTTGTTCGCGGATGACATGCCCTGACTGGCGATCTACCATGACATTCCAAATTTGCTCGGTGAAGCGGTCGCAAAATATCGTGGGTTTATATTGGTCAAAGACTTTGGGTAGGTCATCCTTTAACACCGCGGCGTCTTGTTTGATTAAATATGGTAGCATCACTCGTAACATCAGTTTGGTTTGTGTGATTTCCGACGCTTCGCGTATTGGAATGAACCCAATTTCGTCCAGCACATAAGTAACCAGATCTGGGTCAAAGCCTTGCAACAGAGCTTCGTATCGCAGCAAATTTCGGGCATGCTCGTTCATCGTCGCCACCAATAACTGATATATGGAGTCTTCAACTTGTGCTACGCCAAAGTGGAGGGTTGTACCGTCAAGTAGATCAAAACATGTGTCTATAAAACTTGGCTCATAATACTCAAGCGCTTTGTCCACTCGCGTGTTTAAAATACGAACAATGTTTGGGTCAGCATTGCTTTCGTACTCGGCTTTGTATTTCTCCATTGCTTTGGTAACTATTCGGTTAGATTCTTCTGGGGTATGGTGAGTCCTTACAATTTCGGCTAGGGCGGTTTGAACACTCGTCCATTTAAAAGACGATTTGATTTGGTTGACAAACGCCGTTGCTTTAGCCTTACCGTCCTCGGGTTGAATGGAGGTCTTAACGGCTCTCGCATGATCCGCGACGGCGGCGTTCTTCCGCCGTTCATCTTCAGTCTCGTGATGGAATATTTCAAATATTTTGATTCGCATTTCATGGAAAAGAACGTCTTCCAGCATTTGTTGGTCAGCATCGTCGTGCGGGTAATTGGTTCCCATGCAGTACGGAAGTTTGACTTCGTCGAATACGCTCAAGTAAATTCCGCGATAGTCGGCGCTTTGAAAGGCTGTAGGCACCATTTGCGCGATAAACTCGTCGATAGGTACGGTCTCGCACATTCTGGAAAAATTTAGTTTTTTTCCGAGTAAATGGTCTGTAATTTGTTTGGTTTTGAAGTCAAAATATTGGTATTTTACCGAAGTGTCGTTTTGGGCTGGCATGAGGCATGCCGTCCCGTGTGTGTAATAACCGCCAATGAGTTTTTCTTCCAACGTATCATATTTTTTTTGGTTTAATTCAAAAAGGCGGGATAAGTTGAACGATACGGGAGCCCCGCGCAGCGCAAATACAAATTTGCGACACACCTCATTGCCCAAGAGCTGCAATTCTTTGATCAAGTGGTCGGTTTCGTCAAGTGTAGCAATCAGCTCAATGGACTTTAATGGGTTGCCCTTCACGTTTTTATCTACAGTATAGCCATTAGTTTTCGCTGCATACCAATATACTTTCCACGCATCTTTCTTATTGGTTCGCAAAAATTTATTCATCAGGGCGACGACGTCTTTTGGCTCTGTTGGATACAAATGGTCAAAGACATTCAGTGCATAAACTGGATTCCTGACTTCAAAAAGCGTTTTCCTATACATGATCCCGCGCTTACTCTCAACTTCGCACGGCCACATCCATTCCGCGGGAAGGGTGATCTTCTCTTCGGTCAGTAGATGTTTTAATAAACCTTCAATGATTACAGCAGGAACGACGACTGTTTTTTCATGGGACTCAGGAGTTTTCGATCTTTTCCTCGCGTAACTGGTACTACGTTCGGCGGGACGCCCTCTATCCATTTGACATTAGTAGGACTTAAAAAAATTATCGCCCGCACGCGCTGCAGGAAGTGGCGTGAGCGCGCACAAGCGATTGCATCACTGCAGTTGTCGGGTGCGGCCGTGGCCGCGCGCGAACCGTGTACATCGGCATCATTGTACAAAATTGTCGTTAAAAAAAAATTCAGGGGTGATGGGATGCCTGCAGCAGCATGTAGCTAAACAAGTGCTGGACGTACCCACGAAACTCTTGGCGTTGCGGTACAGGGTCAGGTGTTTTGTCCGCGAGCAACGCTTGGGCATGTCGGTCTTTCAATGCGGCGAGCAAGTTGTCGTGCGTCGTGGCCAGCTGCGACAGCAGCCCCGCGTGCTTGGTCGTGAGTGCGGCGCACTGCGTGAGCGTGTTGGCTTGACGGGTTGCAATGGCTCGAAGCTCGTCCGTGATTTGCGTAAGCTTGCGGTTAAAGCGTGTGTATTCGGCATCTCGTCCTTCCGCAAACTTTCTCTCCAACTCCTCCAACCGAATTTGCTTCGCCTCGGCGTTGCTTAATTTCGCCATCTCGACAAGCGCGGTGTCGCGGTCCTTCACCAACACGCGCAATGCCTCGTCCAGCACTTCACTGGCTTTTGTAACTTGGGAAATTTCAAAAACACCATTTTCACTCTCGTGCTTTATGTCCTTCAAAATGGCCGCTGTTTTTTCCGCGGCTTTGGCCTGCAAATCATCCAGCTCGCGCTTCAACTGAACTCGGGAATCTTCGTCCGCTGCGTTCACGGCCGTTCGTTTTTGTTCGACGTCTTTGAAAATCGAGGTTTCTAACGGCAAAAGGGGCTCAGAGTCACTGCCCGTTTGGGAGGCCGAAATCTCTGTAACGCTTGTCGCGGTCGCTGTGGTGGCATCGCTGCTTGCATCTGAACTCGCGATGATTGTCTCTGAAGCATTTGCATTTGGTTCAGTTGCTGGTTCAGTGGCGCGGTCGTTGTCGCTTGCCTCTGAAGCATTTGCATTTGGTTCAGTTGCTGGTTCAGTAGCGCGGTCGTTGTCGCTTGCCTCTGAAGCATTTGCATTTGGTTCAGTTGCTGGTTCAGTGGCGCGGTCGTTGTCGCTTGCCTCTGAAGCCGTTGCTGGTTCAGCGGTGCGGTCATTGTCGCTTGCCGCTGTTGCCTTTGCGGGTTTGGTTGTCTCTGCGGATTTCTGTGTGGGTTCGCTCGCGGAAGGGTCGTTCGCGACATCGACGACTGTCGTCTCTGCGGGTTTCTCTGCGGGTTCGCTCGCGACATTGACGGTTGTGATTGCTGATTCTGCATTGCTTGCCTCTGAAGCCGCTTCGGGTAATATAGTATTTTCCGACGCTCCGCTCGTTGCCGCGTCGCCTGGCAAGATCGTAGCCTCTGCGGTTGGTCCCTCACCGCCTGTTCGTTTACGCCGCCGCGTCACTCGGCGCGCGCTCATGCAGTGGCCTGAAGATTTTTTCACGCGCGGCGCGTGCGCGCCCACACCAATGCAATCAAGAACCCCGCGCCCAGCCCCCACGCCAAGTAGTGGGTTTTGAACATGGTCGTCGTCACCGTCGCGTCCGCGTGCTCGGCGGTGAGTTTCTTATACTCGGCCTCCAGGCCGTCGGCGAGCGCCAAAAGTTTTTGCTGCTGGGCCACCACCGACGGCTGCTTTTTCGGCGCGCCCGTCGCCTTCAGGGTCGACGAAAGCTCGTTGAGGGTTGTTTGCATGTCAGCGTTCAGCTGCGCCGCTTTTGCGCACGCCGCCGACGCTTTGGCTTTGCCGACGCACGTATGGTTGAGCTGCTCCATGAGCGCCTTGTACTCGCTCTCAATCGCTTGGTACTGCGCCTCCAGGGAGTACACCTGCGCGAAACTTTGGGGCGTTTCCTCAGGCGGGAGCGCGGTCATGCTTTAGTGGTATACAATAACTGCGCCTGCGGGACGTAGGTCGGATTCGAACTAAAGTAGGCCAAGGACAGGAGAATCAGAAACATGGCCAGGAGCGTAAACGACCCCGTCGGGGCGTAAATCGAGCGTACGATGCATACTGCAACTAGGACTAAAACAACACCTGCTACCACGCCACTCATGGTTAGAGGCGATATTTTTTCTACATGTAGGGGGGCCGTGTCACGAGCACGGGGGGTTTGGCAGGGCGCGTCACGGGGCAGCCACACCTCCGCGCGCGCAACACGCGGTCGTACGACCCCAGTTTAAAATTAGTCTCTACTGTAAGTGCGCTGCGCTCAGCCAGCACAAGCGAGGCTTCACGCCCAACTCCTTGGCGAATGCGCGCGCGCGTGACCAACGGGGAAAAGCAAAGGCCGCTCGCGCGGTAGGGACGGCGGTACATAGGGCAATGGCAGTCTGGCATTTTACCCTAACCGCTGTATTTTAATTCAGTCTTGATCGTCGTCGGAATCAGCGTTGTCGTCGGAGGACTCCCATTTCGGCGTCGGCTTTTCCGCGCCCTTGGACTTTTTGGGAGGCGCGGACGCTTCATCGCCCGACTCGTCTTCCGCAGGCGGGCCCTTGGGCTTCTTGGGGGGCATCGCCGCCTTGGCTGCAGGCTTGGCAGGGCGCTCGTCGTCCGTGTCGGCCGAGTCGTCCTTTTTGGCCTTCTGTGCCGCGGGTTTGGCGGCAAAGTCAAACTCGTTTTCCCCGTCCGAGTCGACCTTTGCCTCGTCCTTTTTGACCTTCTTTGCCGCGGGTTTGGCGGCAAAGTCAAACTCGTTTTCCCCGTCCGAGTCGACCTTTGCCTCGTCCTTTTTGACCTTCTTTGCCGTTATCGGAATCGTGGCCAGTAAGGCCTGAATCTCGTCGTCGTCGGTCTTTGAAGCCCGCTTTTTGTTTTTCTGCGCTGGCTCCCCCGCGTCGTCGTCGGCCACGGAAGGCGCGGGCGACGGAACTGCACGCTTCTTTGGGGCAGGGGCGCTTTCGTCGTCGGTGTTGGGGGCTTGGGTACCTTCGGTTTTTTTAACCTTGGGCTTACGGGACCGAGGCGGCGGCGTGGCGCGGCCGAACATGGCCGCGGTAATCTCGGGCAGCAGCGCAAGCTGTTCCTCGAGACTGGCTTCAGGCAACTGCCGCAAGGCTTGTGCGGCAGCTTTGGTCGTGAGCTTTTGCAACTCGGATGTCAGGAATTTGGACGGGCTCAGGGACATGACGGAAAAAAAAGGTTGGGTGGGTTGGGGAACAGGTTTGAAGTTGTGGTATTACCAAATGCAAATTGTGAACAATTGTTTGTTTGGCTACGCCTAGGAATTTTCTAGGAAAATTCCTAGAAAATTCCTAGAAAATTCCTAGGATCCTAGAATTGTTTGTTTTGTTAGACGTTGGACGATCAACACAACTTTTTATTGCCAAACTTCAAAAATGTAATTTTTTTTTTATTTTTTTTTTATTTTTTTTATTTTTTTTTTTTTTTTTTTTTTTTTTTTTTTTTTTTTTTTTTTTTTTTTTTTTTTTTTTTTTTTTTTTTTTTTTTTTTTTTTTATATAAATAAATA